>Ga0099364_10010575_pt1 | contig 12678 bp, 14 predicted proteins | sample TergutTh196P3_FD_73070 | JGI IMG/M metagenome (GOLD analysis project Ga0099364, IMG submission 73070) | Microcerotermes parvus P3 segment gut microbial communities from Pointe-Noire, Republic of the Congo - Th196 P3 | ecosystem: Host-associated > Arthropoda: Insects > Digestive system > Gut ... | reverse complement strand
TTCGAGGTTCGAGTCCTCGCCGAGGAGCCAGGAAACAAGTCCGGGATAGTCCGGCAAAATCTAAAAAGAGACCTGAAGGCAGAAACAGCAACGCTTTCAGGTCTCTTGCTTTGTCTGTGTTAGTCCGCTATAATCTACCTACATCCTACACTATTTGGCCTACAGAATGGCCTACAGGAAAACGAGGTGGCCTACAGAATGTCACTAAGCGAAGTTAAGGTAAAATCGGCAAAATCAAGCGACAAACGATATCAGCTATCCGATTCCGACGGTTTATATCTCGAAGTGATGCCTACCGGAAAAAAATTCTGGCGGCTTAGGTACATCAGGGATGGAAAGCGTTCGTGGCATACAATCGGAGAATACCCGGCAACCGGCCTACAAGAGGCAAGAGAGCACAGGAACGATCTTAGAAAGAAAATACGTGAAAATACGCCTTTAGTACAGGTATCCCGATCCTTCGCGGCGATTGCTGAGGAATGGTTAATTGCGAATACGAGGAAACTATCGAGTGACAAATACAAGACGGCGCTAAATTCGCGGCTTAAAACACACATCCTGCCTTTTATCGGTGAAAGGGATATTCGTGAAATAAAAGCTACAGATATTCTTGTGCTGGTAAACCGGCTTGTTAACCTTCATAGCTTCGAGATGGCCTCTCGTGTCCGCAGTATCTGCTCCGCTGTATTTCGATTCGCGATTGCCACCGGCAGAGCTGAAAGTGACCCGACCACCGCACTCGCGGGAGCTATCGTAAAACCCAAGGTAAAGCACCACCCGGCGATCACGAAACCGAATGAAGTGGGAATTTTGATGAAAGCAATCTCAGCGTATCCCATGCCTTTGGTCCGTAACGCTATGTTGTTCTCGGCGCTCACATTTTGCCGCCCCGGAGAAATACGAAAAGCAGAATGGAGCGAAATTATGGATGACGAATGGAGAATTGCAGAGGGAAAAATGAAAATGAGGCGGCCTCATATCGTTCCATTATCACGTCAAGCAATGGAAGTGCTGGATAACATGCGCCAATTGACCGGGCACGGAAAATACATCTTTCCATCAAACAGATCGCCGTTGGGCGACCGGCCAATGAGCGATTCGACCATCTTGGTTGCGCTGAGATCGATGGGATATACAAAGGACCAGATGACGCCCCACGGTTTCCGAAGCATGGCTTCCACCCTATTGAACGAAAACGGCTTTCACCCCGACTGGATCGAGCGCCAGCTCGCACATGCGGAAGGTAACAGCGTCAGAGCCGCGTACAACTACGCTGAGTACCTGCCGGAGCGCCGAAAGATGATGCAGTGGTGGGCGGATTATTTGGATGAGCTGACGTAATAACTATATAGCCCTCCCCTGCTTCTTTTTCCTCGCGCGTTTCACGCGGTCATAATTGGCGCAGTTCGCGTGTTTGCTCCAGGATTCCCTATGTCCTTCCATGTTTTCCCATCTCCCGCATATAGAACACCTTTTCAGTTTAATCTCCCCGGTAACGGCGAGAAATAACTGATACCACATCGCGGACAGCAGGCTGCCCGGCTTCAGGATTTTATTTATCTGCTCCTTTTCATCTATATGTAATTCAAATCCCAGCGGGTAAAACGATAATTTCCTTATAACTTCCTGAAGGACATATCTTAACGCCGCCTTTCTGACGTCATATCTTTGGGGAAAATAATTTTCTATCCGACGAGGAGGGCTAATAAAATTCGGAGAATAGTTTTCATCTTTTCCAAACCGCTCGAAATCTATTTCCTCCAGTTTTTCCTTTGGAAACGCATAAACATAGATGCGGCGTGTGCCTTCATGCAATTCCATTATTCCGTTCAGCCTCGGGTCATTATTAGAAGCCAATTCCCATAACATGACCGCGAAACTCAAATCACGGTGCTCAAATTTCCAGAGATTCAGTGGATCAGGTTTTGATATAAGATAATATTGCCCGTTTCTTTCAGTAATCCTATATCTCCCGCAGGAACACACAGATTCGAGATTTTCCTCACTTCGGGGAATAAAAGGAGAGAGTATGTAAGTATGAGTAAATTCTTTATTGCTCTCAATGTCTATCAATCTTCCGTATTCGTCGGCCCATTGGATAAAAGATTCCTCGGTCGGTGCAATATCCGAAAACTGAGCGAACAGCGCCGGATTTTCGAGAGGGTAATATGGCACACGCGCTAAACTCGGTTGTTTCTCCACAAGGAAAGGCCCCGCAGTAGCCGATGATATTTCATCTTCAAATTTTTTTCTTTCATGTTTGTTCATCGTATCGAAAGGCTCACCCCAATGACTGCATTGGACCGAGTTCTCCCACTTATATCCCTCGTTCAGCTTTATCCATACAAATGACACTTCGAATTTCTGCGTCGCCTGTCTCATAGATTCCCCTCATTGTTTCAATGATAATGGTTAACTGCTATTGACTCATGCAATTAACGGTGATACTTTACCACGGAGAATGATAATGCTCAATAGGCATCAATCATTCAAATTATGTAATATCATACAAGGAGGGATTGCTATATGCAAGAACATCGAAATGGGGATCGTTATCTGCCAATAAGGGAAGTTGCGGAAAAACTTCACGTCAGCAGGGCTTCGATTTACCTGTGGCTGAAAAAGGGATTTCCCCAGCCTTTGAAGTTCGGCAGATCAAGCCGCTGGAGCGCTTTGGAACTGGAAGAATGGTTAAGGACGCGCCCAAAGGGCGCATACGGAGAACAGGGCAATGAGTAATCAAACAAAAAGAGGAGCCGGGTGTAGCGAGCACTCGACTCCTCAGAAAACCCCCAGGTCAACAGTCACGAAAACCGAAGGCTTGAGCAATTATGACACGAAAAGTTACCGACCGGAAGAAGAAAAGAAAGATTTCTCCGCCGAAAACGTCCGTTCGCGTATGGAGGGAAGGCCGGAGAAAACCGGCCGGCCAATCAAAAACTCAAATCCGGCAATCGACGTGCCAAAGTGGGTGGAAGAACACCTCGGGCATATCACTATCACAGAGCGGAAAGAGCGAAACGGTATGAATCTTTACGTCCTATCCGAATGTCCTTTCGATCCACAGCACAAAGCGCCGGATTCCGTTATCGGCCAGATGCTCTCCGGGGCTGTGTTCTTCAAATGCTTTCACAACTCATGTCAAAATTATGGCTGGAAAGCGCTCAGTGAACGTTTCGACCCCAAAGATAACTGTGAAGATTTGACTGAAACGACAGCGCAGGATACAGGTGCAATTATCGAGGCTTTGCGCGAATCGACAGGACTTCCGGTCATTGAAATCAACGGAGGACAATTGCGCGACGTCGTGTCAGAAGTTATCGAGACGCTCGAAAATACCAAGGGAGAAAATGGTCCCCCCTTATATGTACGGGGAGATAGCCTCACGCGGATAGTCACAGATTCTGACGGCCGGTTGCGTCCAAGCATCGTCTCGGCGGCGGCGATGCCGGAAATCATGTCGCGCGCGGCTAATTTCGTGCGTATCAATAAGAATGGCTGTGTTGGCGTATTTCCACCGGAGAGCCTGGCGAAAGCCATCGTTAATCGCGACAAATGGCCGTTCCCTGAACTGAGAGGTATCGTGGAAATACCTGTACTTCGCAGCGACGAAAGTGTTTTGGATAAGCCGGGCTATGACTCGACATCCGCTCTTTACTATAATCCGAGCGGAAGTGTCCCCGTAATCCCTGGTGAAGCGACTCGTAAGGATGCCGGCAATGCAGCGGCATTTCTCCTTGATGTGTTGTCGGATTTTCCATTTCAGGATGAGGCTTCCCGCGATAACGCCATAGGACTTTTACTGACTACGATAGTTAAGGAACACGTAGGAATTACGCCCATCGCCCTTATCGACGCGCCGACGAAAGGAACCGGAAAGACCCGTCTTGCGCAGCTCGTGTCAATCGTTGCAACCGGCAGAGAACTTCCCCTCTCACCCGAAGTGCGGGACGAGGAGGAATGGAGGAAACAGATCACGTCCTTGCTCATAGCGGATCGCCCTGTGGTCATATTCGACAATATAGAAAGGGTTCTCCAAAGTGGGCAACTCGCGGCAGTCCTCACTACTTCCGAATGGTCGGACAGAATATTGGGCAAATCTGAGGTTCTCCATCTCCATTCAAGGGCGGTATGGATAGCGACAGGGAATAACATACGGCTTGGCGGTGATATTGCGCGTCGAGCTTATTGGATCCGTTTGAATTCCAACCTGCCGAGACCGTGGCTTCGGGATTCGGGAAATTTCAAACGCGAACTTCCATCGTGGGCTATATCACACAGAGCGGAGATAGCGGGCGCGTTGCTGACGATGGCTTTGGCCTGGTTTCGGGATGGAAAACCAGCCTGGACAGGGCGACCGCTGGGCAGTTTCGAGGTTTGGAGCAGCGTTGTCGGTGGAATCCTTCAATATTGCGGCATGACGAATTTTCTCGCGAACCTCGAAAATCTTTACGACCAGGCGGATGATGAGCCCGCTCAGTGGCAGGCGTTTTTTGGCACTGTTTTTGATGCGTTTGGCGATAATATTCCCTTTTCAACGAAGTTGCTGGTGGAGCGGATCACCAGCGACAACATTCTGAAATCCTCCGTTCCGGAGAAGCTCGGAGACGTAGGAGAGAAAGGCTTTTCTTTGAAACTTGGGCTTGCTCTGCGAAAAAGAAGGGACCAGGTTTACGAAGTTGATGAAGGTTCCATCCGCCTGAAAGAGACCAAACCGGACACTCATCGCCAGAAACCTCAGTGGAAACTGATTTTTTCCAACCACACGACAGGAGAGAATTTTTCTTCGTTTCAGGAACGAACCGAAATAGGGGGAGCACTGGGTGTACTGGGTGCGGTAGAAGCGGAGGAACGGGAAGCAATCCAGAACGAAAACAATCTATGACCGGCTAATGCGGACAAATACGGAATCTTTCGAGTTGCACCCACTGCACCCTTGCACCCTGTTTATCTGCCGGTGCGTGGAAAAAAATAATAGCTAAAAATCAAATCACGATTTTGGGGGAGCATTTTTTAGTTACAGGAAGGCGCCGAAAAAAGGGGCGCATTAGGCGCAAAAATTTGAGAGACGGTTACGAAAGAGCACTGCAAATTATGACCAAGTATCACCGAATCATCGTGAAAAGGAAGGGGCGAAGGGAATGTCACAACGAAAGCGGACAGTTATTAAACAAGGCGCAATGATGGACGTAATGTCGCATCTTGAGAATCTACCGGTACGTGAACATGATCCCGGCGTTTTGCTCGGATTGTCGGAGATATTTCGCACGAAAGAGTATATGACTGAAATAAAAAACGCACTCAAAAAGGGGTATACATTCGACGATCTGGCAGAGATGTTTTCCGCTAAATGTGGCGTCTCCATCAGTGGAAGGCAGATGAAATATCACTACACACGCGCGAATAATCTCGGGGCAGCGAAGAAGAAATCCGGTGGGATATACAAACCGCTAAATATTTCGAAGGATTCACGAAAAGTTACGATTGGAGGCGCAAATACAACTCATTCGGGTACAAATTCTTCACCGGCATATTCGGGTTTTGTTTCAGAAAGTGACGCGACGGGCAAAACAAAACTCGACAAATTTTCCGGCAGTATGGAGGCAGAAAGAGAATAAAAAGTCACCCGAAATATATCTGAAATGTGCCTGCAAAGCGTACATTAGCGAAAATGCCTCGTTAAGGAGTGACAGGCCGGGAATTGTCAGACGAACTTACGTTCCGCCCGACAATTCCAGAGGCCGCCACTCGGCGCTTCGCTTCTCATTAGGCGTCCCGGCCTGTGAGGATTTAACACCGGAAATGGAGGAAAAATAAAAATGACACACCGGAAAAAGATGGGCAAAGAGAATAAGGAACACAGGATAACAGTGCGTTTTGACAGTACGGAATACGCAAGGATTTGCGACGACGCCAAATCCATCGGCGTTACTTTATCGAAGTTCGTGAGGGAAAAAATACTGCGTGGATTTGTCCGCGTGCCCAAGTATGCGAAAGTTGACGCCGAAGCGATAAATCTTCTGTCGAAGACGGGAGGGTTGCTCAAGAAAGTCCACAATGACAGCGGAGGGGCGTATAGCGAAAAAACCGCCGCGATCCTCAGCGATATCCGTGATGTGATACGGAAAATAGGAAACAGTTTAGAAGATGATAGGGAAACATATTCCGAAGCCGAAAGGCCATAGTTCCTTCAAGGGCTTGAACGATTACATCACCGGAAAAACAAAAAACCGGCAGCCGGGCGAAAAAATATCTCTGACCGGCTGCCTCAATCTGGCGTCCGTTGAAACGGCGACCGTGGAAATGGAATCTGTCGCGTTTCAAAACAAACGCTGCGCCGATCCGGTCATGCATCTGCTGTTAAGCTGGCGGGAAAATGAAACGCCGACGCCGGAACAAATAATCGACGCGGTGAAAATTACACTGGACGAACTGAACCTGTCACAGTGCCAGGTTGTTTATGCGCTGCATCAAAACACCGATAATCTCCATCTGCATATCTGCGTCAATAGAATAGACCCGGATACACATAAGGCAATAGACCCCGCTCACGGATGGACCCGGCGGGCAATGGAACGGGCAGCAAGACGGATAGAACACGCGCAGGGATGGGCAACCGAGGAAAACACCTGGTCGGAAATAAATGAACGGGGAGAGGCTGTCCAAAAACCGAGAACCACGGACGCAAAAATTCCTCAAAATATCTCGGACATGGAGAATTTGACCGGTGAACAATCCGCAATCCGCAAGGCACAGGAGGCGTTGAGGGATAAAATCAAAGATTTGTCCTCATGGGAAGATTTCTACAATATATTGTCACTAAATGGTATGAGGTATGAAAAGAAAGGCTCCGGCGCAGTCATTATTGTCGGTAAAATCGCGGTTAAGGCAAGCAGCGTGTCGAGAAATCTTGCTTTTGGCAAACTCGAAAAGCAATTAGGACCGTTTCAGGAAATTCATAATGAAGCACGATTTATTTTTGACAATAACTCAAAGTCCGTGGACAAAAACATCGTGCCGCTGGATAAATCCAACGATAATGAGCATTGGAAAGCCTATGTCTCTGAGCGTGAAACACATTACAGCGCGATAAGGTCCGCGAAAACCAAACAGGCCATGTCACAGCGACAGGAACGTGAATCACTGAAAACAAAGCAGCGGGAGGAACGCGGCGCTATGCTCGCGAAGTTCAGGGAAAATCATTTTACCCGCGCTTTTATTAACCGAGAAAGAACCATACTCGGTACTAAACATGCTTTTGAACTAGCTGTACTCAAAGCAGAGCAGAAAAAGCAGCGTGAAGAACAAAAACTCCATGCACGGAAATTTTTTTCATTCGAGCAATGGCTTCATGAAAGAGGATTATCCGAGCAGGCCGATCTGTGGAGACACAGGAAAAATAAATCTTTCCTTCGGCTCGAATGCCCGGATACAGAGAATACGCAAACAAATAATCCGGTGATTAACGGCATACTCGTTTTCGGTATGACCACAACAAGACAGGGGACAAAATTTTCACGCGAAAATACACCGCGACATGCGTCATTTATTGACAAGGGACGTGTGATTCGCGTTTACGACCAAGATGACGAGGCTTTACTGGCAGCGCTCCAACTCGGACAACAAAAATGGGGCGGTGTGCAAATTAGTGGTACTGATGAATATAAGCGAAAATGCGCGGAAATAGCGGCACGGAATGGAATTCGGGTCGTAAATCCTGAGTTACAGGAGAAACAGAGTTCAAAAAAACCAATAAATTCAGCAGCGGCGGCCTGTGAACTCGCACGCGAGAAAACAGGTGAGTCACGGTTCATCGCCACTAATGCCTTCGAAGGCAAGAAATACGACGGTGAGTTACTTGGTGTTATTGAGTACGAAAAATTCCTTTACGCAGTTCAGCGCATAGATGAAAACCGCTTAATTCTCCACAATGTCGGGCGTGAGGACGTTCCCGCCCTTGAGTCTATGAATGGGCGAAATGTTGAGATAACGAGTAATCAAGAAGGTATCTTGAATATTTTCGATTCAGTGAGCCGATCTGAACAGTTGGAAAGAAACAATAGGCGAGGTAGATGAAATATACGAAATCTCCTTTATATAATCTGCTATAGTGAATACCTAATTCAGAAATCACTTTCCGCTTTTGATTGTTTATATCCTTATCTCTGCCGTGATACGTCGCGAAGGTTAGTTAGATTGAATGTCAAGCCGCTTGACCAATAACAGAGGATATAAACCGCTGATATTGCACGTAATAGCGCATAATAAGTTAGGAAATTCTAATAGACAATAATAGATGGCTCTGATACACTGAATTTTTTATGAATTGGAGCTAACTAAAAGGATGGTATGTATATGAACAACCACATCACGCCGGAGACACAAACTAAAGAAAAGGCTGTGCTTGATTTTTGTGTCAACAATAAGGACTTGAATAAACTTGAAAGTCTAATCAACGCTTTTAACCCTATTAAAGTTCTTGGAGCGTCGAACTATGAGATAAGGCACTCGAACGTCCTGGCGTGGCTAATTGGCCCTAAAAGTCATCACGGACTTGGCGACACTCTTTTCAAAAATATACTGCTTGGAATATTACGGAGTGGCGCCGAAAACGGGTTTCCGAGCAACGGGGACGGGCTTCCTAGCATAGAGGGCGTAATTAACTCAGACTTCAGTGATCTGCAAGTGCGTCGAGAGTGGCGTGATATTGACATATTCGCAATTTCCCCTTCCAACAGACTGCTGCTTGTGATTGAAAACAAGATAAGCGCGAATGAATCCAAGGGCCAGCTTCCTAAATATGTTGATATTGTTAAAAAAATATACCCCGACACGGAAGGCGAAAAATATAATAAGGTATTCGCGTTTCTCACACTCGACGGGACAGAGCCAAAGGAAAGCGACCGTTTTATACCTTTTTCCCATGAGCAGATTTATGAAATTGTAAGGTCTACGGTTGACATCAGGAAAGATTATATGCACGCGAAGGTTTATGATTTTATTCAACAGTATCTGCAAATATTGGAGGAAAAGACTATGCGGAATGACGAGTTTGTGTCTCTGTGCGAAATGCTCTATAAGGAACATAAAGACGCGATAGATGCCATTCTGAAACATGGCAAACCGTGGCTTTCGTCCGAAGATATCAAGTACTTTCATAATAACACGGACACAACGAGCAAAAGCATGGACAGGGCAAAGGTAAAGAAATACTATACCTTTATCCCTGCCGACTGGAACGACAAAGTGCCGGATAACAGTCCATACGGAGACGATAAATACTTGGTATACTTGAAATTTGATTTCGAAAAATATGAGAATCATAAAGTTACCCTATCCCTGATGATTGGAAGCTTTCGTGACCAAGAGGAACGGCTAAAGTTTATCCAGAAAGTGAATGAAGCGGCGGCTGTTGCAAGCCCTAAGTTCTCCCTGAAAACTGAAACTAAAATGAGCAACACTGTATCCAGCACAACTGTACTCTTGAAAGAAGGCAAAGCCGAAGATAGCGATTCTAAGAAATCTGCCGCTGTTGTTGATATTCTCACAAAAGCCTATAAAAACTTTGTAGGGCGATCTGAATTTGAAGTTGTGGACAAGGTGGTGAAAGGTTTCGGATTTAAAGATGCAGGAAAGTAATATAAACGCTCTGTTTTTTGCGCATTTTACATTGGCGCGTGAAACAGGGACTCTACGGACAACAGGAGGAACAAGGCCATGCTTGATATAATAATGGAACTGGGGGATAATTTCTCCAGTTCAATCCAAGAAAACCTAGGAAATATTTTTCGTTCATCTGAAATGAATGTATCGTGGGAGATTGCTAACTCAATCGGCTCAGTTCTGAATGACCATTTTTCCTTTCCGTTTGCCAACCAAAGTTCGGGCTCGGCAAAGGTGAAAATCAAAAAAGCGACCGTCCAAAAAGCGCCTAAAAATTGGAGAGACGAAGATGATGACCGGATTTCTCATAACGAAATCCCCGGTATTCCCACTAGCCATGTAACTGATACGCTTGTGGTTTACTGTTTGGGAAGCGACAATCTAAGTAGTAGGCTAATGGAAACTTTAGTCGCTGTCGGCAAACATCGTTTTAAGAATGTTATTTTCGTGACATCAAAATGGGATGCTTCAGTGGTTACAGGCGACAACACCCAAAGATTGCTGCACTTAAACGATTTTAGGCGAGCCGGGTCAGTATTTTGCTTTGTTCTAGTGTCAACATCCGGCATAAGCGAAATATCTGTGATTTAGCCTATAAGGCAGTGGTTAATGAATAAGGATAAAAAAATTTTCTTTGGCTTGGTTCGCAAGCGCGGCATAATCTCGACACCCGACAATTTTAGTGAGCCGGAACACGAATTATTTCTTGTGAACGATTCCGACAACCCTATTACGTTAAAAAGAATGGCATACGGCGGCTTTAAAACGTATGAAGATACGGTTGCTATGTCAACCCCGCAGGATGACGAGGTTGATATTATCATAGAGCCGCATAGTTATGTTCTTTATACCGAATTGTTTGAATACAGCTTTGAAGGCGGTGCGGATCAATATCAGGCGATTGTAGAAATAGAGGGTAATGTAAAAAAGCTGGAATTTTACACCAGCCGAGGCGCGGGTTTTATGGGTTCGCTGATTCCATGCCTAAATAGGCTTGGCCGTGTGATACACCCGCAAATAAGCGACTATACAGGAGAGGTCAGTCAATAAATATGTTTAGAAAAAACGAAATAGAGTTTTTGGCTCATGAAAAAGGTGTAGGTACGACGGATATTCATTTCCTTATGTTTAAGGAGGAAACTAAAGAACTTATGGAGCTATGCGTGGAAATCGCAACAAAGGAACGTGCGTTCAAAAAAGCCAATGACAGCCGATTTAACCCTGAAAGGCTTGATATGGCTGACAGCATATTAGCCGAGTTTTTGAGTTCACAAATAAAAGAAAAATGGTAACTAATGTATTCTCTCTGCTTTTTGCATATTACGAAGGCTATGCAGTATAAAAGCCATTGCGTACAATGTACAATCATTGGAGATAGGAGGGTTGCTTATGAAACTTGCCGAAGCGCTCATACAAAGAGCGGAAATTCAAAAGAAAAACGGACAGCTAATCAGCCGTATTAAAGCCAATACGAAAGTTCAAGAGGGTGATTTACCCTCAGAAAAACCCGAAGAACTGATAGCCGAATATGAGGAAAGCATGGCGCGTTTTCTTGAATTAGTTCAAAGGATAAATCAAACGAACTGTAAAACGCCTTTTGACGATAAAAGGAGTATCGCTGACGCTATCGCTTTGAGGGATTGCTTAGGGACAAAAATCAGGGCATATCGTGAGTTTTATGAATCGGCAACTATAAGGCTGGACAGATACCGCCTTAACGAGATTAAGGCCGTTCGCTGTATTGACGTGAAGGAATTACAAAAGCAAATTGACAAACTTTCCAAAGAATACCGCGAAGTTGATACCAAACTGCAAGGTATCAACTGGACTGTAGACTTGCTGTAAAAGAAGTTGGTAGAAGGATAAAAAGCGTGGCGCAACCCTACAGGGGGAAACCTGTAATGCGGTCTTGAGGGGACCCTGATATCCGGGCGGCGGACTCTGCCCGACTCTGCAAATTAAAAATATAGTCATAATGTTACACGGTAATCGACAAATTGTCGTTACACGAGTACAAAAGCACCGGACAACGGTGAATAACAGGGTATTGTTAAAACCAGCGCCGATTTTATCTTTCGAGGGTGGGAATGGGGATTATTATGAAAGGATACTATGGATATATACAGCTTTGTCAATTCCCGTGACGTAGCGGCGCATTGCCGTGAAATCAATAAAGTTTGGACGCCATTTGAAATGGTGGTCATAAGGCGATGAAAATCACAGGGGGGTAATTAATTTGATTAATAAAGCTATCATGCTTGCTACAGTAGCGCACGAAAACCAAAAACGTAAAGGTACGGACATTCCTTACATCCTTCACCTTATGGAAGCCGCTGTAATCGTGTCGCAAATCAAATATGACCCTGACTTGATTTGTGCCGCCTTGCTCCACGACGCAGCGGAGGATTCGGCTATGAGCTATGAAAGTATTTCCGCTATGTTCAACAAAAGGATTGCCGGCCTTGTTTCTTCTCAAAGCGAGAACAAAAATAAAAGCTGGAAGGAACGGAAACAACATACCATTGACAAGCTGCGTAAAATAGAGGACGACGACATTAAAATTGTTTGTTTGGCTGATAAACTCTCCAATATGAGGGCTATCAGCAGAGATTACCATAATTTGGGCGACGGTCTTTGGGAAAGGTTTAACGCGGACAAAAATGAACAAGGTTGGTACTACAGTGAACTATGTGACAGCCTCGTTTCATTGAAAGCATATCCGGCATATCAGGAGTTTGAGGCGCTGGTTAAAGAAATCTTTGGTTAATCACAGGAGATACCGCACTGAGATAACAGAGTTGTTTTAACTCTACGCCATTATTAATTACCTGGCCGTTTCACTGCAATCAAGCTTTTTGCAGTAAGGGCATTTGTTTGCGGCGCTGACCTTCGGATAATCTCCCTTGCCTTTTACGGCGCAATCGCGGCAGTAAACTTTATTGCACTTCTTACATCTTCGCATGTTTCCGCCGGTTATCTTACAAGATGGACATTTCATAGACTATCTCCTTTTAA
>Ga0099364_10010574_pt1 | contig 12679 bp, 11 predicted proteins | sample TergutTh196P3_FD_73070 | JGI IMG/M metagenome (GOLD analysis project Ga0099364, IMG submission 73070) | Microcerotermes parvus P3 segment gut microbial communities from Pointe-Noire, Republic of the Congo - Th196 P3 | ecosystem: Host-associated > Arthropoda: Insects > Digestive system > Gut ... | reverse complement strand
GTGGTTGGAGTGAGGCGTGGGAGCGAGCCCGAAGGGCGACCGACCTAGCCGAACGGAAACCCGAGCCGCCGAACAGGCGGCGCAGCATATACCGTTTGTTATGCGATGTGGTGGCGTACATCATATTTTTATTTATACGTTTTATTTTACCATTTTCTTTAATGGTTTTATTGTTTTTAAACCCCAATCATAATGACTAGATGTTGCAGAAATAAAATACGAGCCCAATGATGTTGTTCCTGTCCATTGGTATTTCTTCTTTGTAAATAATTCATCATCATTATGTTTTTCAATTAAAGCCATAACGTCTTTATAACTTTTTTTGAACATTGTTATTGACTTTTTTAATTCAGTCCCTTTATGTTTTTCCCATATTTTTTGATTCAATTTGGGTAACGTCTGAAATGTATAACCTTCAGCGGGTATTGCTGGTTTTTTACCAGACATTCCAACTTTGTACCAAGTTTCCATCATCAAATGCCATTCATGTAGATGGCATATTACATCAGCAATTGTTTTATCCCGTTCATTTAATTCATTATTTTTGAATGTTTTTGTTTTTAATTCATCAGTTAATTCCTCAATAAATTCCAATAATTTATTTGAATTATTTTCCGCTAATTCAAGCAAGCCCTTTTTATTAGTTGGTCTTGGCATATCCTTCCTCCAAATATGAAATCCTTATTATAAAGTCATACCATAAAATATATAATTTGTAAAGTATATATAATGAACATTTTCGGACATTTTTTCATATATTTTTCAACCAATTTAGCCACCATTTCGCATAACACCACATACCCAAATTACACTAAATCACAACAACCCGCAAGTAAAGCGAATGCGTGTTAATCCTGCGCACAACAGCATTAACACGAAACGAGTTTCGTGTTAATGCAAACTACAAGAAATATCACACCGCCATGTGTAACTATGGCAGAGTGTTAAATTGTATCAAGCGGGCTTTTGATGTTGAGGATGCTGCGGCGGGCTACGTGAGTGTAGCGTTCGGTGGCGCGAAGACTGGCGTGGCCGAGGAGGGATTGGATGTAGCGGATGTCAGTGCCGTTTTCGAGGAGGTGGGTGGCGAAGGTGTGGCGGAGGCTGTGGATAGAGATGTTTTTAAGGATTTGTGCGCGGCGAAGCGCTTTGTCAAAGATGTACTGGGCGGAGCGGATTGACAGCGGGCGTTTTGGGTTTTGTCCGGGGAAAAGCCATGTTTCTGTTCCAAAATAGTCGTAGTATTCTAAAATAAATTGAGCGGCTTTGTCGGAAAGTATTGTGCTTCGATCTTTGCGGCCTTTTCCAAGTCTAATGTAAATTACTTTACGGGATAGATCGATGTGTTCTTTTTTTAAGGCGACTACTTCGCTGACGCGCAGTCCGGAAGAGTATACAAGCATCAATAGTAAACGGTGTTTGGGGTTTTTTTCAGAGCTGAGGATTTTGGTGATTTCTTCTTTCGATAACACTACGGGGAGTCTTCCGTCTTGGTGGGGGCGATGGCGTTCGGTTATTCCTTCGTCTTTCAGTAGATTTCTAAAAAAGAATTTAATTGCACTGATGGCGAGGTTCATTGCAGAGGCTGAATATTTCTTGTCTTTTTCCATCATTGCAAGGAATTGTGTTACATCGTGGGGGTTGATTTCTTCGGGGGTTTTTTGAAGGGTGCGGCAGATTAGGCGGTTGTAATAGATATAGGCGCGGCGGGTTTCCTTGCTGTATTTTCTGGCGCGGAGTTCGGCTTCTAGTTTATTTCTCCAGTGTTCGGAAAGTTTATCGGGTTGTGAGTTCGAGACGGGGAATGAAAAGGGTGAGTCAAGTTTTTCTGTTTTGCCGGTGGGTGAATTAAGGGGTTTTTCAGGATCTTTGAAAGATGAATCAACTGTTGTGTTTTTTCTGTTGTCTGCGTTAGCTGCAATTCTCCATGGTCGGTCGAAAAAGCCGGTGATTTTCAGCGGCTTTGGGTGATAATTGTCTTGAATGTTTTCATTTGGGGAATTGTCATCAACATGTACAGATGGGACGGGAAGATTCCAATTGAACCTTTTTCCAACGGTCTCGTTTTGCCTGAAAACGAATTCACGCTGTATGCTGTCCCACTGTACTCCATTGCAGTGGATTAAACGGCGAAATAAATCTGGATTGTAAGTGAAGAACGGAATTCTCACACTTTCAGAATTGTGAAATAAATAAACAACATCCATGTTTATACTCCTTAGATTTTGCTTTGTCAGATAAGGAATTTCTACAGACTTTAGTCTGCTTCATTTATCTGACAAAGACTTATAATCGGAATTCCCAGACAATTTATAATTGTCTGAGAACAACCTCTTAAAAAGTAATTTGAGTTTTAATTAATAAAAATTGTTCTGCGGCTTTTCTACTCTTAATTTTTTCAGCGCTTGTTCAATATTCCATCTTATGTGTTCGCGCAAATCTGTCTGGCTGTCAAATGCCAGACCAAAATGTTTTTCCATTTTTTTTACGTTATATAACATCGGGTCGGGGCTCCAGCCTAGATCGTTTAGTACGATTTCCGATTTTGACTGGGGGTATAGTTCAAGGGCTGTTTTAGCGATTTGTTCCCAGCTTGTGAAGACTGTTCCAAGCGCAAAGTAAATTTCACAAGTTTTGTCGCTTTCAAGTAGTTTTATGTATAATTGGGCGATTTCGCGGGATGAGATAAATTGGGTTCCGTCGTGTTTTGTGAGTGTTATGGGTTCACTTTTTATTACGGCTTCGGCGATGTTGCGGAAGCGTTTGTCGGATTGTGATGAGCCGTCGGGGAATGGCGGGTTTGAGTATGTGTAGCCAGGGCGGATGATGTTGCGTTTCATTGTTACTTGTTTGTCTGAGCCGTAGTATTTGGTGAATCCAAGGACGAAGGCTTCGCTTGCGGATTTTGTGCTGCCGTAAAGGTCGAGGGGGAGGTTCATCATTGTTTCGTCTATGTCATAGCTTGCGCCGCGTTCAAGACCGTAGACTTCTCTTTGCATTTGTCCCATTGCGGCGGTGCTGCTTGTATAGATAAATTTTTCGATGCCGGCTTTTTCTGATATTTCCAGCAGGTTTATGGTTGCGGCTGTGTCGTTCATTAACATTGAGACGGGTTCTTCGCCCCAGCCGAGGGCGATGTGTATGACTGCATCGCATCCTTTTATGCAATCTGTTAAAAGCGGGTAATCGGTTATTGCGCCTTTGACGAGTTTTACTTTTTCGCATAACGGAGGGGTCAGCCATGAAGGGTATTTTTGCGGATCGCGGGAAAGCACGACGGCTTCATGTCCGTTTTCAATTGCAGCTAACGTAACGTACTGTCCGATGTTTCCGGTGCCGCCGGTGATAAAAATTTTCATAATTTACTCGTAAAGGAAGCAAGCTGTTTTGTGGGTTTCGTCGCCGTCTTTGCCTGCTTTTAGTTCGGGCTGTGATGTTTTGCATTTGTCCATCCGGTACTGGCAGCGGTCGTAGAAATAACAGCCGGGTCTTTGTACGTTCGGAGAGGGTACATCGCCTGTAAGGATTATTCTTTTTCGCTGCGCTTCAACTTTTGGATCGGGGATTGGCGCGGCGGAAAGAAGGGCTTGTGTGTATGGGTGCAGCGGGTTTTTGTATAATTTTTCGTGGCTGCTTGTTTCTACGATTTTTCCAAGGTACATTACTGCAATGCGGTCGCAGATGTATTCAATGACTGCAAGGTCGTGGGCGATGAACAGGTACGAAAGTCCCATCTCTTTTTGGATATCCTTAAAGAGGTTCAGTATCTGCGCCTGAATTGAAACGTCGAGGGCGGAGACCGGCTCGTCCGCTAAAATCAACTGAGGGTTCAGGGCAAGGGAGCGGGCGATGCCGATACGCTGGCGCTGGCCGCCTGAGAATTCATGCGGGTAACGGTTTCTGTAATATTTAAGAAGCCCGACCATGTCCATTAAATTTTCTACTCTGTCGATGATTTCGTCTTCCGTTATCTGCATAAGGCCGCGCTTTTTGTAGATTCTCATGGGTTCGGCGATTATGTCGCCTGTTGTCATTCTTGGGTTTAACGAACCGTAGGGATTTTGAAAAACAATCTGCATGTTGCGGCGGGCTTCCATTAGCTGCTCTTTGTCCATCTTAACGATGTCTTTTCCGTCAAGGTAGACTTCGCCGGATGTCGGGGTGTAGAGGCGGGAGACTGCGCGGACAACTGTGGATTTTCCGCAGCCGGATTCTCCGACGAGTCCGAGTGTTTCGCCTTTTTCAAGCGAGAATGAAATTCCGTCAACTGCATAAATGTATTGTTTTTGGCGGTTTACTATTCCTTTTGATCCGGTGTAAAAATACATCCGAAGATCTTTTACATCAAGTAGTGCGCTCATTGTACCTCCCAGCATGCTGCGGAATGTCCGCCACCAAAGTCGGTTTCTTCGGGGTAAGATGTTTTACAGCGTTCGGTCGCTTCGGCGCATCGCGGAAAGAACGGGCAGCAGGGCGGTAGGTCGATTACATTCGGCGGCTGACCGGGGATGGAAAAAAGCCTGTCTTCGTTGCGCTTGTCTATTCGCGGCACAGATTTTATCAGCCCGCGTGTGTATGGATGCTTCGGGTTTTCAAAAATATCTTCGACTCTGCCGCGTTCAACTACGCGCCCTGCGTACATTACATAAATTGTGTCGCACATTCCGGCAACAACTCCAAGCGAGTGCGTGATCAAAATAACTGCCGTTCCGAGTTTGTTTGTTAAATCTTTTATAAGGTCGAGTATCTGCGCTTGTATTGTTACATCGAGTGCGCTTGTGGGCTCATCGGCGATGAGGATTTCCGGGTTGCAGGAAAGCCCCATTGCAATCATTACCCTTTGGCACATTCCGCCGGAAAATTGATGCGGGTAGCTGTCAATTCGTTCTGCTGCGGCGGGAATTCCTGCCATTGTCAGCATTTCGATGGCTTTTTTGCGCGCTTGTTTTTTGTCCAGTTTTTGGTGAAGCCTGATTGTTTCGATCATCTGGGTGGAGATGCGTAAAAACGGATTGAGGCTAGTCATCGGGTCCTGGAAGATCATCGAGATTTTTGCTCCGCGAATTTGGCGAAGGCGTTTTTCGTCCAGCTTGAGGATATCTTCGCCTTTGAAAATTACTTCGCCTCCCATGATTTTTCCGGGCGGCGATTGAACGAGACTCATTATCGAAATATTTGTTACCGATTTTCCCGAGCCGGATTCGCCGACTATGCCGAGCACTTCTCCTTTACGAAGGGAGAATGAAACATCATCAACTGCTTTTACCACGCCGTCGTCGGTAAAAAAATATGTTTTAAGATTTTTAACATCAAGAACTGTTTCTTGTTCAATTTCTTTTTGTTCCATATCAGTTCCTGTTTTTACCTTGAGGATCGAATGCATCCCTAAAGCCGTCGCCGACAAAATTCATGGCGAAAAGAAATACCGTCATCATCGCGGCGGGGACAATGAGCAGCCAAGGGTAAACTTCCATAGCTTTGACTCCTTCGTCAATTAACGAACCCCATGATGACATAGGAGCGGAAACTCCAAGCCCTAAAAACGAAAGAAAACTTTCAGACATAATAAAGCTTGGGAACGATAGCGAAGAATAAACAATGATGATCCCAAGCGTGTTTGGAAGCAGATGTCTTCCTATTATACGCGGCGTGCTTGCGCCAACGGATTTTGCGGCTTCCACGAATTCAGAATTTTTCAGGCTGATGATTTGCCCTCTGACCACACGTGAAATCGTAAGCCACGACACCATCGCAATTGCGATAAACAAAAGATATATGTTGCGTCCGCCGAACAATGCCATAAAGACAATTACCACCATCATATATGGAAGACCGTAGATAATATCGACAATTCTCATCATGACATTATCCAGTTTGCCTCCGACATATCCGGCGATAGCTCCCCAGACAATTCCAATGAGAAGCGCGGTGATTGTTCCGACAAGTCCTATTCCGAGAGAAATCCTGCCTCCGTAAATGGTGCGGGAAAGTAAATCGCGCCCAAGAATATCAGTGCCAAAAATGTACACGCGGTTGTGTATAGGGTTAGTTGCTACATCTTCACGCATTTCAGCAAGTTCCCTCTGCTCTGCCGCGGTAAGTTCTGTCCGCCCTTCCCTATCCATGAGTCTTGAGAAATACACTTCTCTGTTACGCAGCATTACAACGCCGGCTCTTTCAAACGAGGGGGGCAGATAAATGTGTTTCATTTCCTGCCGTTCGTAGGGATAGAATGGAAGGATAGGAGCGATAAGCGAAACGATAAAATATATCGAAACAATTATAAGACCTGCGAGCGCCATCTTATTTTTTCTAAGGCGTTTCCATGCGTCCTTGTAAAGTGAAACGGGTTTAACACTTTGAGAGAATTCATTTAACGCTTCATCAACTTTTTTACGAGTGAACGCCATAACATATCTCTTTCTATTTATATGATATACGGGGATCTAAAAACCCGTAAATTATATCCACAATAAAATTTAAAGCTATCAAAATTATTGAATACACGATTACAGTACCCATTATCATTGTATAGTCGCGGTTTATGGCAGAGCGGACAAAGTGCATACCAAGACCGGGTATTGCAAAAATCCTTTCTACCACTACAGAGCCTGTAATGAGCACTGCCATTGCAGGTCCAAGGTAACTTACAACGGGAAGGCATGCACCTTTGAGCGCGTGCTTAAAAATAATCACAGGCATTGAAAGCCCTTTTGCCATTGCAGTTCTTATATAATCCGATCGCAAGGTTTCCAGCATGCTTGCGCGGGTAAGGCGTGCGATGTAGGCAAACTGGGCAAGGGATAAAGTGACTGCCGGTAAGATCAGTGTTTTCATGCCGTGGCGGCCGTCTATCCAGCCGGATGTTGGAACCCATTTTAGTATTACGGCGAAGACAAGTATCATTATAGGTCCGATAACAAAGGCGGGGATCGAAATGCCTGTTACGGCAACGGACATAACTGTGTAGTCGGCGGCGGAATTCTGCTTTAGTGCGGAGATTACTCCTGCCGTTACGCCGAGTATTGCGGCGATTGCAATTGCAGTAAATCCAAGTATCATCGAGTTTGGAAGACCTGCCGCGATAAGTTCGTTAACAGAAAAATCTTTATTTGTAAAAGACGGGCCAAGGTCGCCCTGCAGCACTCCGCCAAGAAAACGGAAGTATTGATTAAGAAGCGGTTCGTCCATGTTGTACTTTGCCATTAGATTTGCAAGTACCGCTGCAGGAACCGCTTTTTCTCTTGAGAAGGGTCCCCCGGGGGCGACTCGTATTATAAAAAATCCAAGCGTTATGATAATAAACACTGTAGGGATAATGCTCAGGAATCTTCTAAATACATACCGTCCCACGAGGACCTCCAATTAAACCTGTTGCCGCGCCATTAAGGTGCGGCAACACGGTTCAGTAATTTACCTTCTTCTAAGACCAACGTAAGGGTGAATGTCCATCGGGTTCACTACCCAGCCATCCCAAATGCTGGTGTCGATCATACTCTGTGAAACATAGAAGTAAATGGGAATAACGGCCTGATCGCGGGTGATGGCAATTGCTTCTGCATCGTGTAAAAGCCTGTAGCGTTCGGGGCTGTTAGCCATTGATCCTGTCTGGCGTGCAAGGCGATCGAATTCTGCATCGTTGTATTTTCCATCGTTATTTCCGCTGTCGGAAATAAGAAGGTTAAGCAAGTCCTGGGGATCCATATAGTCAGAGACCCATCCGGCACGTGCAATTTCAAACTGGCCTGTGCTTCTGTAATCAAGATAGGAAGCCCATTCCATGTTTTGAAGCTGGATATTTACGCCAAGGTTGTTTCTCCAGTTTTCCTGGAAATACTCACCAATAATCCTGTGGGAATCAAGGGTATTGTATATATACTCAAAAGTGGGGAGCCCTTGTCCGCCGGGATAGCCGGCTTCTGCAAGAAGTCTTTGCGCTTCGGCAACATTAAATCCAGCTCCGTTCGCGGGTACATAATCGCCCATTGCAGGAACTAAAGATAATGCAGGAAGCTGACCGCCTCTTATGATGTTGTCGATCAATTCGTCGCGGTTAATTGCCATTGAGAGCGCGCGGCGTACACGTGCATCCTGCAGAGCGGGATGTCCGTTATGGTTGATAAGGAGGTAATAGGTTCCTACCTGAGGAGCAACCTTATAATCCTTGTGCAATTTTACTTCGTCAATCCTTGCGATAGGAACATCTGTTCCCCAGTCAATTTCGCCGTTCAGGAATGCCTGATAAGCTGTATTCTGGTCTTCGATGGGAAGGAAGGTGATCTTTGTAAGATGCACATTGTCTTTATTCCAAAACCTGTCATTCGGAACAACAGTAATTCTGTTGTTGGGGATGTACTCTGAAAGAACAAAGGGACCGTTACCAACAAAGTTTTCGGGTCTTGTCCATGCAGTTCCGTGTCTGTTGATGACGTGCATCGGCAGAGGGCTGAACGCATAGTGAGCCATCATATCAACGGCGTAGGGGATAGGTCCAAGCAAGGTTACTTCGAAAGTCCTTGAATCAATGGCGCGAATTCCTACATTCTGCGCACTTCCGTACCCGCTGTTGTACTCATAAGCGCCTTCAACAACATAGCCGATCATGTATGCATATTCGGAAGCTGTTGCAGGATTAAGGTGATGCAGCCATGATTCCACGATCTGTTCAGCAGTGATAGCTGTGCCGTCGCTCCATGTAATTCCCTGACGGATTGTGAAGGTGATCACAGTTCTGTCGGCATTGTAGGTCCAGCTTTCGGCTACGCCGGGAATGACATTGGCTCTTGCATCATAAGTGACAAGGCCTTCAAAGAGAGCCATGTAAACACGATGCTCTGGAACACCGGTAATCTGTGTGGGATCCAAAGACTGGATGTTCGTCCCATTATTTATTACCATTTCCATGGCAGTACCGGAAGCAGACTCTTGCCTTGAGCAGGACACAAAAAGAATACCTGCTAAAAGCAATCCGCATAATACGGATAAAACGATTTTTCTCATTTTTTCCTCCATAAGAAATATATGCATTAATGGTATAGAAAACAGAAAAAACATACAAGTACTTTGGAAAAAAAAATAAAAAATTATATGTAAATCATTTATGGTTTAATCATATATGATTTAATCACTTATGAAAACACGGTATGCTTCATAATAGCACTCCGGTCTGACAACCTGCAGTACAGAATTAATTGTTTCACGCAACTCTTCATTCTGCAAAGCATCGGCAATATCCTGATTATAGCGGTTTGGCGACATGGCTATAATTTCATCCATAATGGCATCGCCTGTTTTACAGATCTGATACGATCTGCCAATGTTATCTGTTGCGGCGTCAATGCTGTCGGCAACGCTGCATATATCTATCATAAATTTGTATGCAGACCTTGTATTATCAAAACCGGGCGGATAACCTTCCTTGCCGTCGCATGATTTTTGATGTCCGCGTACAACATCGGGAATACAGCCAAAATCCTTGCCTTCAAGATAATATTCGCCTTCTTCGGGGTGTCTTCTGATTAGCGCATATTCCTTGTCGGTCAAGCTGCGGCTGATTACAGATACCACTTGAATGTAAGCAATCTTGCCGATGTCGTGTGCAAGTCCTGCAAGCCGGGTTTCGGCAAGAATTGCCTCTTGTTCAGCACGGACTTCGGCAACATTTTTTGTTTTACACATACCAACAAGTTTTTCAGGATTATTATCTATAAACCATGAAACAAAACTAAGCATAAGACGCGAAATCATCATTGAATGTGCATACGTGGGCAAATGGTTATGTGTCGTTGATTTTAACAGTAATTCCAGATAGTTCCTGCTGTTGGATGCGTCAATGGTATTTTCCACAATGGTTCTAAGCTCATCCTTACAAGTAGGGAGAGCGTCAAGTATTTCCCTTGGCAGTTTTTTAAGATAGTTAAAAAGATGCGTGCCGATTTCGGGTTTTTTTGTATAGCGGGCAAGGATTGCAGAAATTACCATTATTAAATTAAAACGAAGATATTCTGAAAGAAAATCGGGTGATGTTTTTTGAAAAGCTGTGTGCGCATCAAGACAATATTGCAGCATTTTTACATACCGGTCTAAATCAATATTACCGCTGTGATAAGCAGGGATTATATATTGTATACATTGAGCCCATTTTTCGCTTTCCGGGGAATTTATTGACTCTAAAATAAAATTTTTGCAAATGTCATCATTGTCAGATTCAAGCTGTACGATTTCTTCCTGATTAAAATATGCACGGTTAAAGTTGTATACACGTTCGGCAAGATCCTGTGTTATTGGATCAATTTCTCTCATAAATTCATAAAGGATGCTCATGTAATAAATATTTCCATTAACGTCATCTATCCATACTTGCCAGGGAAAATCAGGGTCAAGGCTGCGTACATCACTGCGGTTGTAAAAAGCAAGCGCATCATCTATCGCCTGGAATTTTTCAGGATATCCTGATTCACGGGAATTATAGGCGCTGATTGCAAGTTTATTATAGCAGGCGGCGGCGCAGAGACGGGTATTCTTATCTTTAAGATTGAGGTAACCGCCGGCTTCATCAATAAGCGCAAGCGCCTTTTTTACGGCAATAACAGAATCCGGCGAGTAGAGCGCACCTGTAAGAAAAAAGTAAATATTGCCTATGCCAAACCAGCATTTAATTAAGAACTCAATGTCTTGAATTTTCTCCGCCTTTTTTACAAGCGCAGTGTATATCTCAATGGCCAGAAAAGAATCAAGTTTTTTACGTTCGTGGCTTCTGCTGTAATACGGGTGGTGCAGTTTACGGACAAATTCAAGAAGTTGTACCATTTCTTCGTTGTCCATACATTCAGGGTTTTTAAAATATGGTCTTAAGTAAGTACTGATGAATTTGTTATTATCTGTCATCAACTGACGGCAAATCGCAACATTATCCCTTAAATTACTTATTAAGGTAGATTCAGTCAGCCCCGGAGGCAGCCTTTCGTTTGCGATTTTTGCATAAATCATCGCGTTAATAATATAGCGTTCGGCTTTTTGAGGATCAAACTTTTCTTTTTCTACTATTTTTACGGATGCAGATATCTCCAAGATTTCCCTCTCTCTTTACTATTATGGTAGAATAAATACCGTAAAATGGGAATACACCGCATGCTGAAAATAGCTAATTATTTGTTAACCTTTTCTGCTTCGTTTTTTAGCATTTGAAGCCTTTCTTTCTTTAGTTTAATCAGATAAAAAATGTTAATTCCAATGCCGTATATATTGATAAAAACAATCGGGTAGCTACTAATCAAAAAAGCATAAATCAAGAAGCAAACCGAGCCTATCAGATTGAGAACACGAAAGTAAATCCCCCCGTTTATAGTTATTGATACCGCCACAATAATTGAGGCAAGATAACCTATCCACTCTGTCATAATTTTCTCCTTTAACCCTACTATACACTATTTCTTCTTTAAATAAAAAGCAGCGCAAATGAACGCGGTAAGCGGCATTGCAGAAAGGATGCCGAAAATACCCGCAAGAGCCTGCAGGATTTCCACTACGATCATTTCCCTGTTAAGCAGTTCATAAAGCGAATTGCTGTATATGCTTAAAAGCAATACAATTGAAAGTGAAGTGCCGATATACGCAAGAACAAGCGTGTTTGCCATCGACCCCAGAATATCACGCCCGATATTTATACCCGAACGGAACAGTGAGTTAAAATCTATCCTTACAGCTTTTTCCTTTATCTCCCACATGGAAGAAGATATCGACATTGCAACATCCATAATCGCGCCCATTGCGCCTATAATAATTCCGGCAAATACAATCGCTTTTAAGTTAATTGGAACATCAAGCGGAAGGTTTGCAAGATAACGGGAATGTTCATCTACGATTCCGGTTAAAAACAAAACTTTGTCCATTACAAGGGTGATTATTCCCGTAACGACAATTCCGCTCATACACCCAATCATCGCAGCAAGAGATTTTTGATTAAACCCGATTACGAGCAAAAGGGTCATTGGAGTTGTATACATGCATACAAGAACAGCCATAAGGTAAATGTTTTTTCCAGTAAGAATCGAAGGAATAAAGACAGCAAAAACCGCAGCGCATGTAAGCCCAAGGGAAAGAATTGTATTAAAACCTTTTTTGCCGCCAAAAAATAAAATGCACAGGGTAAATATTGCCCCAAGTACAATTAATTTATTTATGAGTATATATCCGTTAAAGAACCATCCCATATCGGTATTTATAAGAGATATTGAATTGCCTCTTGCAACTTCCTTTGACCTGTCCTGTAAGAGCGGGCTAAAACTTTGTTCAGCAAGGATAATTTCGCCTCTTCGTACGCCGTTAGTGATTTTTGCTTCAAAGATGATTTTAACGCCCATGACAGATAACAAATCATCATAATCGTCAAAGTAATCAAAATCATCAATAAAATCCAAACGATCGCCGGGTTCAATTCGCTCTACGATTCTTTGCACTCTTGCATTAACAATTTCCCACGAAGAATCCTGAAAAGTCAGAAGACCTCTTGCCGCAATACCATGTCCGATAATGATCAGCAAAACAGAAATAATGACTGTTAAAAGATACGGTATACTAATTCTCATAGGCTCCCTTATTATGAGTCAAACAAGGCTTGCGCTTTGTCTGTTGTCAGGTTTCTTTTTTCCAGTGTTTTTGCAAATATTTCTGTAACAAT
>Ga0099364_10010573_pt1 | contig 12679 bp, 1 predicted proteins | sample TergutTh196P3_FD_73070 | JGI IMG/M metagenome (GOLD analysis project Ga0099364, IMG submission 73070) | Microcerotermes parvus P3 segment gut microbial communities from Pointe-Noire, Republic of the Congo - Th196 P3 | ecosystem: Host-associated > Arthropoda: Insects > Digestive system > Gut ... | reverse complement strand
TCTTTGGCAATTTCTTTTTCAAGAACGCCACGGCGACTCGCTTGATTTCGAACCCTTCCCGGAAATAATCGTCATGCGTGAGCTTCAGCTCTTCCGAAGTAATTGAGGTCAATTTTTCTTTGGACATTTCCCCATTCTAACCGTCGCTCCCCAAAAAACAAGAGCCATTTCTGGCGAACCGGCGATTTTTTCGGGAGCGGCAAACATGCCAACGGCGGGCCACCCTCGGGTCGAAATCGTGTACTTGTAGGGAACATGTCGGTTTTGCCCGTTATTTCAGTAACGGCAAGTCATCCAGCACTTCGCTCCAAAAATCGGCTTCCTCCGGTTGTTCTGAAAGCCCGAGCCAGTTGGTCTCGAACATTTCGTCGTCGCCCCAGAGCAAGTCCTCGAACGAGACCGATTTTTGGCCTGTACTCCCGGATTGGTCCAAGTCGAGCATCTGCCTCTGTCGCATCGTTTCGGCCAGACCTGTAAGGTAGCTGTCCGTGAATGAGAATCGGCTTTCGCTTGCAGGCTGCAGTGCACTGCTGGAAAACGTTACTATCGGCTCCGCTTGTTCCTCTGGTAGAGAAAATGCAAAACTCTCTACTATAGGAAGAGGTTCCACCACACTTTCCCTGACCGTGTAGGTGCCCATTGTTACTTCAGTCACCAGCCCGTCAAAGTCGGTCGTTTTGACCGTGATCGTGTAGGTTCCCGACTCTTGGAAATAGTGCGTAACGTTAATCCAGCTTCGCGGTCCGCCGAGAATAACGGTGTTTTCCGATCCATCGCCCCAATTCACCTCCCAGTCCATGACCGGTTTGGACGATATAGCCGAAAATTCCCAGCGGGTGAAGGTTTTCTCGAATATCTCGTCGGTTGGGCCAGAGATGGTGTAGGTGGGAGTATCAAGAGCGAAACTCATTGCCGCCGGAACAACGGTGGTGTTGTCCACAATCGTTCCTGTATTGTAAATGTCTTTATCATTATCGCCGGAGGAATTCCCAGAAATTACTGTGCTTCCATTGAGTATCACCGTGCCAATGGTGTTACCCAGTCCGCCGCCGCGTCGGCTCGCGGTGTTTTCCGTAACGGTGGTCTCCGTCAATGTCAAGTTTCCGGCGTTGCCGATTCCGCCGTAACCTTGTCGAGCCGTGTTCTCTCTGACCGTGCCGCCGGTGATCGTGAGCGTGCCGTCGTTGGTGTTACTGACACCGCCGCTCCATTCTGCCTCGTTTTCGGAAATCACGCAATTTGTGACCGTTGCCATGCCCTCATTGTAGAGACCGCCGCCGGCAAAGTAAGGTACGACGTTGTTCGAGATCGTGCCGCCGGTGACCGTAAGCGTGCCGCCATTGTAAATCCCGCCGCCGGTGCCGCCTGAGATTGTTCCGCTCGGAAGAGTCGTGGGAACCACCCCATTGCCCGAAATCTCGCAGTCGATGATCGTCATGGTGCCACGCGGATTATAGATTCCACCGCCGTAAGAGGTTGAGGTGTTGCCCGAAATCGAGCCACCGATGATCGTTGTCGTGCCGGTGCTTGAAATGCCGCCACCGCGACTGGCTGAGTTTTCCATAATCGTACAATCTTCCAGTGTCAACGTTCCGGCGTTGCTGATCCCGCCGCCGAAGCCGTCCGTAACGCCACCGGTGATCGTCAAACCGGCCAAAGCAACCGTTGTCCCGGAGGCGATGCTTACGACACGTGAATCTCCATTGGCGTCAATGGTCAGTTTTTCGTCTCCCAGCGAAACCATCGTGATAGTGCCAAATTGTGAGGCGTTGGCATTGAAGGCCAGTTCCGAACCGCCGAGCGTAATGGTGTTATCCGTATCTGTAGTGCGGACCACGATCAGGTCGTCTGTCGCCGTATCTCTCGTTTCAAAGATCGCACTCAACAGGTTTTCTTCCGTGAGTTCGGCAATGACAATGACATTGTAGTCGTCCATGTTTGCCGAAAAATTCAGGCCGGGATACATCGTGAGAATCTCCACAAATTCTTCTGGCGTGAGATTTTCGGGGAGCACCCTCGTTTCAGTTGTTGCGTTTTTTGTTGCGGAGTAATCCGAATCACTATAGGGTTCAACCCCTATCGCTTGTACCCGGACGTAATAGGTTGTATCGGTGTCAAGGTCGGTCAGGATTGTCGATGGACCGGTAACTGGAACGGTTTGCCTGCCCGTAAACGAATCGGTGGTTGCATACTCGACAATATAACCAGAGGCATTTGATACAGCGTCCCATGCAACACTGATTTCGGTACTGCTTAGAGCAACCACGTCACCGAGCGACGGGGCGTCAAGCTCTTTTGCAATAATTTCGATGGGCGTTGGGTGACTTCCGGTGTTGTTCTCAGTATTGGTTTCCCCGTCAAGGTGGATACTCCAGCCGATATAGTAGAGCCCAACGTTAAGTGATGCGGCGGCTTCAAGAGTGGCGGTCGTCGTATCTCCGGCGTCAAGAGCATTTTTCGAGACAGTGCCCAGTTCGATGTTACTTCCCGGTGTGAAAAGTGTTGCATGATCCTCTGATGCAAAAAATGTAACGATATATTCTCCCGACGTTGCATCGCCGATGTTTGTGATCGTGCCCGTTTCGATGGCAAACGTGTTTCCGTAGACAACAGAGTTAGGTGACACCGTGTCGCCGTTTGATGCTTCGAGATCGGGTGCCGTCTTTGGCTCTCCGATATTGACCGTAATGGCGGGAAAATCATGAGCTATCCCCAGCCCAATCGGTTCAATTGTAATTGTAGCAATGCCGGGCTGTGCATTTTCTATGGCCTTGAATTCAAGTGCTTGTATGAGAGTGATTACACCATCTGTAGGAGTTACCCAGCTCGCTAGTGAAGTACTTCCCCATGAAACTCGTATCACTCCATTGCTGTTATTTATGGAAGGGAGAAAATCTCCATCTTGAACCAAGCCGGTTCCATATAACTTTGTTATCAAATCCTCTCTTGACGTAATGCATTCTAAGTACTCTGGATTATAACGTATTCTCAAATCGATCCCGGTAATAGAGGGATGATTTTCTAGTGTGCCTTCGAGATCAAAGGAAAATGAATTCCCACGTTTGGCCTCAAATGTATAAGTATTTGTTTCCAAAGCAAAACTGGTTATATCGTCTGATTTAATGCCAATTTTATAGATTGGAGTATTCGTTTCATTACTGGCGGAGATGTCACTTGTATTGCCAGCGAAGAATTCCGTTATTGTAGCTGTTTCTGCAAAAGCCAATGAATTTGTCATCGCTGCAAACATTCCGCCTGCCTGAATACTAAGAGTTTCAAAACCCGATAGTAGGCCTTCGATATATTCAATTGTTTGTGGACCAGTCCGCGTCCCTTCCGCGCCTGACAAGCCGACTGTCCAATTACTCGGAAAATCGATATGCAATTCCCTGAAGTAACGTACCAGTAAATCAACATCAGCTCTACCACAAACTCCGTCGCCGTTAACGTCAAACGTATTCAAATCTTTGAAGTGCATGTCCAAGTGGCTAAGGACATCGGTAGCGTCGCGTGTTCCTTCCAATAAACCGACTGTCCAATTTTCTGGGAAGTCGATATGCAATTCCCTGAAGTAACGTACCAGTAAATCAATATCAGCCCTGCCAAAGGCACCGTCGCCGTTAATGTCAAGCGTTGCCAAAGCTGTTGCGGTGATGGAAACCGGTGCCGAGACCTGACCGAAGGCCTGGACGCGATACTGGTATTCCTCGCCCACCGTCAAGTTTTGGTCAAGATACATGGTCGCGGTTGGGTCATCTGTGGTGTAAATCGTTACGAAATCGGCGTCGCCGGGGCCTATTCGTTGTAGGCCGTATTCCGTATCCAGTGCTCCGCTGACCGGGTTCCATTGGATGAAGCCTGTGGACGCGGCACTCAGGTCTATCTGGCTGTCAACCGTGATCTCAACAGTTCCATCTAACCAAACCATGTCAGACACGGCATGACCATCTTTGTCATTGCCAAATTCGACGCTCATGTAAACATTGTATGTTCCCAGAGGAACGCCTTCCGGCTTCCAGCCGTTTTGAAGTTCGGCAAGTGTTGCCCTGTGAACCGGAGCACCGTCAAAACCGTCTTTACTGTTACTGAAATAGATATTCACATACACATCATCTCCCGGTTTCTCTTCAGGTATGCCTGAGATGGCACCGAACTCAAATCTCAACGTGTCGCCCGTCTGGGAAACTTTGCTGCCCGGCCCCACTTGTAGCGGCGTGGCGAACACGCTCAGCGTAGGCGTAACCTCAATACCATTGACCTGAAATGTCCAATCGTCGAAGTCCCATTGATAGAGAGGATCAGGATTATCGGTGTTGTACAGCGGCATTTTGAGGAGATAGACCCGCATATTATCGCTCTGCAATCCTTCCACCAGCGAGAGGCGAGCTTCGCTACCGGCCAACAAGAGATTACCGTTGAGCATGTCCTCTTCCGTAATGGGTGTGCCGTCCGGTAGGGTGATCGTACCTGTGTGGTTCTCGCCGGGAATACCTTCGAACTTGAGAGTGATGAGGTACTCGTGTGCGGTGGGCACAACACTTGCTCTCCCTATATTGAGCGGTAAAAGCGGATCAAGCCAGCTATAAGTGACTACCGCATTTGTGGCGGTGATCTCGAGTCGCCCTTCTTCACGTAATTGTTCCCACAGTAAAAAATCGTTTTCCGACAGTCTGACCTCATAATATCGCCCGAACGCGTTAATGTTATCATTGTGCCAGCCCTGCCATTCCTCATCATCGCTCAGGAAGAAGTGGATTCCTTCGGTCAAGGTCTTACCACCCAGGGTGAACGTAACCGTTTGATCCTCACTGGAATCGCCTTCAAACTCAAGGTACAGCCGATACATGCCATCTTCGGAATCGGCGTAAGAAGCAAACGCGAGAGCAAACGCCTGAGCCATTTGAGGATCAATGCCATGTATAAAGCCTTCAACTTTTCGGAGTCCTTTCAGGAAGTTGTCTTTTGTGACCTCGACATCTTCATCGGGATTCATCTTGATGATCGCTCTATCCTCGATCAATACAGGTTTCCCATCCACCAGAATTGTTACCTCGTAGGAAATCACGAAGAACCCATCCTCCGGCATACTGATTTTGAGGCTGGGCGGCACTGGGTTTGTTGTGTTTATATTTCCTCTGCTAATTGCGTCGTTAGCGGCATAAAGCAAATACGCAAATAACTGTCCAGCCGCTTTTTTCCCAATACGTTTTGCGGCCTCTCCAAGAAGAATCTCCAAGCTCTCTTGAACCGTTTTATTTGCTATCTTCTGGGCGATATCGACAATATCGACTACTTCATTGATTATACTGACTATAGTACCCAGAGTGGTTGGACGCAACGAACGTAAAGATTCCATTCCATCACGGGTCGTGATTGTATAGTTCACATTGCCCGTCTCCAGAGCCGTCTTCGTGGCGACCGCTGCGGCGTAAAGAGCGGGACCAACAAAAGGAATAGGAATAAGAAGTTTCAATGGTTGATTAAAGAGATTTTTCGTCAGATAAATTCCTCCCGCGATTGCTGTAACAGATGAGGTTTGTGCAATAGCAGCTCTGTCAGTAAAACGAAAACTTCCTTTGTTCAATGCTTCCGTTGTAATGGTTGGACCCGCATAAATTGTTACGCCAAGATTTTGCAATGTCTCTACATGCCTTGCGAGAGGATTTGGGTTACTGACCGTGTAGAGATAATTTGTTCCGGCAATAAACGCATCACCAAACAAACTGATGTAATCACCATTGACGATGTGATGAACCACCTCGCATCCAGGCTTTACGAATTTATTGAATTTATTAGCGAATTCCTTACTGATGCCGGTAGAATTGAAGGTTTCCACTTTTGCCAATGAGACACCTCGTTCACTTAAATCAGCGGCAAACCATTGGGCGAGCGCACCACCCAGGGAGTGCCCTGTAAGAATCAAACTTACTCCCTCTTTCACGAAGTCATTGACCCATCCTACAATATCGTTACGATCGTTACGGGCGGCAAGATATTGACTATACCCGACCCCGCGAGGATCAAGGTCCGTGATGACATCCAAGATGTCGTCCGTTCCGCGAAATACAAGTATCGCATCCGAAACGGCACCTTTCACGCCTTCTACATACTTGACAAGTCCCTCCGCATAAAAGCCAACACCGGCGAACACCGTGTCAACAATGTATCCGTTCCAATCCTGATTACTCATCACCCACCCGGTGTTTCCATCATTGTGGTTTGTGTACACCCAGTTCTTCGAAAGCCATTCTGTGTCAAGTTCGTCAAATGGCAAGGTCTCGACAGTGCCGCCTTTGAGATCGGTGTTCGCGTGAGAAAAACCTCCGGTCTTATCGTCCAAATACATGAGTTCAAAATCGTATTTTGTTCCGGCAGCCAAATTGGAAACGACATAGTAGTTCCTAGGGCCAAGGGGAATATCCGTCCACCCTGTTTCACTTGATTTCTTGTATCGTAAAATGTAGAGGGCATCCTCTTTTAACTTCCACGTTAGCCCAACTTCGGTATAGCCGATTCCGTCTTCGTTGAGGTGATAGTATTCTCCGCACACGGCCGTGGTAAAGCCAGTTGGTGCCGGTCCAATAGAAACAACGGACTCATAGGCACCAACATCAACAGCACCATGAAAAATGCCTTCATCATCCGTGACACCAAAGATTCTATTATTGCCGTCCAGGTCTTTCAGAAGGTTGCCTGCATTATCATAGGCCCATTTATCATCACCACCATCGAAGAGTCTGAGCGTGGAAAGATTGTGATAATTGGCGACAAGGTGCAAATCCCAATCTGCGGGAATGTAATTCAACCCCGTAGTGTTTGCATTGACTGCTGGGATTGCTACAAATGTCGGAACGCCGATGGTATTCCCGTTTGCGGTCCAGGCGGAGGTGCCGATGACGTTGTGGTTGCCCTGAAGTATCCCATTGGCGTTCGCAATATCAGTGTGGCCGCCGGTGACGGCGTTGCTGGCGACTATCGTATTATAAAGATTAAGAGTGGTTCGCGAAAACTCAATATAAATTCCGCCACCCAGGCCTACGCCTCCACCTCCAGCAAAGTTTCCTACAACCGTACAGTTAGTCACTGTTGATGTACCTTCTGTATAGAAAATTCCACCACCAGCGTTAAGAGCCTTATTGCCTGAGATCACACTGTTGCTTATCCCCGCACCGACACCGCTAACCCAAACTCCACCGCCGTTTGTGAGAGCTTCATTTCCAACAATATAGGTATTTGTTACCGTCAACTCGCCGGTGCTAAAAATTCCGCCGCCATTTAGAGCACGGTTTTCAGAAATCTCGCTGTGTGTGACCTCCAGCGTACCTCCGTTATTGCGAATCCCGCCACCGTTTCCGGTCGCCTCATTTCCTGAGATTGTGGTGTATTCCATCGTCAACACACCTCCGCTGTTAAATATCCCGCCCCCCCATGCTCCTGCGATGTTGTCCAAAACGTTACTGTTGGTTATATCTATCGTACCGCCGTTGTTGTGAATTCCGCCTCCATTGGAACCAGACGTGTTCTTCGAAATCGTGCTATCGTTTGTTATGATTATGGTCGCCGTGTTACCGGGATTGTAAATTCCACCGCCGAGAAGTGCCGCTTCGTTTTCAAAAATTCTGCTGTTTGTTATCGTTAGCATGCTCTGTTGGTTGAAAATTCCGCCGCCGGATTCGCTACTCTCGTTGTTCCCAATAAAACAGTCAGTCAGCGTTACTTCACTATTGTCATGATTATACATCCCGCCACCGAAGCGAGCCTTGTTTTCCGATATTTCACTTTCAGTTACAGTTGTTAGACTGTAGTAATGGTTGAAAATCCCACCGCCTGCATTATCAGCCTCGTTGCCAGAGATTATGCAGTTGGTTACGGTCAGAACACCGGAATTGGTAATCCCCCCCCCGTCGTGGGCCCTACCGCCGGTAATCGTTAAACCTACGAACTCGACGGTCGCTCCGGCACGGATATAAAACACTCTCGATTGTTGTTGGGCGTCAATCGTAATACCAGGAGTTTTGGTCTCGTCATCATAAGCACCAGAAGCGTCAATCGAGATGTTTTTGTCAATGAGTAGTGTCCCGTAAGGTTCGCCATTACCATCTTTGCCATCTAATGTGATGGTTTGACCCTTCGTCGGCACAACGGTTGATTTTTCGGTTTCTTCATTATACTCGTACAAGGACGACGCAAAGGTGATGGTGTCGCCCGGCTGGGCGTACTCAATCGCTTCGCGGAGCGAAATCAAGCCGTCGTACTCATCAATCCGGTCATTCAGGGTTGTTACGATAATTGATCTGGCTTCCTTTTGATTTCCATATTCGTACGCTCCGATGTCAACGATGTCATCCTCGGTGTGTGGTTTGCTGTTCACAATACGGGAACCACCATCTATATCCTGTGAATCCCTGACAAATTCGTTATCCCCCGTGTCAATGGCGGGCGAGCCGATGATAAGGCGATAATTTCCGTTTTCCCAATCGGCAAACAACGGGTCAATCGGATTGATTGTCGTGCCAAAAGTATTGTTTTCTGTTACAAGAACACCACCTCGCCATGCGGTGGAAGCCAGCCCAAAGCCGATCGCGTTACCGATAAGATTATTGAAAGCGAAAACACTTCCGGTGTCATAATTGAAAATGTCATTTGATTCTGTTTCCCCTTGAATCGTGATCGTGTTTTTGGCGATAATCGAGTTCCTGAGAGTCAGTCCTCCTTCATAGTTCATAATTCCGGCGGCTCCACCATAACTATCGGCTTTGGCCCGGTTATCTGTAATGGTACTGTTCGTTATCACTAAAGTTCCGGTGCTTTTGTTGTCGATTGCACCGCCAAAAATTGCTTCATTTCTGGCGAGAACGCTGTTGATGATGTTCAATACGCCTTTATTGTGGATTCCGCCGCCGTAGGGAGCCTCTGCTCCTTCTTTGGTCATTTCCAAAAGGTTGGCCTCGTTCCCGATGAACTTGCTGTACGTGATTGTCGTCTCGCCGTTCTCCGCATTGACCATCCCGCCGCCGCCGTATCCCGCCGCATTTTCGGCGACGTCACTATTTGTGACGTTAATAGTGCCGTGCATATTGTACAGACCGCCGCCGCTGATGCCGGCCCAGTTTTCCGCAACCGTGCTGTTTGCCACATGGATCGTGCCGTCACCGTTGTTGTACAGGCCGCCACCGCTACTGATCGCCGTGTTGCCGGAAACGGTGCTGTCGGCTACAGACAACGTACCGCCCAGGTTTTCAATCCCGCCGCCGGAAAAAGCGGTGTTTCTCGCGATCGTGCTGCCGGCGACGGCCAGTGTGCCGTAGAAGTTGTATATTCCACCGCCGCTGACAGTTGCCCGGTTGTTCGAGATCGTACTACCAACGACATTGAGTATCCCGCCCAGATTGTCAATTCCACCTCCCCGCTCTTCCGCCGAGTTTTCGGTAATGATGCTACCTATGACCGTCAAGATGCCGCCATTATTGCCAATTCCGCCACCGGTCGTTGCCCAATTTCCGGTGATGGTACTGTCCATGATCGTCAGTATACCCCGGTTATTGATTCCACCGCCAATACTCACATTACCGCCACCGGTGATCGTTAGTGCTGCCAGAAAGACTTCCGCTGCAGGGCCGATGTGGAAGACCCGCGATTGTTTGACATTCTCTTCGTCTTCGTCATTGTAGCCGCTGATGGTGATGTCGGTACCATAGCCATCGATAGCGAGATTCTGAAGCTTGTCGATGTAAATTTCAGTACCATCGAGGGGAATGGTTTTGCCATACAACTCAGGGGCAAACTTGATGGTAGGATACATCTTGTCCCGAGCAATCTCAATCGCTTCATCGAGCCTCGAAACGTCTTGGCCAACAATGATAAACTCGGCGTACTCATACGCCCCAATATCAATCGAATCGCCCTTGATTCTCAGGTCGCCGTTTAAGTCCCTCGCCAATAGATTCCCGGTGGCGTCAACGGCCAGGGCATTGTTCCCTGCATCAATTGCAGGGGAACCGGCGACCAGACGCAAGTCCCAGGTTTTCCAATCGTTGCCCGGTGTTACTTCGGAGGCGAAAATTTTACGAACATCTGCGTTTTTTATATTACTGGGGTCCTTCAGGAAATCCCCCATCATTGACCCGTCACCAATGAGGTTATTGTAACCTAAAATCGTTGCTCCGACGTCATTATAGACATCATCCGCAGGATTATCGCCACGAAAATTACTCGCAATAATTGTGTTATTGATTGTCAACGTTGCCTTTGTGTTATAAGTTCCACTGCCAGCGCGTGTCGCCGAATTCCCGGCGATTGTGCTGCTTATCACCGACAAGTTGCCGGAACGTGCATAAAACCCGCCACCATCTAGAGCCGAGTTTCCCACCACTGTGCTACTTGATACATTCAACGTGCCGGAGGCGTTGTAAAACCCACCACCTTGCCTGTCGCCAGCAGCAGCTCTGTTTCCCGCGATTATGCTACTTGTCACGATCGCAGTGCCTGCCTCATTATAAATTCCGCCGCCCGCTGTCGCCTCGTTTTCTGTAATCTCGCTGTAGTTTACGGTCACTGCGCCCTGATCATTATAAATCCCGCCACCGTCGCTGACGGCACTGTTTTTCGTGACCTTGCTGTCATTTACGGTCACTGTGCCCTGATCATTATAAATCCCGCCACCGTCGCTGACGGCACTGTTTTTCGTGACCTTGCTGTCATTTACGGTCACTGTGCCCTGATCATTATACATCCCGCCACCGTCGTTTGAAGCCCGGTTCTCAATGATTTCGGCGTCTGCTATGTTTAGGAAGCCCTTGATGTTGTAAATCCCGCCACCGTTGCTGACGGCACTGTTTTTCGTGACCTTGCTGTCATTTACGGTCACTGCGCCCTGATCATTATAAATCCCGCCACCAAACTCAGCCTTATTTTCTCCTGAGATTATACTACGGTGTGTCACGATCAATGTACCATTGTCGTTGTAAATCGCGCCGCCTGCAAAGGGAGCTGAGTTTTTTGAAATTGTACTGCCCGTTATGGTCACCGTACCATGAGTGTTGTAAATTCCACCGCCGGCTCTGACCGCCGTATTTCCAGTGATTTCTCCGCCGGTTATATTTAGTGTGCTGGTGTGGTTAAAAATCGCACCACCGCTATAGTTTACGTAGTCTCCGGTATTCCAATTTCCCTCAATAACGCAGTCTGTGATGATTGCAGTGGATCCGTGTACATTGCTGACTCCTGCACCGTAGTTCGCCTTGTTTCCTGAGATTGTAACGTCCGTTACCACCATTGTGCCACCTGTAGTATACAGTCCGCCGCCGTCGATGACCGCCGAGTTTCCTGCGATTGTGCCGCCAGTTACTGTCAGTGTGCCTTGGTTGGATATCCCGCCACCAAATCGTTGTGCGCTGTTGTCTGTAATCGTGCAATCTTCTAGGGTCAGTATACCGAGGTTATGAATCCCGCCGCCGCGTTCTGCGTTGCCGCCGGTGATCGTCAAACCGATCAGGGTCACTTCCACGCCTTCGGCAATCTTGAACACGCGTGACATCGTGTCTGCGTTGATGGTGATGCCCATGCTGTTGCCAGGACTGTCGGTGCCATCGATGATGATGTTTTTGTCGATAACGATTTCGCCATGTCCTACTTCTATGCTTAGGTTGTTATCTCCTAAGTTTATGGTTGTTCCCGATAGTGTGGGAGCAAACGTAATGGTGTCACCCGGACCGGCATCGCGAATTGCTTCACGAAGAGAATTCATTTGATTTTCGCTCAAATCATCCTGCAAGGTATTTACCACAGCTGATGCCTTTGCCGTATATGTAACCCATGTATTGGCATGGCTGAACCTCCAGTTATCGTCAACAAAGGTGCCGTTTTCGACAATCTTAAGATCACCGCCTGCCGCCCAAGTGACGGTAAAGGAATTGAGAAATTCAATTCCACTTACTTGGGAAGCCCCGAAAAGAGCGGCAAAGGAAGGGTTTGATAAACCAGTACGGAAGGCGGAATACGGGTCACCACCAGGACTGCCGGGCAGGTTAAGAACAATGTTCCCGTTGGCGAAATTGACGCTGTTCGCTTTGACACCGGTAAAACTGGTAGATGACGACGCGACAATGGTAGTGGTGCCCACTCCCACATTCGGGGCGGCGAACGCAAGAGTTTGAACGGTCCCCATGTTGTTGCCGGTGGTTTGGTTTAATGACCCAGCAACGGTCAGCGTGCTGAGGCTACCGTTGCCCACGCGATTGTAAGTTCCAGCGAAGTAGGTCATGTCGGTGATGCTACCACTGTTGTTGATGAAACCACCTGACTGGGTTACATTCCTGATCATACCACAGGCATTGTTATTCACCGTTCCGCCTGAAATGTTCGCCGTGGTAATGGTGCCGACGCCGCTACTGTTGGTGCCGTTATTTACCGTTCCGCCAAGGATGTCTGCCGTGTAAATGATACCTTCACCGCGACCACCACGGCCGCCTTGACCGCCGCCACCGAGACCACCACCGACACCGCCGGAACCTCCGGGCTTCGTCCCAAAGAGAAAGTTCTTATCGTCGTTACCGCTCTTACCTGTCGAGCCGCCATAGCCGTCGTCGCCCCGATTGCCACTCTCGCCGCCATAGCCGTTGTACAGCAATCCAGCATAAACGATTGCCGTTTCGATGGTACCCGTGCCGTTGCCCCCGTC
>Ga0099364_10010572_pt1 | contig 12679 bp, 8 predicted proteins | sample TergutTh196P3_FD_73070 | JGI IMG/M metagenome (GOLD analysis project Ga0099364, IMG submission 73070) | Microcerotermes parvus P3 segment gut microbial communities from Pointe-Noire, Republic of the Congo - Th196 P3 | ecosystem: Host-associated > Arthropoda: Insects > Digestive system > Gut ... | reverse complement strand
AAACGGGGAGGGAAAACAGCCGGAAAGAACCGGCCTGTTTTCGATGCCGCCAATTCCAGCCCTGCCTGCCCCGTATGTAAAATCATCGTTAATGGCAAGGGTGGCGGATACGCAGACAACTGTTTTGTTAGGAGAAAAGACACTATCCCTCAGCTTTGGCGCCAAATCCAGCGGAGTTCTTGTAAAGACAGCCCAGGGAGCTCCCGAAAAGCGCTGTTTTTCTATCCATAAAACCTCGCTGTTTGTAACCGACTCGTTTTTTTTGTATTCGCAGAAAGCGGCGCAAATTTCAGCGATACCTTCGAATCTTTTAATTATCGCCTTTATTTCCCAAACAGCAGGATTGGCTGCCTTTTCTTCATTAAGGTTTTCTATTATATTCCGTACGATATTTGTACAAGCAAGCAGAGTTTTGCGTAACTCCTTGAAACACGGAAAAAGAGACGAATGTAGAAAAGATTCATCTATTGCGGGAGAGAGCCTGAACAATCCTTCTGTACCGCAAAGTTCCATGGCACATTCGTCCAGTTTTTCCGCCGCTGAACGGATTTTTTCCAGGGCTTGGGACATACTGTCAATAATGTCTTGGCTCGGCGGCAGTAGGGAATTAAGCCTGGTCAAAAGCCCCCGGTTTTTTTTATTGTGTTTACGCAGAAGCCTTCCAAGCTGGCGGAAAATTCCCGTACGGCCAAACTCGGAGGAAAAAAACGAAGTCGCGGCGTTTTCTATTGTGTGGGCTTCGTCAATAATAAGCCTGTTAAATGGCGGCAATACAACGGCGTTTTCGTACCCCGCTCCCTGGTAACGGGCTGCCAAATCAGCAAACAATAGGTGATGGTTTACTACTATAATATGGGCGTTGCCTGCCTCTCTCCGCAGCGCGAACACAAAACAACGTTCCTTCCATGGACAGTGCAAACCGGGACATAAATCGGATTCCGAACATACGCTTGACCATGCTATGTCCGAAGGCATAAATGAAAGTTCGGCTCTTGCTCCTGTTTTGGTTTTTCGCGACCATTCATCAATACGCTTTACTTCGTCAAACTCTTTTTTATCAAGAAGCGGCTCGCGCAGAATATCTTCCAACCGGCGCAGACACAGATAATTTGCCCTGCCCTTCATGATAACCGCCCTAACCTCCGTTCCCATTGTTTCCGCTACAAGAGGAATGTCTTTTTCAAAAAGCTGTTGCTGCAAAGTGATAGTAGCAGTGGAAATTACCACTTTTTCCTTTGTTTTAAGGGCAAAACGCATCGCGGGAAGAATATAGGCAAACGATTTCCCCACACCCGTCCCCGCTTCCGCCATGACAAGCGCGTCTTCGTTAAAAGCGCGTATTATCAACGCGAGAAGATCAAGCTGCGCCTTGCGTGGCTCGTAAGAAGGAAGCCGCTGCGCGACAGAGCCTTCTTCCCGCAAAGCCGAGATTATTTTTTCGGGGTTAAGTACGGGCATTTTTAAAAGGAGCAACGAATTATCTCTTATTCGCTCTAATTAGAGTCGTTCGTTGATCTGTAAACCTCCCAACTTGTCTTTATTAATGTCTCCATATCTGAATATTTAGCTTTCCAGGTTAGTAATTCGCGGGCAAGGGCAGCCGAGGAATAAAGTTTTGCCGGGTCTCCCTGCCTGCGGCCAGTCATCTTTGCAGGGATAGGTTTGCCTGTGACTTCGCGGGCTGTTTCAAGCACCTCTTTTACCGAAAAGCCCATTTCACTTCCCAGATTTACAACAAGGCTTTTGTTCTCTTTCATGATGTAATCCAGAGCCATCGCGTGGCCGGCTGCCAGATCGCTTACATGAATATAGTCGCGGATACAGGTTCCGTCAGGCGTATCGTAATCGTCTCCAAAAATTTGCAGTTCGGTTCTTTGCCCGCAGGCAGTTTCCATAATTACGGGAAGAAGGTTCGCGGGGTTTTGTTCCAGACCCTTGATACGTCCCTTTATATCATAACCTGCCGCATTAAAATAGCGCAGACAGGCATACCTTATGTTTTTAAGTTTATCGTACCAGCGTAAAATGTGTTCTATTTCCAGCTTTGTAAAACCATAGTAGTTTTCCGGTTCGGTTGGATGTTTTTCATCAATAGGCAGGTACTGCGGTTCTCCGTAAACAGCCGCGCTTGAAGAAAAAACAATATTTTTAATTCCGGCAGCGCACGCGGCATTGATAATATTGATGGTTCCAGTAATATTGTTACGCGAATATTTTTCCGGGTTCAGCATGGATTCCCCCGCAGCCTTGGATGCCGCAAGGTGGATTAATGCATCAAAGGCCGAACCCTTCATTGTTTCCAAAAGATACGGATAGTCGTGAATATCCCCGTGGACAAAAACCGCTTCCTGAAAAAGATTCCCGCGCAGCCCGCTGGAAAGATTGTCGTACACTGTGCAGTTATGCCCCAGATCCAGAAATTCCCTTGTTACATGACTGCCGATATACCCGGCCCCGCCTATTACTAAAATGTTCATAACAAGAAGTTTACACAAAAAACAAGAAAGCTTCTATACTCCACAATATCTTGCTGCGTTTTTCAGCGATAGCTCTTACAAAACTGAAAGTTTTGCAAGAGCCTCCGTTTATTGTGACATTATAAAAATGGAGATAAGGGTCGTAGCTATACTGGCAACAGTGGTTATAACCGGCGCGTACTGGTTAAAGAAAAACAACAAGTGGTTTGTATTGGCGGAAATAATCGTTTCCGGGGTTATTGCATCCCTTTTTCTCAGCCTTTTCCCGCTTAGATCGGTAATGCTGACAGAGTCAGCAAAATTGCGTCCCGGTACAAAACCGCCGGCAAGCGCTACATAGTAGTCCCAACTGCGATCAGGTATATAAGGATACCGGCCAGGACTGTAAACCGCACCGGCTACCGTAACAAAGTACTGCCTGAATGGAATAATAAGAACATCATGATTCTGAACCAGAAACTCATCGCGATAAGAAGCGTCGTAAAGCGCCAAGTTTAAGTCTATATGTATACGTTCATCATCTCGCACAATATAGGCGTTTTGAGTATCCGATACCGAAGTAAACCAATGAAAATTCCGGCGTACAAGAGCGGCATAGGTATCGCCTGTATCAAATCGAACTATCAGACGATTTGATGCGGCAAGATGTTCCCGGTCTTCCTCTGCAATGGTATCCAACGCACGTACACGATCTATTACAGCGCCCTCTACAAACATAACCGGTCTTAACTGGGTAGTGGAAGGAACATAGATTGAATCAAAATGTATCAGCATAAAGTCACTTGCCAAATCTTCTTCTGTTAAAAATATTCTATTGCCGGATATATCCTCACTGCCTATGCGCCGTACAAGTTCCACCCTTGTTGGGTCTGCTAATGGAGCAAAACCATCGGCGTATATTTCAATTAATTCTTTCAGATTTTCATGCGGCATTAGTTCATAAGTACCCGGCCGCCTAACCTCTCCGGAAATTGTAATAGTACGTTCCATCCTGTTTAAGGTAAACACAGGCCTTAGATCCGTGATATTAGGTATTGTTATAACGTCCATGTGCTGTAAAATATAATCTCCGGTAGTAAGTTCCTCCTCGGTCAGAAAGGTCAAAACCCCGGAAGCCTCAGTACTACCCACATACCGTGTAAGCCTGGCTCTGGTTGTATCTGCCAACGGGGTCAAACCATCGGCATAAATTTCAATCAAATCCTTCAGATTTTCGTGGGGCAATAATTCATAAGTACCTTCCCGCCTAACCGCTCCGGAAATCGTAATGGTGCGTTCCATACGGTTAACGGTAAATACAGGCCTTGTATCTGTTATGTCCGGTATTACAACAGAGTCCATATGCTGCAGGACATAATCTCCGGTAACAAGCTCTTCTTCTGTCAGAAATGTTAAAACCCCGGAAGTCTCGGTAGTACCTACATACCGCGTCAGCCTGGCTCTGGTCGTATCTGCTGTTGGAATTAAGCCGTTGGCGTATACTTCAATTAAATCTTTCAGATTTTCATGCGGCAATAACTCATAGGTGCCTGCCCTCCTAACCGCCCCGGAAATGGTTATAGTACGTTCCATTCTGTTAATGGAAAATACAGGCCTTGAATCCGTTATATCCGGTATTGCTATAACATCCATGTGCTGCAGGATATATTCCCCGGTAGTAAGTTCTTCTTCGGATAAAAACGTTAAAACTCCGGAAGTCTCGGTAGTACCTACATACCGTGTCAGTGTAGCCCTGGTTTTATCCGCAACCGGCGAAAAACCATCGGCATATACTTCTATCAAATCTTTCAAAGTTTCATGAGGCAGTAACTCATAGGTACCCGGCCTCCTGACCGCTCCTGAAACGGTTATAGTACGTTCCATTCTGCTGACAGCAAACGCAGGCCTGGAATCTGTTATGTCCGGTATTCTAATTACATCCATGTTTTGCAATATATAATTTCCGGTAAGTTCTTCTTCTGTCAAAAGTATTCTGTAACCTGAAACCTCAGTACTTCCTATATACCGTGTCAGTGTAGCTCTGGTTTTATCTGCCAACGGCCTAAAACCGTTGCCGTAAAATCCAATTAATTCATTAAGGTTTTCTCCGTCAAGCAATTGATATGTTCCCGGGCGTTCTACCGCTCCGCTGACAGTAACCGAACGTTTTAGCCGGTTAAATGTAACAACATCCCCCGGACGCAGGTATGGATCATGATTCATCTCGCCAAAACGCCTAGCTCTGAAAAGATCGTACACCCGCACTTGTCCATTAGAAGACCTTACCGAAATATCGCGAATGGACGCGAAAGATGTAAGATTACCGGTAACCAGCGATGACAGTCTGCTTAACCCCCAGGCGGAAGCTTCTCCGGCTCTATATACTTCGCCATTTACAAAAACCCTAAAAACCGCAGGCTGTGTCAGCACTAACTGTACCCCGCTTAACGGATAGTTATTTGCAACGATGGTTTCAACTTCGTTTTTAAGCTGTGCAAAGGTTTTCCCTGCCCCGTTAACAATTCCCAGGTTTGATACACGAATCCGGTAGGTTGTGTCTACTGCGATTGTATATGAAACCGAATTTGCACCTACCGCATAGGCCAGTGTATATACATCTCCAGGTGTTACGCGATAATCCGGGCTGGAACGAGCCAGCATTATACGCTGGCTCGCATCTGTTGTTGCTGCATCCAGAGATGCGCCGACATTGGAAGCCTGTTCCGTGGTAACTGTACTGTCTTCCTGGGCAAATACGGTAAGGGCGCAGCATATCAATAATGTTATAGCAATGAAAACCTTATTTTTTTTATTCACTATTATCCTCTCAATTTTGCCATAGCTTCCGGATCTTTTTTAATATTGGAAATTGCATTCAAAGCAAAAGCCATAAAAACCGCAAAAAAACCTGCGGCAAATGTAACTATAATGCAGAGCATTCCCCTGCCTGGCCCTGACTTTAGATCCGGAACTTCTGCTATCTCCAGAATTTGAAATACGGGATTCTCGCTTGCCATATTTACCCTTAACATTTCGCTTTGTACTTTAAGCTGGGTATAAACCTGCCGTTTGGCCGCAAGTTCCATAGAGATTCTGTTTACATATGTAGTTATTGCCGGAATATTTGCCGGAGCTGTAGAAAAAGCAACCGAATGTTCCAGTCTTCGTGTTTCTTCTTCAAGTTGTTCGATTTCTTCAAGGGTGGTGTTTAAATTTAAATCCAGATTTTCTCTTTCAATTTTATTTTTATCAAGACCAAGTTCATCAAAACGGTTTGCCAGAAAATCGGTACAATAATTGACGACATCTCTTGCAAAAACAGGGTCTATATCTGTAAAGCTGATGCTAAATACGCCGCTTCTTTCATCATAACTTGCAGTCAAGTTTTTTTTAAGAGCCTTTCTACTTGATGCCCTGGGATGTTTTTCTATATTATACCGGGTAATCAGATCAAACTCGTCTACTACAGAATCGAGCATACTATTTGTTCCAACCAAAAAGACTGCCAAATCGCTAAAACTTGCGCTTACAGGCATGTTCACTCCGGCAAGAGCGGCTAAACCGCCCATACCGCTTGGCATTCTCCCTGCAGATCTATTATCAATAAGCATTAATGCTCTTGGGGTGTATTTATTGGGAAGGGGGGATAATTCAGGCGGCAACGCAAGAGAGATGATTGAGTATATGACAACCCCAACCATGGCTACTACAGTTATGGCTATTATCATTTTCTTTCGGTGCCAAAGTACTGCAAACAAATCAAGCAAACTTATTTCATCGTCAGGCGTGTTTTTCTCTATTTTATCTTCTTCGCTGTTCATATTTTAAAACTAAAGCAATTTTTTTATCATGTCAAGACGTGGCCAATTCTTCAGCAATTTGCGTCCAGATATGGGTTTTTTCTTCGATTAGCATTGTATATTCATCCAGTTTTTGCTTTACCGCCCTTGCTTTTTCTCTGTTGGAATACACTTGGGGCAAGGCAAGTTCTGCTTCCAGCCGTGTTTTGGCATTTTCAAGCTCTTCCAGCGCATTTAATACTTCCGCTTCCTGCCTTTCCAATCTGCGTATAACGGCTTGTCTTTGTTTGTCCTCTGCCCGTTTCTCGCCGGAACTTTTTGGCCCGGCTGTATTTCGCACGCCAGTCTCAACTGGCACGCCTAGCGCGACAGGCGAGACTGGCACGCCAGGCGAGGCAGCCGTCTCTGTTCCTGCTTCTTTGCCTTCTTCTGTCATTTTCCTGTCCAGATAATACGCATAATTGCCGTAGAACAGCCGCGCTGCGGAAGGGGAAAAGGCAGTTCCAGCGCTTAATTCAAAGGTTTTGGTAGAGAGTTCTTCCATAAAGGCGCGGTCGTGGGAAACAAAAACGATGGTGCCTCCGCCGCCGGTAAATTTTTTAAGGGCTTCCAGCAGTATGTCCTTTGAATGAAGGTCAAGATGGTTTGTCGGTTCGTCAAGGATTAATAGATTCAGGGGCTTTAACAGCATTTTCAAGAGGGCGAGACGGCTTTTTTCTCCGCCGGAAAGCACGGAAACGCTTTTGTACACATCGTCATCCCGAAACAGGAACGCGCCCAGCATATCTCTTAATTTTGGTATCAGAGCGGTAGGCGCTCCTTCTTCCATAAATTCAATTACCTGCTCATTTCCGTTTAGCGCCTCCGCCGCATCCTGCGAGAAATACCCGGCGTGAATACCTGCCCCGTACTTTACCGTTCCTTCAAAAAATTTATCTTCCCCCGCGATGATCCGCAACAGGGTGCTTTTTCCCGCGCCATTATAACCGGCGACAACAAGTTTTTCTCCCGCTTCGACACACAGGTCAAGAGATGAAAGTACCTGCCGCTCGCCGTAACTTTTTCCGATACCTTCCAGGGTAAGGGCAATTTTTCCCGAACGCGGCGGCGGCGGAAAAGCGATATTGATTTTTTTCAGCGATTCGGGTATTTCTATACGTTCCATTTTTTCAAGGCGCTTGATTAATTCCTGGGCAAAGGCTGCCTTGCTTGCTTTGTAGCGGAAACGGCGTATAAGCGCTTCGGTTTTGACAATTTCTTCCTGCTGTTCTTCGTACCGTTTTACAAGGCTTTCAAGTTCAACTTTACGTGTTTTCTCGTACGCGCTGTAGTTTCCAGCGTAGCGTTTTAAGTTTCCCTGAAACAATTCGTAAACTTCATTTACGCTGATATCCAGAAAATACCTGTCGTGAGAGACCAATAAATATCCGCCGGGAAAAGTTTCCAGCCATTTTTCAAGCCAGGTTCTGGCTTCTATGTCAAGGTAATTGGTAGGCTCGTCCAAAAGCAGGATGTCTGGTTTTTCCAGAAGAACCTTGGCAAGCGCAATACGCATCTGCCAGCCGCCGGAAAATTCTTCAGTGTTACGTTCCAGATCGGAAGTAGAAAACCCCAGCCCCGAAAGAACAATGGAAACGTCGGCGTCCCTTCTGTAGTAGCCGGAATTTTCTATCTGTTCCTGCAGACTGTGGTGTTCTTCAATTAAGGCCCGGGTTGAAGGGTCGGCGGTTACTGCCTTTTCCAGCAATCCGCCTGTTTTTTCCAGACGTTCAAGCAGGTTATGGACAAAGCCAAAAGCTGTTTCCGCTTCGTCTCTAAGGCTTTTTCCCCGGTGAACAATACCGGACTGGGGAAGATATGAAATACGCGTTCCCCTTTGTACAGCGCGTTTGCCTGAATCGGCAGGTATTTTCCCGGCGATTATTTTGATTAGTGTTGATTTTCCGCAGCCGTTCGCTCCGGCAAGGCAGGCGCGTGATCCTGCGGCAAGACGCAGGTTTACATTTTGTAAAATATCCCTGTCGCCATAGGCAAGGGAAACCCCCGAAAATTGTACAAATGCCATATTTTAATCACACTGCCCGTTTAAAGCGGAGATGAATCCCTGAAAAAGTACAACACCATCGGGGAAGACGCTCTTCGAGTAACGGTAATTCCTTCTATGGCGAAATCCGGTAAAATCTCAAGACGCATTCCCTGGCTATCCAGACTGTACATGACACGCAGGATAGCGTTCTGGCTTGTAAAACGGAATGTGAAAGCCCCGTTATACCGTTCCTCGAAAGATGGAGTAATAAATAGGTCCATCTGTACCCGTCCCTCTCCGTCCGGGCCGGATGGAATTAGCTGCGGAACAAGGAGATCAAATCCTGTCCATGTAAAACCGCCCCTCTGTGAAAAAGTTATACTTCCGTAATTGTTGCTTGTAAATACCGGTCCCTGATTAAAAATAGTCATAAACCGGGCTTCCCGCCGGGCATTTTCCTGCATGATAATATCATCAATATCCGCTGAAAGGGCGACAAATAATAAGGTCCGCCTTAGGCCCGTATTATCCAAAAATTGTACAGCCAAAGTTGTGTTTGTACGCAGGTGCATCTGCAAATTGGCGCCTTCAAAACGCCACGCACGTTCTCCGTCCGGGAAAATACCTTCGTAAACAAATTCCATTTCCATATCGGGCAGAATAATCTTGGCTACGCCTGTATCCTGTCCGGGATCGAAACGATATTTTCTTTCAAACTCGCGGACATTTATCCGTCTTGAGGTTATCATTTGTAAATAATACTCGGGCGACCAGGTTCTCGCAAAAACCATATCAAGGTCTGGATCGGAAACAGCCTCTGTTCGCGATGCGGGAGCGGCCAAAAGGCGGCCTTCGTTATGATCAAAGAGCCTTAACCTGTATGAAAAACAAAAACCAATAACACCGTCCTGTGTTAATACTCTGTACCAGTCGCCAGGCAGAGGTTCCCCGCTCGCGCTTATCGGCGGACTTCCAGGTACTCTATTCAGTATCTTGATTATTTCTCCGACCCTGAGCCGGTACACACGCCTGGCACCGTTATCTGGATTTTCACGGATTGGCAGCCCGTCCTGCAGATTTTCGGCATAAATTGGCGCGTATTCGGCAAAGTTAACAGACCGGCTTTCAGCTTTTCTTTTGCTTCCGGCAAATTCCAACTGGGCAAGCGGTATTTCAATTTTAACGGCGTTTCTTCTGTCCTGCTTGTATGTTTCGGGAACTCCGACAACCCATACCTGATCGATGTTCGACCTTATATACACCGGCAACACGGTGCCGGAAAAAATGGGCGGGTCTTCAGTCGTCCATAACAGTACCCCCCAGCCAAGCCTTGAACAGGACGAAAGGAGGATTACCGCAACAAAAGAAAGAATTAATGGCAGCCGGATATTTTTATCAAACATATATTTGGGAAGTGGAAAATGGGGAGTCAGGAGCGGGGAATAGGATTGTTGTCAGCAGGTTCCCTATTCCCAACTCCCTTAAACTACTCAATAACGGCGATAATATCGGCCATTTTGAGGATCAGGTGTTCTTCCCCGTCAATTTTTACCTGGGTTCCGGCATATTTGTCGTACATTACTCTGTCGCCGCTTTTTACAGTGATTTGTTCCTTTTCTGTACCCGGCCCTATCGCCACAACAGTGCCCTGCTGGGTTTTTTCCTGAGCTGTGTCGGGAATAATAATTCCCGCGGCTGTTTTCGCCTCATTTTTTTCCAGTTTAACCATAACCCGGTCTGCCAAGGGTTTAACTTTCATTTTTTATCCTCCGTTTCGAAAGTTTTACTAGTTTCAATATACAAAACCCCTGATTTACCGTCAAGATGATTTTAGCTATACTTCCAATATACAGGAGGGTACGATGCGGTATATTAATTTTGACAAAACCAATGTTTACAAACGGCTTTCAGATCATGCGGCGGCTGTTTTTAATTTCAGGAACAATCTTGACGCTAAAAGGGTGAGGGAATGTCTTGCTCCAATGGCTGCGGGGCTTAAATATTCATGGGCGGCGAAAGCAGTTGATGAAAAGTGTGTAAAATTGTTGCAAGAACTCGCGGACGAGCAGGAACTTATCGCCAAATACAAGGCTTTATTGAACGGGGAAATGATGAATACCAGCGAAAAACGCAAGGTACTGCACCATCTTTCGCGCGGGGAACAGGGGCAGCCGGTTATCGAAGACGGAAAGAACATCGGCGATTTTTACCGCAAAGAGCTGGAAAGGTTCTGCAATTTCGCGGCGGCTGTTCATGACGGCAAGTACAAAGGCTCAACCGGCAAGGCTTTTAGTACGGTGGCGCAGATAGGTATTGGCGGTTCTGACCTTGGACCCCGCGCCCTGTATGCAGCCATTGAAAACTGGGCTGCGGCTGAAGGTAAAAAACGCCTTGACGCCAAATTTATCTCCAATGTTGATCCCGATGACGCGTCCCAGGTTATCGCTTCCCTGCCGCTTGATCAAAGCCTGTTTATCCTGGTTTCCAAGAGCGGTACAACTCAGGAAACGCTTGCCAATGAGCTTTTTGTCAAGGATAAACTGCAAAAAGCTGGGCTTGATCCAGGCAAACACATGGTTGCCGTTACAAGCGAAACCAGCCCTCTCGCGCGTAACAGCGCTTATCTGGATTCTTTTTATATTGACGACTATATCGGCGGCCGCTATTCGTCATCATCGGCTGTGGGGGGCTGTGTACTGTCCCTTGCCCTTGGCCCGGAAGTATTCAGGGAATTTTTGTCCGGAGCCGCCGAAGCGGATAAAATGGCTCTGGAACCGGATATTCTGAGAAACGCCGCATTGCTTGACGCGCTTATCGGCGTGTGGGAACGAAACTTTTTGGGGTACCCGCAAACTGCCGTCTTGCCCTACAGCCAGGCTCTTTCCCGTTTCCCCGCCCATTTACAGCAAATGGACATGGAGTCGAACGGCAAGCGTGTAAACCGTAATGGCGAACCTGTAAATTACGAAACCGGCCCTGTAATTTTCGGCGAGCCGGGAACCAACGGGCAACATTCGTTTTACCAATTACTGCATCAGGGAACAGGAGTTATCCCGCTTCAGTTTATAGGTTTCTCGGATAGCCAGCGCGATGACGATGTAACAGTGGACAATTCCGTAAGCCAGACAAAACTTGCCGCAAACCTGGCGGCGCAGATAGTCGCCTTCGCTAAAGGCCAGGACAGCGAGGATCGTAACAGGGAATTCCCCGGCGGCCGGCCCTCAAGCCTGATTTACGGAAAACGCCTTACCCCTGCCGTATTGGGAAGCCTTCTTGCCCACTTTGAAAACAAGGTAATGTTCCAGGGTTTTGTATGGAACGTTAACAGCTTTGATCAAGAGGGTGTGCAGTTGGGCAAAATCCTTACAAAAAAGGTTCTTTCCGGCGACTTTGGAGACAGTGCATTAGAAGAGTACAGCAAGATGCTGGGAATTTAGTTTTTTTCTCTTAAAAAACCCGAATAGCCAGAACACGGAATGGGCTTGTTTTACTGGCGCTGCCTTGGCGGCCTCCGCTGAAATTTCGGTACCATGCGGAATTATCGGTGATTTCTGAAGAAGACCAGTACCAGTCATAGGAAATCCCCGCCAGCCTGTTCTCTCTGGTGCTTCGGTATAATAAATCCAGTTCGTTCCTTGTTGGAAGATACCAATCAGAAAAACCGCCGCCTCTGTGATTTTTTGCTGCTGTCATTGCATCATTCCATCTGAATCTGCCAAGTTCCCCGCTATATTCCATGTAACGGCCGTCTTCAGCAAAAAAGATAATTCCGCCGCCGGGTCCTGCATCTCCGACCCTAAAATCTCTCTGGGGCTGGAACAAAGTTTCTACCATACTGGTCACATAAACCGGCAAATGCCCAAATAATTCATCAAGACCATTTAATTGTAAGGGCGTATCAAACATAACCATAGATGTGTTTATGTCCACTATACGGGCTGAGATAATATACTTCCCCGAAAGGATCATTTTCTGACCCCGGATAATGTAATTTACATTCAGCGCTCTGCCGAATTCGGTTACCCTGTCTGTATCTGACCAATCCGAATTCTGGAAATTTACCTGGGTCCTTACAGTCTCAAAACTATCACGATCTACTACTTCTATTCCCCTGCATCTTACAAGCTCTGTGATAAGAAGCTCGTAAATCACATCGGCATCATCCTGGTTAAAACCGCCGATCAAGTCAAAGGGAGTAACAGCTATAACATGCTGTTCCTGAGCAGAAAGCGCTGCCATGCCCAAAATAATAAACAAACTAAAGATAATTTTCTTCATAATACTGCTCCTGAGATGGAATTTTTATATGTAAATTTCTTGAATTTTGCGCTGTTACTATATCGTAGTACTGAGGGGGGGGGGGGGGGGGGGGGGGTATTTTCAAAAGCTACTCTCCA
>Ga0099364_10010571_pt1 | contig 12680 bp, 7 predicted proteins | sample TergutTh196P3_FD_73070 | JGI IMG/M metagenome (GOLD analysis project Ga0099364, IMG submission 73070) | Microcerotermes parvus P3 segment gut microbial communities from Pointe-Noire, Republic of the Congo - Th196 P3 | ecosystem: Host-associated > Arthropoda: Insects > Digestive system > Gut ... | reverse complement strand
GTACTTTTACCAATGAACCCTAACTATAGATTTTTAATAATGAAACACCCCCAAACAACCCGTGAAAAATTTACAGAAATCGGACACATTGTTAAAATAAATGAATAAATAAAAGTTGATATTTTAATATAAACGAATCATAGAAATAATTATTTAACAAAATGAATATATATAGTTAACACACAATAATTGTCAGTTAAACTATTAAACCTTAAAAAGAAATCTGATGTGTCAAAATTCATTTTTAACTGAAATAATTGAATGGAAAACTTGGGCATGTTCATTTCGACTAGATTTGACTTAAAAAAATATCATGGTTTTGCAAATCTTAATCTTTTTTTAAATTAAGTGTCCCATTGTACTAAATAAACTTTAATTATAAGAAATTCTTGGAAAAAAAGATATCATTAATAAAATTGAGGATTAATAGTCTTTATTGATGTATTATAATAATATTATGATTTTTAAATAATATAAATCTTTTTAAATTTTATATAGGTGTCATTTTATGTTGAATCCATCAAAATTTATAAGAGAATCTATTGAAAATATTAAAAATGAAATTGGAGATGAAAAAGCTATTATAGCTCTTTCAGGAGGAGTTGACAGCTCAGTATGTTCTGTACTTATTAAAGAAGCTATAGGTGATAACTTAGTAGCCGTCTTTGTTAACCACGGGCTTCTTCGTGAAGGTGAAGTAGAAGAAGTTTGTAATACATTTGAAGATAGATTAAACTTTATTTATGTAGATGCAAGTGATGAATTTTTAGATGCACTTTCTGGAGTAGAAGATCCAGAAGAAAAACGAAAAATCATTGGAAAAGTTTTTATTGATGTTTTTGAAAGGGAAGCCGAAAAAATCCAAGCTAAATTCTTAGTTCAAGGGACAATAGCTCCTGATTGGATTGAAAGTGAGGGAAATATTAAATCACATCATAATCTTGCTTTACCTGGAGGAATGGTTTTAAAAGTTGTTGAACCTGTTCGTGAACTCTATAAAGATGAAGTTAGAGAAATTGGTCTTGAATTAAATCTTTCTGAATCTCTTATTTATAGACAGCCTTTCCCTGGTCCAGGACTTGCAGTTAGAGTAATAGGTGTTCTTTCAAATGAAAAATTAGAAATATGCAGAAAAGCTGATTGTATTGTAAGGGAAGAAATAATTAAAAATAATATTGATAGGGATTTATGGCAATATTTTGCAGTCCTTACTGATACTAAAGTTACTGGTGTGAGAGGAGATCAAAGAGACTTTGGATACCTAGTTGTTCTTAGGATGGTTGCATCTACCGACGCTATGACCGCTTATGTTCCAGAATTACCATGGTCTGTTGTTCGTACTATTTCAAAAAGAATTACTTCTGAAATATCCGAAGTTTCACATGTTTCTTTATCTATAAGTGATAAACCACCTAGTACTATTGAATTTGCATAATCAGATAGTTTAATGAATAATTAATCTTCTAAATATTATAATTAACTTTTTATATAACTTAATAATAAAATATTCTCTTACTTATAAAACTTCCTTTTTAACTTTTTTTTAACATGTTTAGATTTCCTTTTTAACTTTTTTAAAAAAAAAAATTTTAAAAAATAGTTTTTGGATATTGTTTTCCTTTTTAACTTTTTTAAAAAAAAAATTTTAAAATAATTTTACTTCCTTTAAACTTATAAAAATGATTTAATAAATAATTAAATTTATTAAATTCTTTATAACTACTTAAATTTCAAATATTTTATAGAAATTTCTTAAAAAAATATTAAAATATTCAAAAAAAAGATAATTTACATTTTATTTGGAAAATAATTTATTTAATTATTACTTAAATATTATTAAAATCAATAAAATATTATTTGAATATTATATATTTTGAAATTTTAATTTTACATAAAAAAAGAAATAATTACACCAATAATATATATTTTGAAATTTTAATTTTACATAAAAAAAGAAATAATTACACCAATAATATATATTTTGAAATTTTAATTTTACATAAAAAAAGAAATAATTACGCCAATATTATATTTTTTAGGAAAATTTTTTTATAGGAATATTTGACAAATAATTAAGCTATTTAAATTTTTTAAGAATGTTTAATATAATTTTATATTAATGATTTTTATATGGAGTGTTATGACTTGAAAGATAAATGCGGTATTGTGGGGATTCATTCTAAAAACACTTTTGAAGATGTTTCTTCTTTTATTTACTATGGTTTACATGCATTACAACATAGAGGTCAGGAATCTGCTGGAATAACTACATTTAATAGGAATGATGGAAAAAATCATCTTACTGGAGATTATAATCCTTTGAATCATCACTGTGGCATGGGTCTTTTAACTGATGTTTTTAAAGATGATATTATTAATGATTTAAATGGTGAAGTAGGTATTGGTCATGTAAGATATTCAACTACAGGACAATCAAAATTTGAAAATTCACAACCATTTATAACTACTTTTAATGATTTTTCAATAGCTATTGCCCACAATGGAGACATAATTAACTCTGGACATCTACGTAGAGATTTAATAAATGAGGGTGTGGAGTTTATATCTGATACAGACTCTGAAATTTTGTGTCACTTGATAAAAAAAGAATTTTCAAAGAATCATGACATGATTGAAACTTTAGAAAATATTTCCCATATTATTAAAGGTTCTTATTCTCTTGTTATAATGGTTAATGGGGATCTTTATGGTATTCGCGACCCCGCAGGAATGAAACCCTTAGCTATTGGTGAAAAAGATAATTTTTTCATGATAGCTTCTGAATCTGTAGCTTTTGATATTGTTGAAGCTAAATTCATTCGGGATGTTAGACCAGGGGAAGTTATCTCTTTCAATAATAATAAAATTAATTCTCATAAGCTTGAAAAAGCAGTTACAACAAAAAATTCTCATTGTATTTTTGAATATGTTTATTTTGCAAGACCAGATAGTACTATAGATGGTAAAAACATTTACCAAGCTAGATTAAATATTGGAAAAGCATTATATAATGAATTTCCTATTGATGCTGATGTAATAATGCCTGTTCCTGATTCTTCTATTCCAATAGCTATAGGTTATTCAAGAGCTTCTGGAATTCCTTATGGTGAAGGTCTTATCAGAAATAGGTATGTTAGCAGGACTTTCATCATGCCCACCCAAGAAGAAAGAGAGTTAGCTGTTAAATTAAAGATGAATCCACTTGCTAGTGAACTTGAAGGTAAAAAAATAGTGCTTATTGATGATAGTATTGTTCGGGGAACTACTTCAAAATCTATAATAAAATTACTTAAAGAAGCTGGTCCAAAAGAAATTCATTTAATGGTTGGTTGTCCTCCAATCATGGCACCATGTTTCTATGGTGTAGCTATGGCAACTAAAAATGAGTTAATTGCAGCTAATAATTCTATTGAAGAGATAAAAGAAAATTTTGCTACTGATTCTTTAAACTATATTAGTTTAGATAATCTTATTTCTGCAATTGGAATTCCTGCAGAAGAACTTTGTTTAGGTTGTTTAAATGAGGATTATCCTACTGAAATTCCTAGTGATTTAGAAGTAGAAAGCTATTATAAGTTTTGATTAGAAAACTTCAAAATAAGAGTTTAAAAAATGAAAATCATTATTATTAACAACAAAGGTCAGTATAACCATAGAATTGGAAGAACTTTAAGATATTTAGAGATTCCTTCAGAGATAGTTTCCAATGAATTATCTTTTGAAGAAATAGCTAAAAAAGATCCTATTGGAATTATTTTTGGAGGAGGTCCTTCTATTGATGAGGCAGGAAATAGCTTAGAGTATATTAATAAAATAAATGATATTAATATTCCTGTTTTAGGTATATGCTTAGGACATCAGCTATTGGCTAAATTTTTCGGCGGTGATGTTTCAAATTCTCCTACTGAAAGCTATGCTCAAATTGAAATTGATATTATAAAAGATGATCTGCTTTTTAATGAAATTGAAACTCCAATGAAGGTTTGGACTTCTCACAAGGATGAGGTGAAAACACTTCCAAATGATTTTGAAATATTAGCTAAATCTACCCTCTGTGATATTGAAGCTATGAAACATAAAAAAAAGAATATTTATGGGGTTCAATTTCATCCAGAAGTTTATCATACTCCTCAAGGTGAAATTATTTTTAAAAATTTCCATGATATTTGTTTGGAGAATTTGAATTAAAGTTTATTGTTTGTTTCATAGAATATTTTTTTTTTTATTTTTTTTTGTCTCATAAAATATTTAATAAAATATTTCACTCTACTCAGATAAAAGTTTAAAAAATCAGACTATATTTTACAAGATAAATTAAAAAATCCGATTCAAGAAACTTTGTTTTTAGGAAGCAAATAGCTAATCCCCGCACCAATTATGAAAATCAATGATAATATATTAAATATCATTCTCATAGCTATATTTGTAGTATGATCTAATATTTTGGATGATTCTGATTTAAGTTCTTCTGGAATCTTTTCAGGAGTATTTGTTTTCATTTTTTCAAAATATGTAAATAATTCACTATGTATTTCTTCTTTAGTTAAATTAGCACCATAATTTGATTCTTCAATAGATACACTAAGACCTCCAAAAACTCCTACTATAAGTAGAACTCCTATAATAGCTGTTCCAATTGAATATCCTAAATTTCTAAATGTGTTTAAAAGTCCTGCGGCATCTGAACTTTTATTTTCATCAACTGAAGACATTATATAATTAGTCAATTGTGATAGAACCATTCCCACTCCTATTCCAAAAATAATTGAAGATGGAATAATGCTCCAAGGATTCATTGTAGTTGAGAATTGTCCTCCTAGTATCCAAGTTCCTATAGCTGCTATAATAAACCCTATAATTAACATATGTTTTGGATGAATATATTCTGAAATTTTACTTCCTAATAATGATAAAATCATTATAGCTATAGATGAGGGAAGTAAAACAACTCCTGTGATAAATGCACTTAAACCAGTTACTTGTTGTAAAAATACTGGCATTATAAATAGAAATCCAGCAAGTGGGATTTGTTGAAAAATAGAGTTAGCTATTCCTATAGAAAACATCTTGTTTTTTAATAATCTAATATCTGATAATGGGATTTGTCCCATTTTTATTCTTCTCCTTTCCCATAAAAAGAAAACAGCTAATAATATAAGACCAGTTGCCAACACAAATGGAACAATATGCCATTGATTTGGAGTATTTATCAGTAATAGTCCTAAAACAATTATAACAAGAGAAATTACTGATAAAAAAGCTCCAACATAATCAAATTCTTTCCATTTAATGCTTGGTTTTGAACTTTTTATATAATAGCTAAAGAATAATATTACAAGAACTATTAAAAATTCACTTCCAAATATCATTCTCCATGAGATAAAACTTGTGAAAAATCCACCAAATAGAGGACCAACAGCTGCTCCCATTGCAGCTATTCCTCCCCATATTCCAAATGCAGTTATCTTATCTTTTCCTTTGTAGCTAGTTCCTATTATTGTTGTAGTTGCAGGAAGCATTAAAGCTGCTCCAATACCTTCAAGTATTGCCCATCCTAAAAGTAATATTCCTGAGTTAAAACTTGATGCAGCAACTAATGTTCCTATGCCATATAAAATAGCTCCTGCTAAAAATGACTTTTTTCTACCTATTAAATCTTGTAATTTACTACCAATTAACATAAATGATGCAATGACTAATGAATAAAGTGTTATAATTAATTGAATAGTGCTTAAATTTGTGTTTAAATCTGTGACTAATGCTGTTATAGCTACATTCATTGCTGACATATCTAAAACTATAATAAAAATAGCTATACAAACAAGAATTGCAGGTCCCCATTTGTTTGATCCTTCTCTTTTAGTAATATTCATAGTATCAAATCTTTTTTTTTTTAAATCTTTTTTTTTTAAGTAAAAATCAATTTTTTTTAAATTTTTTAAGTTGAAAAAGAAAGTTTTTCTTTATTTGAAAGAATTTTTTATTTTTTCAAGTAAGAAAAACGAAATTTAAATTTATTTTTAAAAAATTTTTTATTTTTTCAAGTAAGAAAAACGAATTTTTTCTTTATTTTTAAAATTTTTTATTTTTTCAAGTAAGAAAAATGAAGTTTTTCTTTATTTTTAAAAAATAATATTAATTAAAGATATAAATTATATTTTAAAAAATATAAATTATTTAAATTAAAATTAAATAATTTATTAATTATATTAAGCATATTAATGAAATAATATATTATTATTCTCTATTTAACTCAATTATATGAAGAATTATCAATTGAAAATATTAAAAAAAATTGATTTATGGCTTGCACATAATTATTTTTTTAAAATGTCAATGAAAGTTTTTTTTCATTAATTCTTCCATGAAAATCAATTGTCAATTCTTCCTAAAGTGTATTTGTATTTTTGCTTTTTAGTGTTTTTTGGTTTTATATTTTGGGCTTGATTATTTTTATATTAGTTTATTATCATTGAATCCAAATTAAAATAATTGTTTTTGTTCAAATTATATAAATTAAAATAGAAAGTGTTTAAAAATTTTTATATTACATTTTTCATGGTCTATTGTAATTTATTTTGGTTTATGTGCTTGAGGTTTCTTAATATTAAGTACATTATTTTAGCTATTTTTTCTGATTTTTTTATTTTTTATGTTAAATGTTAAATTTCACATTTTAAAGAGAATACTTGATAAATCCTTAATTAAATCCCTATTGATTTTTAACATCTCAAGAAAAATTTTTCCAAAATCACCAAAATCTTTATAAGTAATTAAAAAAAAATTATATTTCAGAAGAAGGCTTCCGATTACCGATAATGAAAATCTTATTTTGATAATTAAAAAGATTTTTTAATTGAAAAAATTTGGAACTGTAAAATCTTTTAAGAAAATCCTTACAGAAGGGAAAACTGGGTAAAAATTATTAAAATAGCTAAAAAAACTGTAATGATGTTATTGTATTGGTACTGGTAAAACTATTGTAATAAACATTTTTGGGAGTGTATCTAATGAAACAGTTCATTTCACTCCCTTCACTATTCTTCTAGTGAGAACAATTGAAAATAAAGAAAAAATAAAAGGGACAGGGAAAAAATGACAATTGATAATAAAGTAAGCACAGGACTTACAGGTCTTGATCAGGCAATTGATATGTTACGCATAGGCGATAATGTGGTTTGGCAGGTACAGACCATTGAAGAATACATACAGGTAGTTCGTCCTTTTATTGAAAAATCAAAGAAAGATGGACGCAGGATTGTTTATTTCCGTTTTGGAAGTCATGACCCTCTGATGGATGAAAATGATCCTTCTGTGATTTATAAAATTGATCCTTCCAAAGGTTTTGAAAGTTTTGCCACTGAAATACACAATATTATAGAGAAAGAAGGGCTTAAAGCCTTTTATGTTTTTGACTGTTTAAGCGAATTATTGGAATTCTGGTATTCTGACTTAATGATTGGAAATTTTTTTCGTGTAACATGTCCTTTTTTATATGTACTAGATACAATCGCCTATTTTGCCCTGATAAGGGGAGTTCATACTCATTCTACAATTGCACTTATACGTGGGACAACTCAGCTTCTTTTGGATATTTATAGTATAGACAAAAAAACATACATTCACCCACTTAAAGTCTGGGAGCGTTACTCTCCTACCATGTTTTTCCCCCATTTAATAGAAGGAGAAAAAGCTATTTCTATTACTTCAAGTACCCAATCTTCTTCTCTTTTTTCTGATATAGGAATAAGTACACATCCAAGAGATTACTGGGAAATTAACCTTGATCAGGCTAGAACTGCCCTTACTGAAAGTGTAAAAAAACAAGAACAGATGAAACATCTATTGATTAGATTGATTATAGCTAAAGAACCTCGTATCACAGAACTTTTCATGGAATATTTCACTCTACAAGATATTCTTGATATTGCTTTTCGTGAAATAGGAACTGGCTTTATTGGAGGTAAAAGTGTAGGTATGCTTTTAGGAAGAAAAATCCTTGAAAAAGATCTTGGAGAAAATTTGCTAAATCATTGGGAACCACATGACTCATTTTATCTTGGATCTGATATTTTCTACACTTACATTGTATATAATGATTGGTGGGACTTACGCTGTAAACAAAAAACACCAGAAGGTTATTTTTCTCTGGCAAATGAATTACAGGAAAAATTTCTCAATGGAAAGTTTCCAGAAGTGATTCGTGAGCAGTTCTACCAGATGATGGAATATTTCGGTCAATCACCCATCATCGTAAGATCAAGCTCACTTTTAGAAGATAACTTTGGTAATGCATTTGCTGGCAAATATGAAAGTGTTTTTTGTGCTAATCAAGGATCTCCTGAAGAAAGATTTGAAGAATTTGAAAATGCTGTTCGTACTGTTTATGCAAGTGCTATGAGTGATGATGCACTTACTTACCGTCTAAACCGTGGTCTTGCTGGTAAGGATGAGCAGATGGCTATTCTTGTTCAGCGTGTTTCAGGGGATCACTATGGTAAACTTTTTTTCCCACATTTAGCTGGTGTTGGTCATTCAACCAACTTGTATGTATGGAACAAAGAAATGGATCCTGATGCAGGGATGTTGAGAATTGTTTTCGGACTTGGAACCCGAGCAGTTGATCGTATATCTGGTGATTACGCACGTATTGTTTCTCTCGACCGTCCCACAAAAGGTGCACCTGTTGTCTATGGTGATGAAAAAAAATTCTCCCAACACAAAGTTGATGTTCTTAATTTGCAGGAAAATAAAATGGATGAAGTAGCTATAGACTCTTTTTACACTACAGATTTAAAAACAGAAAGAGAAATATTCTTCAGTATAGATTTTCCCATGCTTGAGCGTTTTCGTGAATTAAATCGTCCAATAGATCCAATGCCACAAATTTTAGACTTTAAAAAACTCCTTATGGAAACAGATTTTCCTCCACTTGCAAAAAGGATTCTTTCCACAATAGAAAATGCTTACAATTATCCAGTTGATATTGAGTTTGCGATGAACTTTAATCCAGAAGGAAACTATAAATTTAATCTTCTACAATGTCGTCCCTTACAGACAAAAGTTCCAGGAAAAGCAGTGAATATTCCAAAGCCTAAGGAGGAAAATATATTTTTTTCTTCTACAGGAAATTTTATGGGAGGCAACGTCAAAATACCAGTGGATTATGTAATTTTTGTTAAAGCTCAAGAATACCTTGCCTTGAAAGAACGTGAAAAATACCAGCTTGCCCGTATCATTGGTGTGTTAAATAAGAATTTAAAAGGTAAAAATATCATGCTGATGGGACCTGGAAGATGGGGAACTACAACACCATCTTTAGGAGTACCTGTCCACTTCAGTGAACTATGTAATGTAACAGCACTTTGTGAGGTTTCATACAGTCAGGGTGGATTAATGCCTGAAGTATCTTTTGGCAGTCACTTTTTTCAAGACATTGTAGAATCAGGTATTTTCTATGTGGCAATTTTTGATGGTGAAACTGATGTGACATTCCGCACAGAGTACATCCTTAGCCTAGAAAACATTCTAGAAGAATTATTACCCAAAGAAAAAAAATGGGCAAATGTAATACATGTTGCAAAAACAAAGGATCTTACACTGTACTCTGACATTACAAGTCAAGAGATACTTTGTGGTTGATCATAGGAATTTATACTGATTACTTGGAAACTTATGTGCTTTGCCTAATTTATCATTTAATTAATACAGTGAAAATTTCCAAAAACCTTACTTATAATAACCTCTTTATCCATTTTAATCCCTTTTTATCCATTTTTTTAAAAGTTTATTTTATATGATGATTTTTGGAAAAATAGTAATTATTGATTTTAAAAAAAGTTTTTGATGTTCTCTTTATTTATTAATTTATTTATTTTTATGAAAAACATTATTAAAATTTTCAAGTTTAAATTTAATAAAAATTGTTATCTTAAATAACATTTAAATAGTTTTAAAAGGATATATTTTTTCTAAAAATTTTATTAAAAATTCTAATTTTATAAGAATAAATTTACAATTCACTATAAGTAATATTATCGGATTATTTTATGTTATAAAGTTTATACTGTATGATTTTTCCCTAATTGAGTTTTTGCATGTGAATTTTATAGTTTTTAACTTTTTTATGAAAATTTTTTTAATAGTTTTGGCAAATGAAATTCTCCCTCCTAATCACCAAAACATTTATAAGTAATAACAAATTAAATAAGTATATCGGAAGAAGGATTCCGATTACCTATAACTAATATTTTTTTTACAAAAATATAAATTCAAATTCTTAATTGAGCTTATGCTATTTGTATTGGAAAAAATATTCCTAGAAAATACATAATCTTATAAGAATAGGAGCTGTTGAAAACTTTAGGAGCAATAAAAGAAAATCTTCAAAGTTTTCATACTCAATTAAATTCAAATAAATGAGTTTTTCTCACAAACTTTATTATTCAATGGATTAATAATAAAATATTAGGAGATAGAATGAAGTTTACAAAAATGCAAGGACTTGGAAATGATTATGTGTACATCGATTGTACAAAAGGAGAAATAGAAAATATTCCATATGTTTCCAAGTTTATTAGTAATAGACACTTTGGAGTAGGCTCAGATGGTCTTGTTTTAATTTGTGCAAGTGATCTTGCTGACTTTAAGATGAGAATGTTTAATCCTGATGGTAGTGAAGCTGAAATGTGTGGAAATGCAATAAGATGTGTTGGAAAATATCTTTATGATAAAGGTTTAACAGATAATAAAATTCTTAAAATTGAAACATTAGCTGGAATTAAAGTTTTAGAATTAAATCTTGAAAATGGAAAGGTTAAAACTGTTAAAGTAGATATGGGAGAACCTATACTAGATTCAAATTTAATACCTGTAATATCTGATGAATTTCCTGTTAAAAACTTAAAACTAAAAGTTAAAGATAAGGAATTTACATTCACCTGTGTATCTATGGGAAATCCTCATGCAATAACATTTATTGATGATATTAAAAATTTTGATGTTAAAGGATATGGTTCTATTTTAGAAATAGACAATCATTTCCCTAAAAGATGTAATATTGAGTTTGTTAAAGTAATTGATGAATCAAATGTTAAAATGAGAGTTTGGGAAAGAGGAACTGGAGAAACATTAGCTTGTGGTACTGGAGCATGTGCTACAACAGTTGCATGCATACTAAATGGATTAACCAAGAGAAAGGTAAATGTAGAATTATTAGGTGGAGTTTTAAATATAGAATGGAATAATGAAAATAATCATGTATATATGACAGGACCTGCAGTTACTGTCTTTGAAGGAGAACTTGTAGAGGAAATAGGAGGTGAGTTGATATGATTAATATTAATGAAAATTATTTAAAATTAGAAAATAGCTATTTATTTTCTACAATTGCAAAAAAAATCGAAGAATATCAAGAAAATAATCCAAAAACAGAAATAATTAAACTAGGAATAGGTGATGTAACTTTACCAATTGTTCCAACCGTTGTAAATGCTGTTAAAACAGCTATGGATGAAATGGGTGATGTCGATAAACTAATGGGATATGGACCAGAACAAGGATATGATTTTTTAAGAGAAAGAATAGCTAAAATAGATTATGAAAAAAAAGGAATAAATGTGACTTTAGATGAAATCTTTGTATCTGATGGTTCAAAATCAGATACAGGAAATATTGGTGATATATTTTCTATTGCAAATACTGTAGCAATAACAGATCCTATTTATCCAGTATACTTAGATACAAACATTATGGCAGGAAGAAAAATAGTGTATATGCCTTCCACATCTGAAAATAATTTTGTACCTGACTTACCTGAAGAAAAAGCAGATATGATTTATCTCTGTTCCCCAAATAATCCAACAGGTGAGGTTCTTAAAAAGGAAGAACTTAAAGTATGGGTAGACTATGCATTGGAAAATAAATCAATTATATTATTTGATGGAGCTTATGAATCTTTTATAACTGAAGATAATATACCTCACAGTATTTATGAAATTGAAAGAGCTAAAGAAGTTGCAATAGAATTTAGAAGTTTTTCAAAAACAGCAGGATTTACAGGATTAAGATGTGCATATACTGTAGTACCAAAAGAATTGAAAGCTTATACAAAATCTGGAAAAAAGGTATCCATTAATTCTCTATGGAATAGAAGACAAACTACAAAATTTAACGGAGTTCCATATATAATTCAAAAAGGAGCTGAAGCTATTTATTCTGATAAGGGTCAAAAAGAAATAAAAGATAATATAAGCTATTATTTAGAAAATGCCAGAATAATTAGAGAAGGTTTAGCTAATGCAGGATATACGGTATTTGGAGGAATCAATGCCCCATATATATGGCTTAAAGTTCCAGATAATCTAGGATCATGGGAATTCTTTGACAAGTTATTACATGAAAAAGGTATTGTGGGGACACCAGGTTCAGGTTTCGGACCAAATGGAGAAGGATATTTTAGATTAACTGCATTTGCAAGTAGAAAAAATACAATAGAAGCAATTAATAGAATTAAATCATGAATATAAAATTTTCCAGAACGATTATTATTATTATTATTATTAACAATATCAAAAAAATAACAGTATCAAAAAAATATTTTTAAAAATTTCTTAATTTATATAGGGTTAGTAAATTTATTCTTTAAGAAGTTAGATTTTAAACAATATTTTTAGAATACA
>Ga0099364_10010570_pt1 | contig 12680 bp, 15 predicted proteins | sample TergutTh196P3_FD_73070 | JGI IMG/M metagenome (GOLD analysis project Ga0099364, IMG submission 73070) | Microcerotermes parvus P3 segment gut microbial communities from Pointe-Noire, Republic of the Congo - Th196 P3 | ecosystem: Host-associated > Arthropoda: Insects > Digestive system > Gut ... | reverse complement strand
CTATAACTGTAACACAGGTTTCCTTTTTCCGCTATTCTTTTTTTGTGAAGTGTAACACTTCTATTGTAATCCTACAATATTTTTTGAAAAATTTTCAAAAAAGGCTTGACAGCCCATAGCATTTGTGGTATACTGTACTGTGTATGGTTATATCTTGAAGGATAGGAGTTTTGAAATGGCAAATAGTAAACTTACGCAAGCGAAAAATACTAAAAATGATGAGTTTTATACGCAGTTGGCTGATATAGAAAAAGAACTACAAGCATACTTAGAGTACAATCCCGATGTGTTTAAAGGGAAAACTATATTATGCCCTTGTGATGACCCTTACGAGAGTAATTTTTTCAAATATTTTGCATTGCGTTTTAATGATTTAGGTCTTAAAAAATTAATAGCCACTTGTTATGCGGGTTCGCCGATTGCGAGTACGCAATTAACTTTGTTTGATAATGAACCCGAAGAAAATAAAACCACGAGAGTTCCACATAAAATTGAAATAACTGAAGTAAAGGATTACAACGAGGATTCGGCAACTGATTTACGAGATGTTCAATGGATTATGGCAAACATTAAAGGAGTATTAACTCGGCTTGACGGTGACGGCGATTTCCGTAGTAATGAAGTTACGGCTTTGCGTGATGAAGCTGACGTAATTGTCACTAATCCACCGTTTTCATTGTTTAGAGAATTTATGGCTTGGATTGTAGAATCAAATAAACAATTCCTTGTTATCGGAAATATTACATCAGTTACTTATAAAGAAATTTTTCCATTGATAAAAGACAACAAGTTATGGTTGGGCAATAATTGTACAAGGTGGTTTACTATGCCTAACGGAAATGTTTTTGAAGCTGCACGAACCTACTGGTATACCAATCTCGACCACGGCAGACGTCATCAGCCAATACCGCTTATGAATACCGCTGATAACTTAAAATTTAGCAAGCATAAGGAACTTAAAGGCAAGGAAATATACGATAAATATGACAATTATAATGCAATAGAAGTGCCATTTACAGATGCAATCCCTTCGGATTATGAGGAAATAATGGGCGTACCGTCTACTTTTATTGAAAAATATTGCCCTGAACAGTTTGAAATTGTGGGAATGTGCGAAAATCTTGACTTGTACAATTTAAAAACAAAAGTATACACAACAGAAGAATGCCAACAAGCGTATTTTGCTAAGTTTAGAAAAAACGGAACTTACGACTTAAACGCGAGTGCGGTATTACTCAAAAATGGATTTTTTGAAAAAATGTATCAACGTATTCTTATTAGACATAGAAAGGGAAAATGAGTTGTATGAAAACAACACTTAAAACGTATATCGTAAGCGATATTGTCAATGGCTTTGTTTATAACGAATTAGAGGGTAAAGGGCTTTTTGGGCTTTCAGGTAAATTAACGATACAACCCGAATACCAACGCAATTATATTTATGCTAACGAAAGAAAAGAGGTTGCGGTAATTGATTCATTACTCAAAGGTTATCCTTTAGGCTTGATTTATTTTAATAACACTTCTCCCGATACATTTGAAGTGCTTGACGGACAACAACGCATTACTTCAATCGGGCGTTTCGTTACAGGGAAATTCGCCGTTAAAGATGATAATGGTCTTGACCAAACATTCGGCTCATTGGCTTCCGATAAACAAACAAAAATAATGAATAGCGAAATGTTGGTTTACCATTGTGAGGGAAAAGAAAGCGAAATAAAGGAATGGTTTAAAACAATCAATATTGCGGGCGTTCCTTTGAACGAACAAGAGTTACTTAACGCTATCTACTCTGGAAAATTTGTTACTTTGGCTAAAGCAGAATTTAGCTATTCCAAAAATTCAAACATACAAAAATGGAATACTTATGTTAAAGGTTCGGCTCTTCGGCAAAATTTTCTTTCTACCGCTTTGGAATGGGTAGCCTTGTCAAAAAACCAAACAAAAGAAAAATATATGGCTGAACACCGCAATATAGCTGATATTACTGAATTAAAAAATTACTTTTACACAGTTATAGAATGGATTTCAACTGTCTTTCGTTGCGTTGAAAAGGAAATGTGCGGTCTTGAGTGGGGAAAACTGTACGAACAATACCACACAAAAGCTTATGACCCTGCAAAGGTAGCGGAATCAATAAAACAACTTTACAGCGACCCTTATGTTAAAAAACGCAGCGGAGTTTTTGAGTATGTTTTAGGCGGTGAAATTGACACAAAACTTTTAGAAATTCGTGTCTTTGATGATGTTGTGAAGCAGACAGTTTACAATCAGCAAACTAATGAAGCAAAAAACAAAAAGGTATCTAACTGTCCTTATTGTGCTATTGGTCACGATTCAAGCAAAAACAAAATTTGGATGCTTAAAGAAATGGACGCTGACCATGTTACAGCATGGAGTAAAGGGGGAGCACCCGAAATTAAAAACTGCCAAATGCTTTGCAGACCGCACAATCAGGCTAGGGGAATAAATAGCGTTTTGTGTTATATGCTATATTGATAAAAAGCAATAACTTAAACCGAATGTAGGTCGGGGAGTTTTATATGTCTGAAAAAGAAAGGCAAGACTATATCTTACAAATTGATAACGACTTTAATTCTGTAATGAATAAAAGGGTTATAGAAATTTCACATATTTTTGATACAAATTTTGAAAATAACGATGCCGAATCTACTATCAACACACTTGAAGAAGCACTTTCGTTGTTAGAGCAGGATTTTAATGCCCCTACAAAAATACAGCTTTGTTATAATATTGCAACAGCATATAGCGATTTGAGAAAAATTACAGATGAAATAAACATGGAAAAAGAAATTTATTACTTTCGTTATGCTCTTGATATATATGAAAAAAGATTTTATTTGTATCATGACGAATATAATACAGCAGAAGAAAGAATAGCTAATTTTATAGCAACGAAAGTGTATACAAATTTAGGGAACTCTATGCGTGAAGTAGGGCGTTACATCACAGCCATTGATTGTTTCCATAATGCTTTGGCAATTGATTTAACTTTTGCTATGGCAAGTTTGAATTTATCGTTTACTTTGTTTCGCTATGGACAGCTACAAATAAAACCTTATGAACAACAATACTATTATCATCGGTGTTATCATTATTATAAATGGACAGAAACTTTAAAAGAAAATCTTGAAAAACAAGAATATTTAATGCGATTAGCTAAAACCTTAAGCATTTTTCACCCAGATTTTGTTGAAGATTATTTGAATAAAGAGTTGTCTTTACCACGATTTGATGTTGATAACAAAATTGAAGCGAATTATAGAACGCATATATCTGTCAATCGCCTTTTTCTCGAACCATGCTCAGACATAATTAGCAATAATTGTTTTAATGTTGACAGCATAAATCTTCCATTGTCAACAGGAAGTAATTTGAAGAATAAAGAATTTGTCGGTCTTTTTAACCAAATCAAACAAGAATACAATACAGCACGTTACTTGTGGTATGAAACTACTGTTTTACGTGACCCTATTGAAACAGACCTTACAAAACATATTTCTGACAAAGAATTAGATTTTATTGATTTAGGCGATACTGCCGATTACAGCCATCGAGAAAATTTATTAAGAGTTTCTTTCAAAGCGGCATATTCGATATTTGGCAGAATAGCTTTTTTTATCAACGAATATTTTTCTATCGGTTTAACAGGATTTCGTATTAGTTTCAAAAATATATGGAAAGATGATGTGCCAAATCCTATTATAAAAGCATTTGAGCATAACCCTCTTGTTAAGGCAATGTATTGGTTGCAAAAAGATTTTTATGAAGATAATGCTATCAATATTACAAACCCCAACGCAGAGCCTATATTCAAAATGAGAAACGACATGGAGCATAATTGTATACGGACGGTAGAGTTTTTGCCGTTCAATAAAGAAATATATTCTTTTACAAAATTCACCACTGAATATGAAATTAAGAATAATACAAGTAAGCTATTGAAGCTGTTGAGAGAAATAATTATTTATCTTTGTTTAGCAGTAAATTTTGAAGAATGTAAAAATACTCTGAAAGATGAAGTGAATGTTTAATAAAAAAGCGTTGATTTACTCAACGCTTTTGTTTATGTGGGTTTACCCGATATACACTGCTCATAGTTGATTGGTTGTTTTGTTTACATTTAATTAGGTATTACGTGCTTCATTCCTTGCGATTTCGCCCCTGCGTTGTCGTTGCCGTAGCCCTCAAGCAAGTTGACAATGCCCCATACTCCGAGTCCTGCGCCAAGCGCGATTACGAGCGTTTGTAACACTCCGATTGCTGTTGTGAAAAATTCCATAATAATTCTCCTTAAAAATAAAATTTACCACTTGTTTTAAGTGGCTTGATTGTTGTTAATTTCAGCCTTAGTTTTTTACTTCAAAGGCTTCAATTTCTTCATTTTTCTTTGGAACAAAATCCTTTGCTCCGGGGCGATTCGCGCTCAAGAATTTCTCGATGTCAAATTCGTATTTGCTCTTAAAATCAGCAGTTAATTTCACATTCGGATGCTTCATTAAGTCATACTTATTTGATAAAAAAGGTCTAACTCCGCGAAGCTGTAAAATACACTTACCGCCGTCCATTACTGCGATTTCGTCTTGTCCCATGAGGTCACGACCTAACTTTTGATAATTCATACCGAACGATTCCTGTTGCCCGCGACTGCGTGAAGTATTGTACAAATCAATCGTTTCTTTTCCCAACACCTCCGAAAGCTCTTTTAATGTCGTTTTTTCCTTGCCGCCAAGGAATAAAGTTGTATCACAATTCCCGATAATGGTATCCATGTTGTCTTTGTAAATTGCTTTTAATTGTGACTGCGCTTGCAATATTACCGCCGCCGATATTTCACGACTGCGTATAGTTGCAATCAGCTTTTCAAACTTTGGTATACTCCCGATGTTCGCCATCTCATCGAGAATAAATCGCACATGAACAGGCAGTCTGCCGTTGCACTTATCGTCCGCATAATCACACAATAAGTTGTCTAAACAATATGAAAACGCATTTATAAAAAAACTTAAACAAAGCCCGATATAATGCGGATTTTCCCCTGCAAGAAAAATCCTGCGAAAATCGACAAAACGCACAAATTGACAAATTTCCAAAAATAATGCTCCGTAAGTTTCGACATACGGAGTTTTATTTATATCCTGCCCCTTTCAACAAAGGGGCTTTTTTCATGCCAATTTTTCAGTACATACCGTTCTGCTGACCATTCAGCGGGGACGGCAATATATTAAAGGAGTAAAAAAATGCAAAACATTCAAATTTTTGAAAGCAGACAATTCGGGGAAATTCGAGTTGTAGAAATCGGCGGCAAGCCGTGGTGGGTTCTGAAAGACGTTTGCAAAGCGTTAGCAATCAAAAACCACAAAATGACAGCACAACGCCTTGATGAAGATGAGGTAAGTTTGACTGACCTCATCGACCGCATAGGCAGAAAACAAAAAACAACGGTAATCAGCGAATCGGGGTTATATGCTGTTATACTACGCTCCGATAAGCCGAACGCAAAGGCGTTTCGTAAGTGGGTAACGTCCGAAGTTCTCCCCACAATCCGCAAGCACGGCGGGTACATCACGAGCGAGTTGTTGAAACGCATTTCCGACCAAGATGAGGAAATGAGCGTGTTTTTGAACGCCTTGCGCGAAGAACGGATAAATCGTGAAGTTTTGGAAGATGTTGTTTCAACAATCGCCCCTAAAGCACGATATTATGACACAATTTTGCAATGCGAGGATTCAATTCCTGTTTCGATTATCGCAAAAGACTACGGTATGACCGCTGCCGCATTTAACAAGTTACTCAACACGGTAGGTATTCAGTACAAAATCCGTGGGACATGGCTTTTGCGTAAATCGTATTGCAACAAGGGCTACACCGTTTCCCGCACATTCTATATCGGCGAAAATAAGTCAAGTGTTCACACTTATTGGACACAACAGGGGCGAAAATTCATCTATGATTATTTGAGTCTTTTTGACATTTTACCGGAAGTGGAGCGGGAATTATGTTGATTTTGTGTGACCGCTGTATCGCAAGAGTAAAAAAACGTGGCGAGTCGATTTTAGTCGGTGATATGGTTTTTAATGCAAAAAATATATGCGATATTTGCGATAATCCACATCATCTGTTTGAGGTTACTTTTCCCGAAATAGAGGGGGTGAACCCTCATTGAATAATGCGTTTTTGAAATCCAACAGAACGGCGGCGGCTGATGAGTGCTATACGCCGTTTTATGCGGTTGCACCATTACTTGAATTTATCCCAAAGGATTGGCGTATTTGGTGTCCGTTTGACGAGGAATGGAGTGCATTTTATCAGACATTCGCCGAAAACGGCTATAATGTAGTCCGCAGTTCGCTCAAAGAGGGTCAAGACTTTTTTAACTACGAGCCGCCCAACTGTTACGATGTAATTATTTCAAACCCGCCGTTTTCAATTAAAGATAAGGTTTTGGCACGATTGTATGAAATTAACCGACCGTTTGTTATGCTGTTGCCTGTGACTTCTTTACAGGCTAAAGGGCGTTTCAAGTTGTTTCGTAAAGGGTTGGAAATGCTTGTTTTTGACGGACGGATTGACTATCACACAAGAGGCAATTTTGAGCGTTCAATAAGCGGGATTCATTACGGTTCTGCTTACTTTTGCAGAGGTGTATTACCTCAAAAATTGGTGTTCCGTGAATTGCACAAATACACACGACCGCTAAAAGGGGGGACTGCCGTTGAATGATATTCAACACGATTTAGAAGTTAAGACTGAAATGGCGGCAAAAGAAGCCGTTAATATCGGCAAAAAGCTGTTTGTATTCACTGCTGATGCGGGCGAGGAATTACTGCAAGGTGCTTTTAATATTGCTACATTTATCCCCAAAAACATCATCGAGGGAATGGGTGAAAAATTGAGCAAATCCCCTCATCACAGGGGCAAACAGACGATTAAACAACTTGTCGGGAGCGGGGCGAAAATCGAGAATATTCCTATAAACGACAAACAAGCGGAACTTTTTAAGGGAGTAGCACGAAAATACGGCATTGATTATTCTTTGAAACGTGTTACAGAGGGCGATAAATCGCAGTATTACGTCTTTTATAAGGCAAAAGACATTAACGTGCTTGAGTCTGCTTTTAAAGATTTTTCCGCAAAGGTTATGAAACGTGAGGAAAATCAGTCAGTCAAGGAGCGTATCAAGGAACGCAAAGCCGCCGAGAGGTCGCAAAATCGGGAGCGTACCCGCAATAAAAAGAAAAAACGTGAGGTGGAATTATAGTGAAATTCATTGATTTTTTCGCCGGAATAGGCGGGTTTACACAAGGTCTGAAACAGGCGGGAATGGCGTGTGCAGGGTTTTGTGAAAATGACAAATTTGCCTTGAAAAGCTACATGGCGATTCATAATACTAACTTAGAAAAGGAGTGGTTTAGTGACGATATTACAAGAGTTCAATCCTCTGATATTCCCTATGCGGACGGTTGGACGGCGGGATTCCCCTGTCAAGACATCAGTATTTGCGGGGAGCAAACAGGACTGGACGGAAAGCGAAGCGGACTATTTTATGAGATTATTAGGCTCTTGCAAGGGAAAATCGAAAACGGCGAAACTCTCCCCAAATGGTTATTCTTTGAGAATGTTAAAAACCTCATTTCAATTAACGGCGGCGGGGATTTTACCGAAATTCTCAGTCAAATATCCGAGTTGGGGTACGACTGTGAATGGCAAGTTGTCAATTCAAAATCATACGTTCCCCAAAATCGAGAAAGAGTATTCATTATCGGACATTTTAGAGGAAAGTGTACAGGAAAAGTATTTCCTGTCGGTGGGACAAATGCAAAAACTCCGCTCCAAATTATAGGCGGTCGGCAGGGGAATCGTGTTTACTGCCCTAACGGTTTAAGTATCTGCTTGACAAGTTCGGCGGGGGGAATGGGCGGGAAAACAGGCTTGTATTGTGCTAATAAGTGCGATATGACGTTTATCGACCTTTCTACATCACCGAGGAAAACCGATATTGCACGGTGTATCAAGGCTCGTTACGATTCGGGCATTTCCAACCGTAATGGGGAATTATCGGGCGTACTCATAAACGGCAGGGTTCGCCGTCTTACCCCGCGAGAGTGTTTCCGCTTGCAAGGGTGGAGTGATTTCGATTTTGAAAAAGCACAGGCGGTTAATTCCGATTCACAGCTTTATAAACAGGCGGGAAATGGTGTTACCGTTCCTGTAATTCGGGAAATTGGGGAAAGGTTAATGGCGATTTATGGGTAAAAACAAGAAGTTTATTATTAGCACTATTCCGTATGTGATTATTTTTATAATCTCCCTACAAGTAATTCCGCAAGTAACAGCATTATCCCCAGACCCACTGCCGATTGCTGACTTTTGGATTGCACTGCTTATTTCTATTATAATCAAAATTGTGGTGTATGTCAAGGGTAAAAATGCAAAAAAATATCGCAAAGGTGTGGAGTACGGTTCGGCGCGTTGGGGGACGACAAAAGACATTGAGCCGTATGTTGACAAGGTTTTCGAGAATAACGTCATTCTCACCGAAACGGAGCGTTTGACGATGAATGGCAGACCCTCTAATCCAAAGTATGCACGTAATAAAAATGTGCTTGTAATCGGCGGTTCGGGGAGCGGAAAGACCCGCTTTTTCGTCAAACCTAATCTGCTCCAAATGCACTCGTCATACGTAGTCACAGACCCGAAAGGAAGTATCGTTTGCGAAATCGGACACGCAATGAGTCGTGGGGGCTATGACATCAAAGTGGTAAATACAATCAACTTTGCAAAGTCAATGCGGTATAATCCGTTTGCATATATTCGCAGTGAAAAAGATATTTTGAAACTTGCAAACACGCTGATTGCCAACACAAAAGGCGATGGCGAAAAAAGCGGTGAGGATTTTTGGGTAAAAGCCGAACGGCTTTTATATCAGGCATATATCGGGTATATTTGGTATGAAGCCCCCGAAGACGAAAAGAACATCATCACTTTAATTGACATGATTAACGCAAGCGAAACAAGAGAAGATGACGAAAGTTTCAAGAATGTCATTGACGAAATGTTTGACGAATTAAAGGAAAAAGCCCCCGACCATTTTGCGGTTCGTCAATATGTCAAATACAAATTAAGTGCCGGAAAAACAGCGAAATCAATCCTTATTTCATGCGGTGCAAGGCTTGCTCCGTTCGATATTAAAGAGTTGCGTGATTTCATGGAATATGACGAATTAGACCTTGAATCTCTCGGCGATAAAAAGACGGCATTGTTTGTTATTATTTCCGACACCGATGACAGTTTTAATTTTATTGTCGCAATAATGTATACTCAATTATTCAATTTATTGTGCGACAAAGCAGACGATAAGCACGGCGGCAGATTGCCTGTTCATGTGCGATTTATTCTCGATGAAATGGCAAATATCGGGAGTATACCAAAGTTTGAGAAGTTGATTGCAACTATTAGAAGCCGTGAAATATCGGCTTGTATTATTTTGCAAGCACAATCACAATTAAAAGCAATTTACAAAGATAATATGGATACCATTATCGGAAATTGCGACACTACCCTATTTTTAGGGGGAAAGGAAAAAACAACATTAAAAGAGTTATCGGAGGTAATGGGCAAAGAAACGATTGATTTGTACAATACTTCCGAAACTCGCGGTAAGGAATTATCCCACGGAATGAATTATCAGAAGCTCGGCAAAGACCTTATGAGCCAAGATGAAATCGCCGTAATGGACGGTGGAAAGTGTATTTTAATGTTGCGGGGCGTTCGTCCGTTTTTGTCTAACAAATACGATTTGATGAAGCACCCTAAAATTCACTACACAGCCGATTATGACGAAAAACACACGTTTGATATTGCAAAATATCTACGTAAAAAACGCAGTGGGGCAAAGAACCTCAAAATCAAGGAATCACAAGAATTTGACCTTTATGATTTAAGAGAGGAATACGAATCGCCCACAAAAAATCACGCACAATCCGCTAATTGAATTAGCGGTATTATTATGGGTAAAACCCACAAAAAACAAATTTAATTAATTAAAAGGAGAACATTATTATGGCATTTTTCACATCAGCAGTAGGAGTGTTACAAACGCTCGTAATCGCACTCGGAGCGGGGCTTGCAGTATGGGGCGTAGTCAATCTTTTAGAGGGCTACGGCAACGACAACGCAGGGGCGAAGTCGCAAGGCATGAAACAATTTATGGCGGGGGGCGGTATCGCATTATTGGGCGTTTTGCTCATTCCGCAACTGTCTACGTTGTTCCCCGGCTAAAAAAAATTAGGTTATATAATGCCGCCGATTTTTCCCTAAATTGGCGGCATTTTTAACAACTCAAAACCTCAAAAAAGGAGGACAAATTTCATTGTTTGGTAACTTACTTGCCGATATAGCCGAAGCGATACGGCGATTTATGTGTGATGTTGTTTTTGGTATGCTCATAGATTTATTTCATTCGGCAAATGAACAGATTAACAACGTAGGGGATATGGTCGGTCAGTCCCCGCAAGCGTATAACAACAACATTTTTACGCTTATGCAAAATATTTCCGACAACGTAATTCTGCCGATTGCGTCCCTTGTAATTACAGGCATTTTGTGTTACGAATTAATTACAATGGTAACAGAGAAAAACAATATGGCAGATGTAGACACGTCAATGTTTTTCAAGTACATTTTTAAGGCGTGTATAGCAGTTTTTCTGCTGTCAAACACCTTTGTAATTGTCAACGGCGTGTTCGATTTATCGGCAGTTCTTGTGGCGGGGGTAGTTGAGCAATTCGGGGTAACAGCCGACACGCTCGGCGGATACGACCACAGTCTACTTCAAGCCATGTATAATAACGAGGGCGGTCAGTTCAGTATCGGGGCATTATTCCTCATGTTTTTAACAGGATTAATTGTGCGTTTGATTATGTTTGCGGTGAATATCATTGTGTTTGTAATTTTAATTGGACGTTTCATGGAAATGTATTTATACTGCTCCGTTGCTCCGATTCCGTTCGCAACATTCGCTAATAAAGAATGGGGAAATATCGGCACAAATTTCATCAAGAACATTATCGCTATCACATTTCAAGCGTTTTTTATTATGGTGCTTGTTTCGATTTACGGTATTCTTGTTTCCACCGTTGACTACACCGATGTACTCGGTTCACTTGCGCTTGCGGCGTGTTACTCGATTTGTCTGTGCATGATGTTGTTCAAAACTTCATCAATAAGCAAGGCGATATTTACTGCGCATTAAAGCAAAATAAGAGCCAAAGGCGGGGGCTTGCCACGCCGTAGGCTTGACGAATACAAGGGGGAATTTATGCTTGTAATCATCAAGATTGAGCGTGTTCATCTTATCGAATATCTCAACCGATATTTTGACGATTCGGACAATGATAATTACGCTCGGTTAATTAAAAATTATCCTACTTTGTTAGTAGATTTTTTAGAGAGGGGGACGGCGAAAAATTTTTCGCCACTTAAAATATGCCTTATGTGAAAATGCCTAAAGATTTATCAAAAGTTAAGACCAAAGTCGCATTAAATCTCACAAAACGTCAGTTGGTTTGTTTCGGAATTGCCGCCGTGACAGCGGGTTCGGCGTTTTTTGCTTTAAAAGGAGCGATTGGAAGCTCGGCGGCGGCGATGTCGATGATTGTTGTCGCAATGCCGTCTTTTCTTGCGGCGATGTACGAGAAAAACGGTCAGCCGTTTGAAAAGGTGCTTTTGAATGTTGTCAAGACTTTTTTCATTCGCCCGAAACGCAGACCTTACAAAACGCAAAATTACTATGAACTACTTGAACGTCAAGCGGATTTAGATATGGAGGTAAAGCGAATTGAAAAAGAAGAATAGTAGTTATAAAAATCTTTCTCAAAAACAATTAAACAAAATTAATGAAGCGGTGAGTAAATCCCGCCCGAAAAATAATCCCCAAAAACCCGAAACGGCACAGCAGTCAATTCCGTTTAAGCAAATGTTTAAGGACGGAATTTGTAAAGTCAACAACAAACTGTATAACAAAACAGTGCAGTTTTTTGACATAACTTATCAACTTGCACAGCCGGACGATAAGGCTGCGATTTTTGAAAATTATTGTGATTTTCTGAATTATTTTGACCAATCAATCACGGTTCAAAAATCGTTCCTTAACCATAACATTGACACGGATGAATTTAACCGTCAGCTTGAAATTGCCGACCAAGAGGACGATTTTAATGACATTCGGCGGGAGTATGTCGCAATGCTGAAAAGTCAGCTTGCGAAAGGCAATAACGGACTTATTAAATCTAAATATATCACGTTTGGAATCGAGGCGAGTAGTTACAAAGATGCGAAACTCAAACTCGAACGTATTCAAACTGATATAATCGGTAATTTCAAAGTAATGGGGGTTAATGCGTTCCCGCTTAATGGTATTGAACGGCTTGCGATTTTGCATAGTTCGTTTAATCCCGATTCGGGCGGTGCTTTCAACTTTTCATGGGATATGTTGGCACAATCGGGAATGTCAGTCAAGGACGTTATCGCGCCGTCAAGTTTTGAGTTCGCCGCAGGAAACAGTTTCAAAATGAGCGGTAAATTCGGGGCGGTGTCTTTTGTATCAATTCTTGCAAGTGAAATGAGTGACAGAATGTTAGCGGATTTCCTCTCGATTG
>Ga0099364_10010569_pt1 | contig 12682 bp, 12 predicted proteins | sample TergutTh196P3_FD_73070 | JGI IMG/M metagenome (GOLD analysis project Ga0099364, IMG submission 73070) | Microcerotermes parvus P3 segment gut microbial communities from Pointe-Noire, Republic of the Congo - Th196 P3 | ecosystem: Host-associated > Arthropoda: Insects > Digestive system > Gut ... | reverse complement strand
GGGTAATCAACGGTGTAATTCCACAAAAAAACAACCCGGCAGAAAACCCGGACATCCCGGCACACACCGTCCCGTGCCCGAACACATCGACCAAGAAATCATTCCCGCCCGACCACGCGTCGTCCGGTTAGGCTTTCACCAAAAACGCACATATCCTTTTTTGCCGACAAATCCTTTGTGTTCTTTGTGCCCTTTGTGGTTAAAAAGAATCAACCACAAAGTGCACAAGGGACACAAAGAAAAAAAGTGCAATCATTGGCATTTTACAGTATATTCAAAGTGGCGATTGTTCTTCATCCTCTTGCGGCGGAAGGTTCGATCGATGCGTCGACGTTGTCGGAGCGTCGTGTTCATATCGAGCGTTGGGTGGATCGTTTGCTTGGTGCGTCCTTGGAGCGAGTAGGTGAGGTTCGTATTCGCCATCGTTTGTCGAGGCTGCGTGATCATTTGCTTGGTTGTTTGTATGATTTTTCTGCGGAGCGTTCGTTGCGTCCGGCGGTGATAGCGAGAAAGATTTCGTGCGGTAATGACTTCGTCGACGATCTCGTTGCATACATACCTCTCCAAGCCGCCAATACCGGCTAAACGGGTACGAAAATTCTGGGGCTGGGCATCCGTTTTGACAAAAATGGACAAAACGTGACATGGGGAAGTGCGGGAGTGGAATCAAAGGGATAAATCCCAATTTTTTTACACACCCTCCCCATATCCGTCGAGGGCAGGGTGGGTTAAAATGGTATTCTCTCATTATATTTTCACAGCCATCGTCTAATATCCACAGCCCTTTAATAGAAGATTCCAACACCCTGTATGAATTCACCTTACCTTTCCGTTTGCGAAGAAGCCGCCCGGTCGGCGGGGAAAATCCTTTTGGAAATGCTCGGCACCTCTGATGTCCGGCATAAAAAAAATCTGAAAGACCTCGTTACCGAAGCAGATATTGTCGCTCAAAAAACAATAGAATCCATTGTCATCGGTGCCTTCCCCGACCATCGCTTTCTCGGCGAGGAGGGGAATCTCACGCCGTCAAGTTCCTCCCAATCTTCTGAATTTTGCCGATCTTCCGAATTTTGCTGGATTGTCGACCCGCTTGACGGCACCACCAACTTTGTTCATAGCGTTCCATGCTTCGGCACTTCGATTGCCTTGACGCGGGGTACGGAAGTTCTCTGTGGTGTATTTTACAATCCGGTAACCGAAGAATTTTTTTCCGCCGCACAGGGACAAGGTGCCTTTCTCAACGGCAAGCAGATATACGCCAGTGCCCGGCAAACCTTGGGAGAGGCATTGGTGTCCGTGAGTTTCCCTACGCAGGTGAAGGAGGACTCGCCCGACTTACGTGCTTTTTTACAAACACTTCCCGCCTGCCGGGCGATTCGCCGTACCGGTTCGACGGCACTCAATATCGCTTACGTTGCGGCGGGGCGTTTTGATGCCTTCTGGGCATTTGCTTGTCATCCCTGGGACATTGCGGCGGGAACCCTTCTTGTGAGAGAATCGGGCGGAATCGTGACCAAGCCGGATGGTTCCCCCATTGATTTCAATGATCCCGCTCCGGTCTGTGCCGCCGCAAACGAAGCGTTACACCAACAACTGATGAAAATGTTCAGTGCGGTAAACCTGTGAAAACAGGAAAAATTGCCGAGACAGTGGGCGGTGGGTGTGTCAAAATTTAGAGGGAGTTTTTCCTTTTCTTTGCGTCCCTTGCGCATCCTTTGCGTTCTTTGCGGTTAAATTTTTCTTTTAACCGCAAGGGACGCAAAGCCCTGTTTCCGTTTTTAACGCGGAACACACGGAATTTCGCGGAATAATACGGAAATAGGGTTCCCTATCTTTTCTGTGAAAGCCGGCGTATTCCGCGTTAAAAAACAAAAAAACAACCTTTGACTGAAATGTTACTATTTTTAGAGGTTCTCTTGCGTTCCCCACTGCACAACGTCCTCCTCGGCAGGTTCACCGGATTCTTCGCCGTCAACATCCTCGTCCGGCGGTGCCTCCGAGACCAGCACTTGACGCACCCTGAAAAACTCCTCTTCGAGGTCGGGTTCTGCGGGAGTCAGCCATTTTTGCAATATCTCATACCGGCGGTGCAGCATCAAACGGGCAAGTCCGAAAAACAACAGCAGACCGCCGAGAACGACAACTAATAATTCACTCCAATGAAATGTGAACATACACTTTAGACGGGGACAAATTTTCGTTGCGGACTTTGCGTCTTCTTTGCGCGTTCACAGAGCCCGTAACGTCAGTTAGGGAATCAACCGAACGATTCCCTAACTGACGTTACGGGCTCTGTAAACGTTGGACTCTGTGAACACGTTTTTTTCTTTGTGTCCCTTGCGCAACCCTTTGCGTCCTTTGCGGTTAAAAAATGAGGATTTAACCGCAAAGGGGGCAAAGAAAAAAAGTCCCATTTGTCCCCGTGTAAGGTATAAGAGCCGTGTATGGCATGGACGGTACCACTCACACCCGCACTTCCGCATCGGTCGCAAACAAGATGTCAGCGTAACGATGCCGAATCGGTTCGATTTGTTCTGCCAAAAACTCATCCACCTGCTCCGATGAACGACCAATAAATGCCGAAGGTTCCAGCACCCTATCTATGCCTGAAAATGCCGAATCATTAGAAAGACGCTCCCACAAGTCATTATCGCCGCCTTCATTCTTGACCACCGCCGCTGCCGCCTGCGAATGTTGCCGAATACGCTCATGCAAATCCTGCCGGTCACCGCCTCGCTTTACCGCCTCCATTAACAAATCTTCCGTTGCCATAAAGGGTAACTCCGCCCGGAGGTTCTTTTCGATTACCTTGGGATAAACCACCAATTCTTCGGCAACGTTTTGATACAAAATCAACACCGCATCCATTGCCAGAAACGCTTGCGGTAACACCAATCGGCGATTCGCACTGTCGTCCAATGTCCGCTCCATCCATTGCGTAGCAGCAGTCATCGGCGGACTCGTTTGCAGACTCATCACGAAGCGAGCCAGCGAACATATCCGCTCGCTACGCATAGGATTCCGCTTGTATGCCATTGCCGAAGAGCCGATTTGCTGCGGCTCAAACGGCTCTTCCATCTCCTTTTTGTGTGCGAGAATCCGCAAATCAACCGCAAACTTGTGTGAACTTTGTGCAATGCCGGAGAGGACATCTAAAATCTGCGAATCCATCTTGCGAGGATAGGTCTGCCCTGTAATTGCAAAGGGGGGCAGTCCGATTTTTTCGCAGAAGAGCGTTTCGAGTTGCCGTACTTTTTCGTGATTGCCGTCGAACAATTTCAGGAAACTCGCTTGTGTACCAGTGGTTCCCTTGTTGCCGAGCGTTTTGATGTTATTGAGCCGGTACTCCGTTTCTTCGAGATCGAGAATCAAATCGTAAGCCCAGAGACAAGCCCTGCGACCGACGGTCGTCGGTTGAGCAGGTTGCAGATGGGTGAAAGCCAAGCAGGGCAAATCGCGGTATTTCCAAGCGAATTTGCCGAGTCGGTCGATGATTGCCGCCAATCGGTTACGGAGCAATACCAGTGATTCCCGTAGTAACAAAGCGTCGGCATTATCGGTAACGAAGCAACTGGTCGCTCCTAAATGTATGATACCTCGTGCTTTGGGACAGCAATCGCCGAAGGAGTGAACGTGAGCCATGACATCGTGGCGGAGTCCTTGTTCGTATTTTTGCGCTTTGTCGAAGTCGATGTCGTCGAGGTGGTTGCGTAGTTCGTCGAGTTGTTCCGGCGTAATCGGCAGACCGAGTTCGTGTTCTGCTTCGGCGAGTGCGAGCCAGAGTCTTCGCCATGTGCTGAATTTGCGCTGCGGACTCCACAGTTGGGACATCGCTTGCGAAGCGTAACGGGTGATGAGCGGATTGTCGTAAGTGTGCATAGAGGTATTATACTGTAAACGGCATGAAATTGGACTTTGCGCCCCTTGCGCATCCTTTGCGCCTTTGCGGTTAAATCCTTTTTTTAACTGCAAAGGACGCAAAGTTCGCAAAGGAAAAACGTCCCATTTGTCCCCGTGTAAGACACAAGGGGAATTACCGTCATAATTGTTAAACTCGGACAGAAAAATACCCGAAAAAGATAAAAAGGGGAAAGGGGAAACCGTGTATGTCAAGTGTAGAGCAAAATGAGTATGCTGCCGAAGTATCGGCAATGCAAGCCGAGTTCGAGGCATTGCATATTCCGTCGAACATTGATCCTCGCCTCTTGTCCCTCTGGATGGAACGGGAACAAGAGACCATCGAGCGTGAGCAACAAAAGACGATGCCGCCGCCGTTGCCCGAACAAAGCGGACGCAGTCTGACCCGACTGTTTCCCGCCTACATCGGCATTGCGGTGATGTGCCTGGCGATTGTATTGGGATTGTTACAAGGCCAAGAGCCGACAGCAATTCTCCAAACGGCATGCATCACATTTTTGGTCTATACAACCCTCGGTTTTTTTGTCGGCATGATTGTGGAACACTGCGTGAGCGACTCGGTCGAAACATTGCTTCGGGATATTGTCCAGCGAAGCCGCGAAGAGAACAAATTGCCGTAAGGTGGCTCTTCCTTGCAGCAATGCTGTACTGCAAAATGCCAATGTAGCTTACACGGAGACAAATGGGACGTTTTTTTCTTTGCGTCTTCTTTGCGACCCTTGCGGTTAAGTCTTTTTTAACCGCAAGGTGTGCAAAGGGCGCAAAGAAACGTGTTCACAAAGCCGCGTTCACAGAGCCCGTAACGTCAGTTAGAGAATCGTACGGTTGTTCCCTGGCTTACGCCACGGGCTCTGTGAACAACAAGAGCCCGTCCGCAACGGCATTGCAAAAATGGGGTTTTGCGGTACAATGCCCCCTATGAGAACAATAAACATTGTTGACGATTGGGGTAACTTGCGCCTTCCGCCCGATATCCATTCGGTTTTAGAGCAGGCGAAATCGCTCTGTTTTCCCCGAGACCGCAGTGAAGTTTTACGCAGGGCATTAGGCGACTCCGATAACGATACATTTGATGTAGTCTATGACATTCCCGGCAAGGGTCCCTTTACAGAAGCAAAGATCGTCCGATGCAAAAACGGACTCTCCGTCAATTATACCGAGCCGATTATGCGGCGGCGGGACCCAGAATGCATGGTCATCGGCGATACTCTTCCCACCGACAAACGCACCTTTGCAAACCGTTTCGGCTTTCCGTTCGATTCATTACGGACGGAAACCTTCGACTGGCTGAAACAACAAGACCTTTCCGTAACGACATTCATCCTCGGCGGATACTCCGAAGACAGCGGATTCGGCGGAATGCTCATCGCCCCCGCCAATGCCGGCTTTTTCCTTGGTGCCCTTGCCGATTTGCAGGGATTGTTGTCCCCAGAGATGATCCCGCACAATTTTCTCGTCAATGCCATCATTTACCTTGCTCCGCCGTTTCGGCACACGCATTTCGACGGACAGCAGGTCGTCGTTCATAACCGGATGGAAGGGATTCACGAGATTTTTTCCTACAACCTCTATCCCGGCCCCAGTGCAAAGAAGGGAGTGTACGGCGTGTTGCTCAACATTGACGGGGATGACGAACAAACGCAAGCAACGCTCCACGGAGCGACGGTGCAAGTCGTTACGCCGTATGACAATGTAACGACAATTATGCACGAAGGGGCCAGCGGGTCGGGCAAGAGCGAAATGCTCGAATACCCCCATCGGCAGGAAGACGGACGCATCCGGCTGGGTAAAAACGTCGTTACAGGCGAAGAACGCCGACTGGCACTCAATCAGACATGCACCCTGCATCCGGTAACGGATGACATGGCCATGTCCCTGAATGACCCGAATGCGGGCGGCTATCTGACCATTCAGGATGCGGAACAGGCGTGGTTCGTCCGTGTCGATCACATCACGCACTACGGCACCGATCCCCATCTGGAAGCGTTGACGATTCACCCCGACGAGCCGCTCCTGTTTTTGAGTCTCGATGCCGTGCCGGGGGCAACCTGTTTGATTTGGGAACACACCGAAGATTCTCCCGGTGTACGCTGTCCGAATCCCCGAGTGGTTTTGCCGAGACGTTTGATGCCCGGTGTCATTAATAATCCTGTCAATGTGATGATCCGTAACTTTGGAATCCGCACACCGCCCTGTACAGCGGAACTGCCTACTTATGGCATTGTCGGCTACCTGCACTTTCTTCCGCCTGCCCTGGCGTGGATTTGGCGGCTCGTCGCACCCAGGGGACATGCCAATCCGAGCATTACCGAGACGAAGGGACTGACCAGCGAAGGAGTGGGTTCCTATTGGCCCTTTGCGACCGGCTGTATGGTTGACCACGCCAATTTGCTGTTGCGTCAGATGCGGAACACGCCGAAGGTGCGTTATACATTGACACCGAATCAGCATGTGGGTGCTTGGAAGGTCAGTTTTATGCCGCAGTGGATCGCCCGAGAGTACCTCGGACGGCGCGGAGTAGCAGAACTTCCCGCCGACAGGCTCAAAACGTCGCGTTGTCCTTTGCTCGGCTATACCCTGAAAACAATGCAGGTCGAAGGTATGATGCTCCCGCCTGTATTCCTTCGGGTTGAGGAACAGCCCGAAGTCGGTCTTGCCGGTTACGATGCCGGAGCACAGATACTTACCGATTTTTTTCACAGAGAACTTGAGCAGTACCTCAAACCGGAACTGGATACACAGGGACGGCGCATTATCGATTGTTGCCTCGCCAATGGAACGGTCGAAGATTATGAAGAACTGATGGGGACGAATTGACCTTTTTTTGATTTCCGATTCGATGACCGAAAACATCTATAAACCCGACTTGATGGAAGTTCTTGATGTTACGCAGCATACTGCTGACGTAAAATCGGTGAAGGTGCAGTTCAAAGATGCGGAACGGCAAAAACGATTCTCGTTCCAAGTCGGGCAGTTCGGGATGTACAGCATTTTCGGCTACGGCGAGTCGGTATTCAATATCTGTTCCAGTTCCAACTGGAAGGATTATATCGAGTTTTGTTTCCGCAAGACGGGACGCGTGACCGAAGCGATGTGGAAAATCGTGCCGGGAGATACCCTCGGCTTCCGCGGGCCCTACGGAAATTCCTATCCGATGAAGGATTGGGAGGGTAAAGACCTCGTCTTTGTTGGTGGTGGAATTGCGATGCCGCCGATCCGCTGTGCAATTTGGTATGCGTTGGAAAATCGGGAAAAATACGGCAAAATCACGGTTGTTTATGGGGCGAGAACGGTTAACGACCTTGTTTTCCGTTCGGACTTATCGAAATGGGCAGAATTTCCCTATGTGGATGTCTTGCAAACGGTCGATCCGGGCGGTGAAACGCCGGACTGGACGGGAAAAATCGGATTTGTTCCGACAATTTTGAAGGAGGCGGTCTTCAACGCCAAAAATGCGGCGGCACTTGTGATTGGACCGCCGATTATGATTAAGTTTTCTCTGCCGGTACTTGCCGAGGCTGGAATCAGTGATGAGAACATTTTCACGAGTTTGGAAAACCGGATGAAGTGCGGAGTCGGCAAATGCGGCCGTTGCAACTGCGGCCCGGTCTACGTGTGCAAAGAGGGCCCCGTCTTTTCGCTCAAACAGATGAAACAATTGCCGGAAGATTATTAGATGGGTATCTCCAACATTACAGATTCCTTACATCCTTTGCGGTTAAATCTTTTTTTACCGAAAAGGACGCGAAGGATTGCGCAAGGGACACAAAGAAAAAACGTCCGTTTTCTACCTGTTTCCGGTATATACTGTACAATGCCAATGATTGCACTTTTTTTTCTTTGTGCACTTTGCGGTTAAAAAGAATGAACCACAAAGTGCACAAGGGACACAAAGGGGGAAAGGTAAATTATTGCCGTGTCGCAGTAGCGACCGTGTTTCGGTCAAGGGGGGCTTCTGGATGAATGTTTCATTTTTTAGTTCCTTTCGCTGTTCGTTTTTTGCTTTTGCCAACAAGTGTTCGTCTTGACCATGACATTGAGTATGGTAATCAATTTTCTCATGACAGCAACAAGAGCAACCTTGAACGACTTGCCCTTCTCTCTCAATCTTTCGTAAAACATCTTGAGAGGTTCGCAATACTTAATCGCATTCAGAGCCGCCATATACAATGCCGCTCGAACATACGTCCGACCACCACGAATACGCCGCACTCCCGACTTCTTGCCGCTGTCCTGACAGCGCGGTGCCGTTCCCACCAATGCCGCCACCTCACGACGATTGAGAGAACCCAACTCCGACAAGCCCGCGATCAACGCTTGACTGCTCTTCTCGCCCACGCCCGGCACCGACTGAATAATCTTGTCCTGTTCGCTCCAATCAGGATGGCCATCAATCATCTTTTTGATGCCCGCATCGATCAACGTAATTTGCTTATCGAGATACGCAATCATCTTTTCGATGCTCTTTCGGATCGTCTTCTGCTTTTCGTTGTGAAGACGATTTTTCTCTTGCGTTCTCAACGTAATCAACTGTTGTCTTCTTGTAACAAGATCGTTCATGTCCCTTGTTTCTTGGGACGTAATTGGTCTGGCCGTTAGGCATTGGAGTTGGGCGATGCGTGCGAGTATTTTTGCGTCGACGGCATCGGTTTTGGTGAGTTCTCCGAGTCCTTTCGCGAGGTCGCGTGCTTGTCTGGGATTGACGACGACGATGGAAAATCCGTGGGGCTGGCATAGATAATTGTATATTTTTTCTTCCCAATATACATTTCGCTATGCAAATCAAGGGTTCCCGTCTATCTTCGTCTCAGTTAAAAAAGTTGCTCGATTTTTTCGTTGCAGGAGTCACGGCTCGTACTGCCGCAGAACTCGTCGGCATCCACCGCAATTCTGTCAATCTTTTTTACCATAAATCGCGTACCATCATTGCCTATTTCACGGATTTAGAATCCCCTTTTTTATATGGCGAAGTCGAAGTCGATGAGTCTTATTTCGGCGGAGTGCGTAAAGACAAACGCGGTCGCACAGCCGCAGGTAAGATACTCGTATTCGGCTGTTTAGAACGCAAAGGCAAAGTTTATACACAGACGATTTCTGATGTCAGGAAAAAGACATTGATGCCGATTATACGCCGTAAAATAAAGCCTGACAGCATTATTTACACGGATCACTTCAAGTTTTATAATGCTCTCGATGTTTCTGAGTTCAAACATTTGCGTATCAATCATTCGAAGAAGTTTGTGGAAGAAAAAAATCATATTAATGGCATAGAAAACTTTTGGAATCAGGCAAAAAGACATTTACGCTAAAAGACATTACAAAAGTTTAATGGAATACCCAAACACAGGTTCCATCTGTTTCTGAAGGAGTGCGAGTTTCGTTTCAATTACGGACCGCCAAAACTACTGTTGACAACTCTAAAAAAATGGATTAAAACCTACCAAAAAATGCATAAATAATGACAATTATCTATGCCAGCCCCAAAATCTTTTCGGCAGGCGTTGCAGCGATAAAAATTCGGCAGGGGTTTTCTCGGTGTGATGTTTCTTCCTTTGCAGTAGGGGTATTGGACTCTGTCTTTCCATCGTATTCCTTCGAGATAGTCGATGGCGGACTGTTCGTTGGGAAACTTTTTCATCAATTCGTATGTCGAAAGGACTTTCGCAACTGGTTTTTTAGGTTTAGTGGGCATATATGTCCTACGACTTTGCCCGGTATTTGTAGGGGAGAATGCCGAAAAATACCGCGAGATGTTGCACAGAAAAAACGGTCTCTACCGCCTGCGGACATAGGAAAACTCTAACGACGAAAAGACGGATGGGTAATCAACGGGGTAGCTCCCATTTCTTTAACCGCAAAGGATGCAAAGAATCCGCAAAGGATGCAAGGAATTGGTGTTATTAGAGATTCCCTTAAAACGACGGCACCATGTTTCTATAACACAGTGCGAAGGAGATCATGTAACCGCAAAGTATGCCTGGATCAACGAACAACAAGAGTGCTATGGTAATGCTCCTTGTGAGAGTTGGTTTGTCAAGTTGAAGGCGGAATGGATTTATCCGAAGGGGATTGATGCAACTCGTCGTGAGGCAGAGTTGTTGATTATTGAGTACATTGAGATGTTTTACAATTCGCGGCGATTGCATCAAGCGTTGGATTATCGTCCGCCGAACGAAGTAGAGGCGGAATATTTTGCCGATGAAAAAATTGACATAAACGTCGATTGAAGTAGAATGAGAGTGTCTGATGAAATGGAGGTAGGCTCTTCTAGGGAACAACCTACTGAGGAATCATCAGTCCAAACGAAGATGCCGGCTTCATCGAAAGTTGATGCTGGTCTTTCAAGAAATCTTCTTTGTTTGAAAGTACCTAATACGACATCGCAGCAAAAATTCCGCAAAATTGACCTAAATCCATTTATATAAGACATTTGCCAATTTTTCAGCCCCGCCGTATATCCTGAAACGAAAACGTCGCAAAAAAGAGGTTAAACTGTTTTGATGAAAATGTTTACGTCAAATTTTGCAAATTTTTCTTGCACTGTCGTACTAAAAAACCTAAAAATGACTCGGCGGTACTGTGCAACCGAGAACTAAACTGTCCGATGGAGAAGGGGCATGGCAGAGCCGAAAAAAGGATTAACCACAAAGTACACAAGGGACACAAAGAAAAAAACGTGTTCACAGAGTCCGCGTTCACAAAGCCCGTCACGTCAGTTAGGGAATCAATCGAACGATTCCCTGGCTTACGCCACGGGCTCTGTGAACGCGGGCTCTGTGAACACGATTTGCTTTGCGTCCTTTGCGGTTAAAAAAGTTCTCACCGCAAAGTACGCAAAGGGCGTAAAGAAGAATCTGGGACGTTTAAGACACACTGTGCTCACTTTGCCGCCAAAAGCAAGGGACAAAAAAAAGACAACATGTCTGCTCTTGCCCGAATCCAAAAAAATTGCTACCATCCCGTCATGCGGTTCCTGTTGCCCCTTTTGTTATTGTCGGCGTTATTGCTGTCGGGTTGCGCCGGCCTCGGGTATCAAGTGGGTGCGCAGTCCCTATTCGGACAGGACATTCGAACCATCCATGTTCCGATAGTCCAAGCCGACCCTACCCGGCGGCACCTTGCCGAACGCCTGACCGAGGCAATCTGCAAACGGATCGAAGAGCGCTCTCCTTACAAAGTGGTTGGTCGTCCCTCGGCGGACAGCGTCTTGGAATGCCGAATCGTACAAAAGAACCAACGGGTTTCCCTCGTCGACTCTTTTAACGATCCGCGGCAAAAGAGCGGAGACTTAACTCTTGAAGTCCGATGGCGGGATCGCCGCTATCAGGAGATTCGGCAATTCGAGCCGATTGATTGGAGCGAACGAGGCACCCAAATTACGGCAAGCGATTCAATGGTGGCCGAATTCGGGCATTCGGTATTGACTTCCGAACAGACCCAAATCGACCGCATTGCCGACCAAATCGTCGGAATGATGGAATTGCCATGGTAAAGGGGCTGGAAGGGGAACAATCAGAAGAAACCGTTCACGGAATTGCCGTTGTTTTTGTGCGTCTTTACTGGGCTGGCGGGAAAAATTTTACTACCGTAAGGGGCATGAAGAACACCGACGACAAGTCCTTTTTATGGCGGATCCGGTTTATGGCGGAGTATTGTGTATTTTACTTCTTAAGTTCAAAGACATATCCGTTGCCCTCTTTTTTGACCGTTCCGACGCTTGGTGCCGGAAGGTGCATTCCGCCGATGGGGATTTTATGCTCGGCGGCAAAGTCAAGAATACGCTTTCGGGCAGAAACAGCCTTTTCCTGGTCCATATCAAAACTCGCACAAGCCTCCGGTACCGGAAATTGAAGAGCGGCGGCATGGAGCAAGTCTCCGATGATCAAAAGTTTTTCCTGTTCCTCTTGCACAGCCCCCTCTTGCACGGGTTCTATCAAAAATGCCGTATGCCCCGGCGTGTGTCCCGACGCATCCAATGCCTTCACTTTGACCAGCGGATTGGCAAACACCTCTTCGTCGAAATCGAATTTACCAAAATCCTGACCATACGCTACCCGGATACGGGCAAATGTTGCCCCCCGTGCCTGTCCTTCTTGGAGAAGCCAAAAATCATATTCCGGTGTTGCAGAAAACACCTTAGCACTAGGGAAACGCCGAACACTATCCTTAAGCAATCCGCCGATATGGTCGCCATGAAAATGGGTGATAAGGATCAACTTTACGTCTTCCGGTTTGACACCGAGTTCGGTCAATTTTGTGCTCCATACTTCGCTGTTTTGCCCCGCATCAATGAGGACGACATCCTCTCCGGCAAAGAGGACAAATGAAGACATACTTGCCGGCGCAGTGCCGTCCGGCATATACTTCCTGACGGCCTCCGGGTCTGCGGAGGCGAAAATGCCCGCATTCATCGTGCGGTCGGGATTCTCATGAAGGGCAACAACCCGCAAATCTTGGGCAAAAACAGAAGCAGCAACGCTCAATGCAACCATGGATATGCCAGTAAATAGGGCGAAAAGGGAAAAGAATCTCATAACAAATGGCAAGTACAGGTAAAAGATGAACATTTACACATCATTATCATTGTATCAAAAATGGAGTGGCAGTGCAAGGAAAGTGTTTTATACCCCAGTCCGAGGGGTGCGCTCATTTTTAGTTGCGAATTTGGGCAAAATGCGTAGTTTGCCTTTTCCATTCAAACGGGAATCAAGAGCGATAAAGCCTGTCGCCTAAATTATCATTTTCACAGGATAACGGCGTTTTC
>Ga0099364_10010568_pt1 | contig 12683 bp, 15 predicted proteins | sample TergutTh196P3_FD_73070 | JGI IMG/M metagenome (GOLD analysis project Ga0099364, IMG submission 73070) | Microcerotermes parvus P3 segment gut microbial communities from Pointe-Noire, Republic of the Congo - Th196 P3 | ecosystem: Host-associated > Arthropoda: Insects > Digestive system > Gut ... | reverse complement strand
TTTTCAAAAATCCATTGCTATTCAAGAAATTCAATCTTTTGAATTTTGGTTTGCTAGGGTTAGTTGGGATTTTCTATATTAAAAGCATGGAAGCTATAATAACAACAACCGCAAATATGGAACGTGTCAATATTGGCACGTATGTAGAGTTTTCCAAAGTGGAAGCTCCTTTAAGCGTTAGAAAAGCCATGTTTGACAAATACGATGAAATGCGCCCAAAAGGAATTGACCTTACGGATGAAGAAATTCAGGAAATGGTTAATGAAGTAAGGTACGGAAATAAATACGGAAAAGTTGCTAGTGAAAGTAATTATTGATACTAATTTATGGATTTCTTATCTTATTAGCGAAAAATTAAACGGCTTAAAGCATTTGTGTCTTGATAGATACTTTTCGATATTTTATTGCGATGAGATTATTGAAGAATTTGTTAGGGTTAGCAATAAACCAAAAATAAAAAAGCATGGCATAGAAGAACGGCATATTTCTGCCGTGGTAAATTTGATTAGAACGCATTGTATTAAAGCTGAAATTAAAAATGTTTCTGGATACGCTGTAAGAGATCCGAAAGATATATATTTACTTGTTTTGGCTGATGTTGTTAATGCTGATTTTTTGCTTACAGGCGATAAAGATCTTTTAATTTTAAAGCTGCATAATCAAACGAAAATCATTTCTTATTCTAAGTTTATGGTTAAGTATAAAAGCTTATTATGGCGGATTAAACGATTTATCATAAAATACCTGCGAATCTTTTAATAAAGCGATTTCAAAAATCCATTGCTATTCAAGAAATTCAATCCTTTGAATTTTAAACGGCTTGTTTGCATTGACATCTACTTGGTGTGCAACTCTCTCTACGCTAAGCCCTTGCCATGCGGTTAACGCCTGCTTCCAGCACTTCTCGCATGTAGGAAGTCCATGGGATGGAGGCTTGCTTCGCCTGCCGCTTTATGGTCACGATAAGAGGCTTGGGAAGCCGCATGGAAACGGTTTCGCTTTTCTTTTGGGCAAGATAGCGTTCTCTGGCTATCTCTATAGCGTTTTTGCCGCTACGGGGCCGCAACAAAGCATCTTTTTTTGCCGCTTCCGCAAATTCATCCCCGAAATCGTGTGTTTCGTAGTATTCCGGGTCAATTGTCTTTCTGCTGCTCATATATCCTCCGCTCTTTTTTCTTTGCCCGGCGCACGGTTACCACATTGCCGGTTTCGTGATTGAAAACAACATTCCAAAGTTTCCCGTCTATAAGACCCAAAGCCAGCGAAACAAGTTCATCGCGAGCGCAGGCTATTACAAGGGTTTTTCCATCGGCAAGCAATTCATCTATCTGCTCAGGCGTTACGCCTCGTTTTATAGCTTGTTTTTTGCCGTGGTCGGTAAACTTTGGACTCATACTTGAGAATATAGAAAAATTTGTGTTGCAAAACGTGTTGCGAGTCTGTATAGGAAGCTCCAAGCCGGAATGCGCCTCAATCTAAAAATATTCCAGATGTTCCGGCAATTGCGCTGGCTGCCCCTGCCCTGTTTTTTGCCGTTGCTCTTGTTCTATCTGCGCTTGGTAGTGGTATTCGGCGAATGGACGGCAGATACATGCCAAGAATGTTTAATCATATAAAAATTGCATCCGTCCGCAAACACGCATCGCCCTCAAACGGCAAATCTTCCCTGCTTGGCGTGGCGGCAAATACTTGGCATTCTTTTTGTTTTACAATTTTTGCAACAGCTTCTCTTCTTGAATGGTCAAGCTCGGCAAAAATATCGTCTAAAAGCAAAATGGGCTTTTCGCCAGAGTGCTTTTCTATTATTTCTGCGGCGGAAAATTTCATTGCCAATGCTATTGAGCGGCATTGCCCCTGCGAACCAAAATCCCGCATTGGGTAACCTTGAATCAAAAGCTCAATATCATCTCTGTGCGGGCCAGCGAGCGTTGTTCCAGAGGCGCGTTCCGCATTGAATTTTTCTCTCAAAACCTTCAAAAAATCTTCTTTGCTCAAAGCCCTTGTATAGGAAAATTTTATTTCTTCTGATTTGCTGCACAGCGTTTGGTAAAAATCATTTATATGCGGCTCTAAAATTTCGCAGATATTTTTTCTCTCTTCCCAAACCGACTCCGCAAGAACAGCCAACTGCTCCGTCAAAGCCTCAAACAAATACTCTCCGCCAGAAGCATCGCCCTCCAAACTATCTTTTAGCCAGCGATTTCTTTGCTGCAAAACTCTGCGGTATCTTCGCAGCAAATCCAAATTGCTTTTTTTGCTGAAACACAAAAGCTCGTCCAAAAAGCTCCTCTTATCTTCTGGCGCGCCTTTTGCAAGCCGTATATCTTCCGGCGAAATAAAAACAAGAGGCGCCGAGCCAAACAACGTGCTTGCTCTGCGAAATTCCTTGCCGTTCAATTTGCCCTTAACCCCAGAGCTATCCGCTTGAATTGCTGCCTCATTCTTTCCTGTCTTTGCTCTCAAAACAAAACTATCCGCATTCCAGTTTATAGCTTCTTGCAAAGTTTTGGTTCTAAAAGAAAAACCTTGGCAAATAATATGAATTGCTTCTAGCAAATTGCTCTTTCCCTGCCCGTTTTTCCCGCTGACTATGGTTATCCCGCTGGAAAATTCAAGAGAAAATTCTTTTAAATTGCGAAAATTGCATTGTTCAAGAGAGAACAGCATTTCTCTAATTCCTCCGGCAAATTTGATTCCAGCTTTATTTTTTTTCCTTGCCAATTAAATTCCAAAAACGCAGAATGCAAAAACAGCCTTGAAAGCCCAAACTCCTTTTTAAATCTTTTATTCAGCGCAAAATCCCCATGCCTTGAATCTCCCAAAAGCGGGTGCCCTATTTGTGCAAAATGAATTCTTATCTGATGCTTGCGCCCAGTTTTCAAACCCACTCTGACTAAACTGCATTCTCCAAAACTCTTTTCTGTCTTCCAAACGCTCTCAGAAGTTTTCTCATCGCCCGGCAAAGGCATGCTTATTTTCCCGCTCTTTTGCGGCATAACGCCCTTTGCCAACGCCAAATATTCTTTTTTAATTTCTCGCTCTCTGAGCATTCTTCCAAATTCGCGCAAAGCCTGCCCTGAAAGGGCAGCTATAATCAAGCCCGAGGTTTCTTTGTCCAAGCGATGAACAAGAGCTGGTTTAAAATCCAAATCCATGCCTTTGGCCCAAATATCCAAAATCCCAGCCAAAGATTCTTCTTCGCTAATCCCGCTGCCAGACTGGCTAGCCATTCCGCACGGTTTGTTCAGCACTGCAAAATCGGAGTTTTGAAAAACAAAATCCAATTTTTCATCCACATCGCAAAACGATTTTTTCACATTTTTTGGCGGTTCTTGCGGCAAATTCTCATATATCCGGAGCGCATCATTTTCGCAAAGCATTTGAGCAGCCTTGCCCACTGCCCCATTCACCCGCACTTTTTTTTTGCGTATAACGGCAAAAATCATAGAAAGCGGCACAGCAGGAAAAGCCTTTCGCAAAAAACGATCCAGCCTTTGCCCAGCGTTGTGCTTGTTGATAGTAAGAGACAGCATTTTTTATATTAGGTAGATGAAGCCTATGAACAAAATAGTAATTTGCGGCGGAACTCATGGCAATGAGTTAACGGGTATTTATTTGGCAAAAAAACACAACTGGTTCTTGGCAAACCCGTCAGCCATAGCCGCATGCCGCAGATACATAGACACGGATTTGAACAGATGCTTCGCTTTATCCCAGTTGAGAGTTGAGAGTGAAGAATTGAGAGTTGAACATTTAAGAGCGAAAGAGATAAACGCAATATTCGGCGGCAAAGGAACCGAAAATGCGCCTGATTTGATTTTGGATCTTCACAACACCACCGCAAATATGGGGGTAACGCTGATTTTGAATTCCAGAGAGCCTGTATCGCTAGCTATTTCTGCAATAATAGCAAAAGAATTTGAAGATGTGCGTATCTATATGCAGCCCGAAAAGAGAGACGAAACGCCGTATCTAGGTTCCATAGCGAAAAGGGATGTTTGCATAGAGGCTGGTCCTCAGCCGCACGGAACCCTTGACGCAAAGCTGTTGTTCAAAGTGGAGCGAATTGTTTTTCGTTTTCTTGAGCTTGCAGAGGCATGGAACAAAGGCAATTTGCCAAAAGCAGACGGCGAGATTGAAATATTCACAGAAACGCGCAGCATAGATTATCCAAGGGACAGCGATGGCAATATCACCGCTATGATCCATCCAGCTTTGCAGGGCAGGGATTATTGCGAGCTTAGGGCAGGAATGCCTGTGTTTTTGGGTTTTGACGGCAAAGAAATTTTTTGGGAAGGCGAGACTTGCTATCCTGCTTTTATAAATGAGGCTGCTTATTACGAAAAGGGCATTGCCATGAATTTGACTGAACTTTTGTGCAGTACCGTTCCACTCCCCACTCCCTGCTAGCCACTCCCCAGCAAAGTAAATCAGCGTTTACTTTACTATATTACCAATATGGACAGACGTAATTTCTTAAAGAACCTTGCAATAGCAGGCACCGCTTTTACGCTTAAAATGAAAGGCGGAATGAGCGTTTTTGCTCAAACCACAGATGCTCAAACAGGAAATGCAGACTTGATAGCCGTTATGGGCGGAGAGCCTGCCGCTATGTTCCAAAAAGGCATTGCAGAAATGGGCGGAATGAGCAGGTTTGTAAAACGAGGGCAGAAAGTGGTTGTAAAGCCCAATATCGGGTGGGATAAAGCGCCTGAGCTGGCGGCAAATACCAATCCGCTCTTAGTTGGAGAAATTGTTCGCCAGTGCGTTGCGGCAGGAGCAAAAGAAGTTGTTGTTTTTGACAATACCTGCGATGAATGGAGAAAATGCTACGCAAACAGCGGCATAGAAGCTGCGGCAAAATCCGCAGGAGCAAAAATGCTGCCAGGGAATTTAGAAACCCATTACAGCCAGGTTTCCTTGCCGCAAGGCGAAATATTGAAAAACGCAAAAGTTCACAAAGCAATTTTGGATTGCGATGTATGGATTAATGTTCCCGTGCTAAAGCATCATTCGGGAGCAAACTTGACCATTGCCATGAAAAATCTGATGGGAATTGTTTGGGACAGAAGAATTTTCCACAGCTCTGGCTTGCAGCAGTGCATTGCAGATTCATGCACGTTCAGCAAAAAACCTGTGCTGAATGTGGTTGATGCTTACCGAGTTCTCAAAACAAACGGGCCAAGAGGGAGAACAGAAGAAGATGTAGTCCTTTCCAAAGCCTTGTTCGTATCGCAAGACATGGTGGCTGTGGACACCGCTGCCGCAAAATTTTTCAATCAAATCCGCGAAATGCCTTTGGAGCATGTAAAACATCTGGAACATGGCCAAGCATTGAAAGTTGGAACAATGGATATTGACAACTTGAATGTGAAAAGACTCAGGATGTAATTATCTTGTAATGAATCCCGTCTAAAAGCGCGAACCACGAGGCTTCAATAATGTTGGTGCTTACCCCGGCGGTATGCCAATTCTCTTTGCCATCGCCAAAAGTTATCCACACGCGCACAGAAGCGTCCGTTCCAACCTTGCTTCCTAAAACCCGCACTTTGTAATCGCCCAAACGCACATCGGCAATGCTTGGAAAATGCTCAATCAAAGCCTTGCGAAGCGCATTGTCCAAAGCGTTAACCGGACCATCGCCCTCGCTAACCTCATGGACAATTTTTTCGCCGATTTGCAACTTAACAGAAGCCTCGGAAACATGAACGCCATCTTCTCCCATATCTTCTATAACGCGATAGCCAAGCGTTTTGAACCTGTCTTGATAAAGCCCAAGATAACGCCTGGCAAGCACTTCAAAACTGCCCTCAGCGGTATCAAATGCAAAACCCTGATTCTCCTTTTGCTTAACGCACTCCAAAAGCTCTGCAACCACTTTTGATTTTTTGTCTAAGCCGGGCAAAATGCGAGAGAGTTTTTCCACAATAAGCGCTCCGCCTGCTTGGTCGCTGGTTACAAATTCCCTTGAATTGCCAACCATTTCTGGATTTATATGCTCAAAGCTATGCGAAATTTTCAGCACGCCGTCTATATGCGCTCCGCCCTTGTGCGCAAAGGCTGTTTCGCCAACAAAAGGAGCGCGGATATCGCTTGGCACATTTGCAACCTCGTCCACAGCAAGGCTGAAATAGCGTAGCTTTTGCATATTGTTTTTGCATTTTAAGTCATAGCCCATTTTCAGAAAAAGGTCTGCAGCGATGGTTATCAAGTTTGCGTTTCCGCAACGTTCTCCATAGCCATTTATAACGCCTTGCACATGAATTGCGCCTGCATTCACTGCGCAAAGCGAGTTTGCAACCGCAAGCCCTGCATCGTTGTGGCAATGTATTCCAACCTTGCAATTCACATTTTTAATTACTTCCTTAACAATATTCTCAACTTCCCAAGAAAGCGTTCCGCCATTGGTATCGCACAAAACAATGCACTCCGCCCCGCCAAGCTCTGCCCTCTTTATGGTTTTGAGCGCATATTCCGGATTTGCCTTGTAGCCATCAAAAAAATGCTCCGCATCGTAAATCACCTGCTCCGAATGTTTTTTCAAAAATTCCACGGAAGAGCTTATCATATCCAAATTCTCTTCCAGCTCGGTGCGAATAACATCCGTAACATGTATATCCCAAGATTTTCCGAAAATAGTTTTTACGGGAGCCTCGCTTTTAACCAAGTGCTGCAAAATAGAGTCTTGCTCAGGAGCGATTTTTGGCCGCCTAGTGCTGCCAAATGCGGCTATCTTTGAATTTGAAATGTTTTCACTGCGAATAAGCCTGAAAAATTCCTCATCGGTAGGATTGCCTTTGTTTGGCCAACCGCCTTCAATATAATCAACCCCAAACTCATTCAGCAAATGAGCTACTCTAATTTTGTCGTTCAAGGAAAAGTTGATTCCTCTGGCTTGATTGCCGTCTCGCAATGTTGTGTCGTAAAGTGATATGAGCATGGAAAGGATAATTTAGAAAATGCGTTTTTACATTGTTTAAAAAATATAACAAAATCCCACGGCTTATGCAAAATTTTATCCTTTTTGTCTGAATCAGGATTCTCAGGATTTATGGATTTTTAGGATTTTTTTGCTGAAAATACGTTTGTATTCCAAGCTCTTGCCGCCGAAGTTTATCAAAAGGCCTATTGGTAATTTATATGCCTCTAAGTAATTTTTCGCCTGGGCTAAATGAACTTCCTCTAAATTCGTCAAAGCTTTAAGTTCAATTATTACCTTGCTCTCTACCACAAAATCTGCCCTGCGAGTTCCAATCTCAAATTTTTCATAATATATAATTTGCTCTTTTTCTCTCTTAAATTTCACCCCGGCCTTGCTTAGCTCAATGGCAAGAGCTCTCTGGTATATTACCTCTTGAAATCCATTCCCAAGCGTTTTATGAACTTTTATGGCACATCCAATAATCTTATATGTCAAATCATCATCTATAAATATCCTGTCAATCCTAGAATCCTGAGAATCCTGGTTCAGACAATTAGGATGCTGCCCCTGCTGCCTTACATTACATTCACCTTCACAACGCCGCTAGAATGCATAATTAAAATATATGAATATTCGGCTGGGGCTATGTCTAAAACGTTTCTTATGCCTAGCGAGTCTAGGCTTAGGGTTTTTCGCCAAACGGCTTGGTTATCGTAAACGCCTATTTTTCTGCATGTTTTGTCTAAAAGGTAAACGCCGTAGTTGTTTGCTGCTAGCCTGTCTGCGGAGCAGAAATGTTTTTCATTGCCTGAGGTTTGAGACATCGGGTCGCTGTAAGTAAAGCTGCCATGCATTGTTAAGTTCATTGGCATTGAAATTCCTTCTGCGGCAAAATATTCGCTATCAGTTGCCGTTAAAGCAAAAACCTTCTGCGAAGGCACGTCTCTATTTTTTGCGCACGGATTTATGCTCCAAACTTCAAGCCCCATATTGCTTCCAACCGCAAGTTCGTTGCCGCGAATTGCAAAAACTCCGTTTCTGGCATTGCATACCGTTTTATTATCCCAAGACTTTAATTCCGCAATGTCTTGAACATAAAAACTATTGCCCGCAGAAATAACATCGCTGGGAAATCCGCTAAAAGAATAAGATTCTTCCAAATTGAATGCGCACTCGTATAAATTATCCCTTTTATAAAAATGCACATTATAAGAATCGTCTAAAATATAAAGATTCCCATTATTCCCAGAAGCCATCTTAACTGGCCTGCGCAATGCCGGCAAAAAATCATCAAAAGAACCGAATGAACAGGAAACTTTCCCAATCGTTCCGCTTTCCCATTCACCGCCGCACCCAAGCAAAGCTATGCAAAGGAGGCTTATTTTTTTAAAGGTTTCCACCACCCCTCGTTTTCTTTGTACCATTTTACGGTTTCTGGCAATCCTGTGCTGAACGTGTATTTTGGTTCCCAGCCAAGTTCTTTGCGAATACGGGTTGCATCTATGGCGTAACGCAAATCGTGGCCCAAGCGGTCTGTTACAAATTCAATTTTGTCTTCGCACAAGCCCATTATTTTAACGAGTTCTTTTGCTATGTCAATGTTTTTCCATTCATTGTTTCCGCCAATGTTATATACTCGCCCCGCCTCTCCTTTTTCCAAAGCGAGCAAAATTCCCATGCAATGATCCTCCACATGAAGCCAATCGCGGATATTTATGCCCTTGCCGTAAACAGGAATTTTTTTGCCCTGCATAAGATTTGTCACTGCAAGCGGAATTAGTTTCTCTGGAAATTGATAAGGGCCGTAATTGTTTGAGCAGCGGGTAATAACGGTATCAAGTTTGTAGGTTTCGTTCCATGCGCGCGCCAAAAAATCTGCCGCCGCCTTTGATGCGCTGTATGGGCTGTTCGGCGCAAGAGGAGTGTCTTCGGTAAAAAGCCCGGTTTCTCCAAGCGTTCCGTAAACTTCATCCGTGCTAACCTGCAAAAATCTTGTTTTTTTCTCTTGCGCATATTTCAGAAGTTTCAAAGTTCCTTCCACATTAGTGCGAATAAACACGCCTGGATTTTTTATGGAATTATCAACATGCGATTCCGCCGCAAAATTCACAACGGCATCCAGCTTGCCAGGCAGTAAACTAGCCGCAGCAGAAATGTCTTCATCGCTGGTTATGTTGCCTTTGAAAAAAGAATAATGCGGATTGCCTTCAATATCTCTCAGATTTTCAATATTACCCGCATAAGTCAAGGCATCCAAATTCGCAATGTTCCAATTTGGCCGTTCTTTTAAAACAAGTTTAACAAAATTGGCTCCAATAAACCCACAACAACCGGTAACTAAAATGTTCATGCTTTGAATGTAGAAAAATTTATCCACACTCCGGGTCATCCTTATGCTCTTCGCACCATTTTTTTACCTCTCGGTCTAAAACGGGAGAGTTTTTGCTTTTTGAAAAGCGAACCATTGCAGAGCCGCAAGGCGGATATCTGTCTATTGGAAAATATCTGTGCTCGCACCAAGTGATAAATTCTTCTGCGCTGAGAACTGCTCTCAGTTTATCGCTAGGAATCTCATACCAAGGGGGCATGGGCTGCGTGGAAATTTTATCCCAGATTAGCTTGTCCCAATACCATACGCATTCTTTATGAAGTATCCAATTTGGCGTATTGGATTCATTATCGTCTCTGTCCGTATCTTTGCAATAATATTCTTGCGCAGCCAAAAACGGATAAACTTTAATGGAATTTAATGTATCAACATTTACCTCAAAAGTATCAACCAGCATTCCTGCAAAAATTCCTGCGCCGCCTTCAATATTGTAAATGGGTTTTATGCGGCTATCAGAACCGCCTTGCAAAAAAGTGTTTTGAAATTTAAAATAATCCGGTGTGGAAGCGTAAAAGAGCAATTTTATTTCCCCGATTGCAGGCATATTTATTCCCATAATAGGAATGCTGTCTATAGCTTTAGGCATATCTGAGTATTGCTGGTTTTCTACAGAGATCAGAATTCTTCCGTTGTCAAATCGCGCTTTGCGAGCAGTATCGTTTCTTTCTGTGAAATTCTCTATAAATTTGTCAATGGAATTTTCGCCCCAAAAAACGTCTTGGCCATAAGCCATTGTAACAAGAACTGAGCCTATATCGTCGCTGTATTCGGGAATAAAATAATTTGATTGCAAATCCATGGGCGCAGGCAAATATACAATTGTGTCTCCTGGCTTGAATTGCTGTTTTAGCAAATCGTAGGCTCTTAGGATTTTGAATTTTTGCGGAATATATGTTGAAGCATTAAATTCGCTAGTTGTTCTTCTTCCTGCGCTGTCCCAAGTTATTGAGATATCCAGTTCATAATTTTTTCCTATATCTGCGATTAGGTCTTTTGGACCAACAAAGCAGTTGGGATTATGGGCATAGTCAGCTATATCTGGCTCTAAAAAAAATGCCGTGTCTTTTCCGTTGAATGAACCCGAGATTTTTATATTTGCTTCCTCATAAAATGCAAAGCCTTGCATGCGAACTTCTTTTAGCGAGTGCAACTTATCCAAACACACGTTTTTAACAGGCCGCCCTGAAACAATATATGCATAAACCCATATTCCCTGATAGGTTTCAGGATTTTCCGGGTAATAGCTCCAAGGTCCCTGGCAGGAAAAAAGCAATAAAAAAAGGAGTAATTTTCTTTTCATGGTTTGCAGCTTCTAATTTACTAAATTCCAAAAAGAAAATGAGTAAATTTGCGAAATTTCTGCTTGCGGCAATGTTTTTATTTGCCTGCGAAGAGGAGCTTAAGCCTAAGGCTGAGGTTCGCATGGAGCCTGTGCCCGGGCAGATAGTGGTTTTGAACAGCTGCGGAATACCTGGCGCTGCACAAGAGGCAAGAGATGTTTTGCGCACTCAGGGCTTTGATATTCTCAGCGCGCAATCAGACCCGCAATGGGCAAATTACGAAGAAACAATTGTAGCTATTCGCAACCCGCATTGGATTGGCTATAATAGGCTAAAAGATGCTTTAGATACAGAAAATTTTATAGTTTTGCGAGATACGCTTAGCGGAGATATAAGCGCAACTGTTTTTTTAGGAAGAGATTACAAAAAAGTGTTAAAGAGAGGTAGTCAATGAAAAGGTTTCCTGCGAGCGTGAAAATCGGAGCTCAAGTTTTGTTTGAGTTTGGCGCGGAGAATGTTGAACTTTTGGATTTGCGAAAGCTTTCCAGCGTTGTGGATTGGTATTTGGTAGGCTCTTGCGAGAGCAGCGCGCAAATGCAGGCAATTTTAACAGAATTGCAAAAAGCGTGCAAGCAAGCCGGCGGCGAGCCGCCAGGCATAGAATACAAGGAGCTAACCCGCTGGGCAGTTTTGGATGCCGGCGATATTATGGTTCATCTGTTTGAGCAAAGCCGCAGAGAAGAAATTGCTCTGGACGAATTGTGGAACCAGGCAGAAAAAGTTGAGCTTGCTAAAGAGGATTTTGCAAAGAAGAAGAAAGCAAAGGTCAAGACGAATGAGTTTGTGTAACCTCCACCCCCTGCAAATGAGCAATTGCTATGCCGTAGTTTGTTATGGGAATGGATTGCCGCTTTGCTTGTTCTATCCGCGACAAAACGTATTTGCGGTTGAACATGCAGGCTCCGCAATGAATTATTAAATTATATTTGCTTAAATCTTTTGGAAAATCCATGCCGCTGACAATTGTTACAGACAAATTTCCAAATTTTTGTTTTAGCAAATTGGGAATTTTCACCCTGCCAATATCTTCGCTTAACGGGGCATGAGTGCAGGCTTCTGCAATTAAAACATGCGAATCTTTTGTCAAATTGCCAATCGCTTTTGCCCCATTCAAAAAAGTTTCCATATCGCCTTTGTATGCGGCAAAAAGCACGGAAAAAGAAGTTAGCTTGCTTTCTTTTGGTTTTTTGCCGCTTGCAATCTTAAACGCCTGCGAATCGCAGATTATTAAATCTGGCGCTCTGCTCAAAACGGCCAAAGTTTCATCAATTTTATCCGTGCCGCAACTGACAACTACGCATTTTTTATCCAGCAACTCGCGAATTGTTTGCACCTGCGGCAATATTAGCCTGCCTTTTGGAGCTTGAATATCCTGTGGCATAACAAGCATAACCAGAGAATTTTCGCTAACCAAATTTCCCGTAATATCAATTTCCTCATCGCTTGGCGCATTTTTAATCAAGGCTTCTCTAACCTCTTCAATATTTTGTTTTTTCAATGCGTTTGCAATTATAATCTGCTCGTTCAATTTTAATTTCAATTTGGAAGCAATTTCGGCGGCATTGTTGTTTTCCATATCGTTAACAACAACAATAATTTTAGCATTCTGTTCTTTAAGAGCCGCTATCCATGATATTCCTTTCTCAATATCCGTATCGCTGAACATGACAATCGCCATGTCTGCCTTTTTTGCCGCATCTTTGGTTTTTTCAATGCGTAAAATTCCCAAATTGCTATCGTCATCATAACCTGCGGTATCAATAAACACAACAGGACCTATGCCGCTAATCTCCATTGCCTTGTAAACAGGATCGGTTGTTGTGCCTTTTTCGCTAGAAACCAAAGCGGCTTCTTGCGATGTGAGAGCATTGAGCAAAGTAGATTTGCCGCTATTCACTTTGCCGAATATGCCTATATGGAGCCTGGAAATCATATAAATACCGCGCTGAACTCCAATTCGGAATAATTCTTTACCGCTAAATTCAAGCGATACTCATTCGGGAACAGGCAAACCAAATTTCCATGCCTGTCT
>Ga0099364_10010567_pt1 | contig 12683 bp, 10 predicted proteins | sample TergutTh196P3_FD_73070 | JGI IMG/M metagenome (GOLD analysis project Ga0099364, IMG submission 73070) | Microcerotermes parvus P3 segment gut microbial communities from Pointe-Noire, Republic of the Congo - Th196 P3 | ecosystem: Host-associated > Arthropoda: Insects > Digestive system > Gut ... | reverse complement strand
CACCGCCTGTTTGCGTCTCTCATGCTGTGCTTCGCGCGACAGCCTGCGACCATCTTCTTTGTCCATTTCATTTATATGGGGATGATGTAAAATTATTCAATACTTAGTAGCCGGGTCTATATTGTAGTTTCGCTCTTCACTAGAATGCTAATCTCCCTTAGCGGCGGCAGGTTGATCGCGGCGCAATTGGGTGGGCGCAGGATCATGCGAGATACTTCCAATCTGGCGGAAAAGCGTTGCTTGAATGTGCTTGATGAAATGTCCATTGCCGCAGGCATTCCCGCGCCGACAGCCTTTGTGCTTGATTACGAACACGGGGCAAACGCCTTTGCCGCCGGACTTTCCACGCATGATAGTGTAGGACAAGGATATTGCCGACCTGCTCGCGCTCCTCGCCTATGCCGGTCATGAGGACATGGAAACGACCGAGGCAGCTTACCGGGAAGCGATAGCCTGTTCTCCTGCCAGTAAGCAATATCCTTTACCGGCAAAAGCCGAACTTTCCCTGAACAAGATTGCCGAAGCGTTATCCCACCTTGCCCTTGCCGCGCCGCCGTACCGGGAAAAACTCCTCATAGCCTGTGAAGTCACCGTTCAGCACGACGGCAGGATCACCCCGGTGGAAAACGAACTCCTCCGCGCTATCAAGCAAAGCCTCGACTGCCCCACGCCACTGCCCTGACCGCCAAGCTGGCAAATGATTTCACGTAGGGGTGCGATTTATCGCGCCCGGAATCGTGTCACGGCGCTCATCGGGCGCGATAAATCGCCGTCCCTACATGGGAAATATCATTCTTTACCGGGAGCGCCGCGCTGGTGCGCGATGCTCCCGGGATTATAGTGCTTCTCGTAATTATTTTTACCCTTTCTCGCTTGCAGGATAGGATGTCTGAAGGTTGACAGAGTAAGATTATTTAGGAAAAGCACTATAAACCCAAAACCGCTCTAAAAAAACAGTTTTTCCAACGCTTCGCCGGGATTTTGGGCGCGCATAAAAGCTTCGCCGACCAGAAAGGCATATACGCCCGCATATTGCATCCTTGTAACGTCTTCCCGCGTAAAGATGCCGGATTCCGTGATAACGATTCGCTCGTCTTGTATTTTTCCCAATAAATTCAAGGTGTTATCAAGCGATACTGTAAAATCCCGCAAGTTACGGTTATTTATGCCAATCAGAGGCGTATCCAGCGCCAGGGCGCGTTCCAGTTCCGCCTCATCGTGCGCTTCGACCAGAACCGCCATGCCAAGCTCTTTTGCCAGCGCGGTATAGTCTTGCATGGCGCTATCCGAGAGCGCCGCGACAATCAACAAGATAGCATCCGCGCCAAAAACACGCGCTTCATAAATCTGGTAAGGGTCAACAATAAAATCCTTACGCAGCAGCGGCAAATCACAGGCGGCGCGAGCCAATCGCAGATATTCAAGCGCCCCCTGAAAAAAAGCGACATCGGTCAATACGGAAAGACAAGCCGCGCCGTGGGCGGCGTAGGAAGCGGCAATGTCGCCAGGGTGAAAATCAGGACGAATAACTCCTTTAGACGGACTGGCCTTCTTGATTTCCGCAATCACGGCAGCTTGCCGCCGAAGCGCCCTGCTTCTAATAGCGCTGGCAAAGTCACGCGGAGGCGGTATATCTTTAGCTCTAGCCGCGATTTCCGCAAGCGGCTCGCGGCTTTTCGCGGCGGCTACTTCTTCGGCCTTGGTCGTGAGAATTTTCTTTAGAATGTCAGTCATGGGCAGAGATCATCGGTAAGTTATAGGCGCAATGTTGAGGTTCGCGTTCCGCTCACCTCAACCTACGCATGCAAGTCGCTTGCGCCACTAGCGTGTTCAAACATCGGAATGCAGCAGACATTGCGCTTTCTCGTACTCGCCACCGGCAAGCAAAGGCCAGGCGTCAAGGCAACGATGCAACGCCTGTTCCATTGCGCTTTCTTCTTCGGCGCGAGGGCGGGCAAGGACGAAATCGGCAACGGGTTGGCGAAGGTTCCGTTGGCGCGGATGCCCGATACCCAAACGCAACCGCCAGAAATCCGGGGTGGCAAGCGCCGCCTGAATGTCCTTCAATCCGTTGTGCCCACCATTGCCGCCACCTTTTTTAAGACGGATTCCGCCCGGTGGAAGATCAAGATCGTCATGCACAACAAGAATAGCCTGCGGGAGAATTTTATAAAAGCGCGCGAAAGCGCCAACCGATTGCCCGGAACGATTCATGAAAGTCATGGGCTGCAAAAGCCAAAGCTCTCTCTGGCGAGCAAGAGCGGCAAAAAAACGTCCCTGGGGCGCGAAGGCAATGCCGAGCTTTTGAGCAAGGCGGTCAAGAAAACGAAAGCCTACATTATGCCGGGTAGCTTCGTATTCCGCACCAGGATTGCCCAAACCTACAATCAGACTGGGGGCGACAGGTTGGCTCATAGCGAAAACTCAGCAAAAATTAGCGACAGGCATTCATGCCTGTCGTTCAAAACAAACAAGGAAGGGGTTTGCATCTCCTCCCTTGTTGCTACGGTCGAAACCCCGGCTAAAGCCGGGGTTCCAACCTTCGCGCCGCCCTGAAGGGCGAGGTTTCAAACCGGAGTTAGTTTTACGATGAAAAAGACCGCCTGCGACAAGAGGCGGTCTATAGTCATTCTTTGAATAAAGGAGACGGTCAAGTGGCGCACAGGAGACAGGAGAGAATGGGCTTAAATGCCACAAGCGCATCCCCTCCTCTCCCCCTGCCTCTCTCCCGCAAGCGGGAGAGAGGAGCAAAGCGCTATCCCCGATAATCGCTTTCTTCAGAGGAGCTACTATATTTGGCAAGAGAGAAACTTCAAGCAGAAGCAGCGGCGGCAGCTCCCCCGCTTTCTTCTGTCGCCGCGCCCCGTTTGGCAATGCAGGTCACAACCGTCTGGTCAATGCCATGCGTCAGCGCAGTCACGCCTTTGGGCAGGGAAAGCTGGGAGACATGCAGGGACGCGCCGACCGAAAGCTCTTTCAGGTCGACTTCGATAAATTCAGGCAGATCAGTCGGCAGGCAGGAAACTTCAAGCTCGGTAATGACATGCGCGATCTGCCCGCCTCCCAGTTTGACGCCGGGAGCAATATCCTGGTTAATGAAGTGCAGCGGCACTTTCTGGTGCAGTTTCTTGTTGGCGTCAATGCGCTGAAAATCAACATGCAGCACCTGGGGACGATAGGCGTGCATCTGATAATCGCGCAGCAACACCTGCTCTTTTCTGCCATCCAGTTCGATGGTCAACAGGGAAGAGTGAAAGGCTTCCTTGCGCATGCCGAGATAAAGCTGGTTGTGGTCAAGTTCGATCACTACCGGAGCCTGACCGGCTCCGTAGATAATGGCGGGGGTTTTGCCGCTGCGACGCAGGCGGCGGCTCGCACTCGATCCCTGCGCTTCGCGTTTTTGGGCGTTGAGAACAAATTGCATGGTAACTCCAGAAAAAACGGCCCGCGACCAGGCCGTGGTGGTAAAAACCCTATTCAATGAACAGGGAAGAAACAGAATCGTCGCAACTGATTCGGCGGATAGTCTCCGCGAGAACCGGAGCGACAGAAAGCTGACGAATGCGCGGACAGGTAGCGGCTTCCTGGTGCAGAGGAATGGTATCCGTCACCACAAGCTCATCAAGGTCGGAAGTGTTGACCCGCTCCACCGCCCCGCCGGAAAGCACCGGGTGAGTACAGTATGCGACAACTTTTTTCGCGCCTTGTGCTTTCAGGGCAGTTGCCGCCTTGCAGAGCGTGCCTGCCGTGTCGACCATGTCATCCATGATTACGCAGGTACGATCCCGGACATCGCCGATGATATTCATAACCTCGGTGACATTGGCTTTGGGGCGACGCTTGTCAATGATCGCCAGATCGCATTCCAGCCGCTTGGCCAGCGAACGCGCGCGCACCACGCCGCCGTGGTCTGGTGAAACAGCAAGCGGATTGTCGTAGCGCTGTTTGCGGATGTCCTCAAGAAAGATAGGCAGGCCGTAAATGTTGTCAACCGGGATATTGAAAAAGCCCTGAATCTGCTCGGCGTGGAGATCCATGGTCAGCACCCGGTCGACACCGGAAACCATCAGCATGTTGGCAACCAGCTTTGCCGCAATGGAAACGCGCGAGGAACGCGGGCGGCGATCCTGGCGGGCATAGCCGAAATAAGGAATTGTGGCGGTAATTCGTCCGGCGGAGGCGCGTTTCAGGGCATCAACTATCAGGAGAATTTCCATCAGGTTATCGTTGGTAGGCGCGCAGGTGGATTGGAGCACGAACACATCGCGTCCGCGCACGTGCTCCTGAATTTCCACGTTGACCTCGCCGTCCGAGAAACGCCCCACAAGAGCCTGTCCCAACCGGATATTGAGTTCCAACGCGACACTAGACGCCAATGCTCTGTTAGCATTGCCGTTGAAGATCATCAGATTGTTGTACGACATGGCGAACCCCGAAACATTTTCGGGCAGGCCGATACCTACCCGAAGGAAATTTCTGGCTGGGGAAGAAGGATTCGAACCTTCGAATGCCGGAATCAAAATCCGGTGCCTTAACCGACTTGGCGACTCCCCAGCGGCTCGTCGCAGGCTTGCGCCATACGAGGAGGGGCGAATTATACTGGGAATTCCTCTGCTTGGCAGTCCTTTTCTGAAAGCAGGCGGAAATTTTCTCCCTGGGCGTAGCAAATTTGTACGCAGTGTCTTTTTTTTGCCCGTTCCGTCCGATATAAATACACAAGCATGAATGCGCGAGCTGAATCTGATAAGATGGCGCAAGGCAAGGAATTACCATGAATACATCATACCACTCATCCCCTATCTTGTTACAGGAACAGGAACAGGCTTTGCGCCTGGCTTGGCTCAAGTACCAGACGTGCCCAAATTATGAGCATTTTGTCACGTTTTCTTCGCTGCTCAACCACTTCACGGATTCATTGCAGGAAAAAAGCCAGGCTGGTTTGCTGTACGTTTGCCGCCAACTTGAGCAAAAGGCGCTTGCGTTGTTTGGCAACGAAACAAGCCATCCGATTTCCGACGCGGACATGGAAGATACGGGAAAGAAGGTGGTGCGGCTGTGCGAATTGATGCGTTACTACGCGCAGCAGGGGTTCCGGCAGCAGCGCGACCGGCGAAGCATTACGTATTTGCTGGAGAGCAAGTTGCTCATAAGCAGCAAGATCGGGATTGCGGAAGCAGACGCGGAAGCCGTGGTTTATGGCGAAGATGAAGGCACGGACGGAAGCAAAGATGGAGACATGGTAGAGGTCGGAGTAAGGAACCGGAAAATTTGCCTTCTGGGAGGCAGGGAAGAAACCTGGCGCGATCTGGTTGCGCAATTAAGCTATTTCGGCATCAAGGCTCAACGGAGAGATTGGCAAATTCCAACTGAGGATGACGCCGATTTGGGCATTTATCTGGTGGATATGACGGGAAAACCGGAACACTTTGGGTTTCTGAAAATTTTGCGCGAACGCCGCCCCATGGCGCTGATCGCCTGCATGAATGTAGCGGACGATTTTGCCTTCATCCATCAAGCCCTGATAGCTGGGGTCGACCGCTGCTTTCTGGAAGGCGAAGGCACTTTGCAGCGAGTTCTGGAACTGGTTATTGACCAGATGGGAACGCAGGAAGAGTCCTACCGGGTGCTGGTGGTGGAGGATTCAAAAACAGCCGCCCAATCCATCCGCCGCAGCCTGGAATCGCACGGCGTCGAGGTATATACGCTGAATACGCCCTCCCATGTCTTGCAGGTGATTCGCAATTTCCAGCCAGACCTGATCCTGATGGATATGTATATGCCATACTGCACAGGGGTGGAAGCGTTGCGGGTTATTCGTCAGCATGACGAATTCCTGAGTATTCCCGTGGTCTACCTGTCCGGAGAAACCGATGTCGGCTTGCAGGTTGCCGCGCTACGTTTGGGGGGCGACCAGTTTTTAACCAAGCCGCACAACCCGGTGCTGATGAACGCGGTGGTCAAAAGCAAGATAGAACGCTATCGGGCGTTGCGCCGCATGATGCAGAATGACAGCCTGACCGGTCTCCTGAACCATACCAGCAGCAAAAAGGCGCTTGCAGATGCGCTGAAAAACATGCCTGAAGAATATTGTCTTGATGTGGTCATGCTTGATATAGACCACTTCAAGCAGATAAATGATGCGCACGGACACGCTGTTGGCGATCAGGTAATCAGGAGCCTGGCCTGGCTCTTGAAGCAGCGTTTGCGGCAGGGTGACATCGTGGGACGTTATGGCGGCGAAGAATTCGTGTTGGGACTGGTTGGCAGGATACCAGGCGGCGCCCTGGAATCGCTGGATCATATTCGTGAGGACTTTAACCGGATTTCTTTCAATGGCGCAAATGGCGCGTCATTTACGGTCAGCTTCAGCGCCGGCCTGGTCAGCCAGGAAAAAACAAATGAGAGATGGCTGGAGAATGTGCTGGAACGGGCGGATAACGCGCTATATCAAGCCAAAAGCCAGGGGCGCAACCGGATTGTCATGGCAGGCCGGATCGGGTAGCAGGTAGTAATGAGCGAAAACAGACAAAAGCGTCGCCTGCGGCAAAGAGTGCGGGAACGTTATCTTGCCTGGCGCGAGGCGTTGCGGGCTTCATGGCCGTTTCTGATACTGGTTTTGCTGGGTTTTTTGCTGGCGTTTTATTTTGTAGAACCTGCGCCTCCAACCAGGCTAGTCATGAGCGCCGGGCGGGAGGACGGTCTTTATTACGCCTTTGCCAGACAGTATCAGGATTTTTTTGCCAAAAATGGCGTCACCCTTGAACTGAAGACTTCGCAGGGATCGGGCGAAAACCTGCGCCTGCTGCGCGCGGGGGAAGTAGATATTGCTTTCGTGCAGGGCGGGGTTGCGTCGAACTGGCAGCAGGAAGGGCCGGAAGGCTTGCTGTCGTTAGGGAGCGCCTTTTACGAACCGCTGTGGGTGTTTGTGCGCGGCGACCGTATGCCGAAAAAACTGGCCGAGCTGGCAGGGCTTAGGGTAACGATCATTCAGGAAAGTACCAGCGCCTACGCCCTGGCCTATCGGCTTTTGGCGGCAAACGAACTGGAAGAGCATGATGTGCGCTTGATGCCGATGGGTGAAATGGAAGCCGCCGAGGCGCTGCAACAGGACAGGCTGGACGCGCTTTTCGTAATCGCCGCGCCGGAAGCGCCGGTAGTGCAGGTGTTGCTACGTTCGCCGATGGTGCGCCTGATGAGTTTTACGCAGGCGGAGGCTTATCATCGCCGTTTCCCTTATCTGTTTCGCCTCACCATGCCCGAAGGCGCGGTTGATCTGGTGCGGGACTACCCGCCGCATGATACCGACCTGCTTGCCGCGACCGCCAATCTGGTCATCCGCGAGGATATGCACCCTGCCCTGCAAACCCTGATGCTTTCCGCCATGCGTGAAACTCACGGCAATAGCGGTTTTTTTCAGAGGAACGGCGAATTTCCCGCCTACAAGGACAGTGATTTTCAGTTGTCTGCCTCTGCCGAACGTTTTTATGCTTCCGGCCCGCCCTTTATGCAACGCTACATGCCTTTTTGGCTCGCGGTGCTGGCGGATCGTTTCCTGATTCTCATCATTCCTGTTCTTACCCTGCTGCTGCCCCTTGTGCGCTTTGCGCCCGCGCTTTATCACTGGCGGATTCACGCCCGCCTGTGCCGCATTTATGGCGAACTCAAATTTCTGGAACAGGATTTAAATCAGACCCAGGGCGAAACGGCGCGTTGCGAACTCATCAAACGTCTGGATGTTATTGAGGAAGCCGCCAACAGGATGCCGATTCCGCTACGCTTCACCGATATGCTATATACACTGAAAGCGCATATCAATCTGGTGCGAAAAAGAGCGTGCAGTTGAGTTCTCCGCAACATTCGCAAGCGACATATGGCGCGCCTTTATTTGACAGACGGATAAATTATTAGTCATGACGTTTTTTTAATTGCTCATTTGCTTTTCCGGGTTTCAAGACATACTGACCGAATAAACCGCGCCGCACGGGTAATTCTATTTTGTCGCCCGGCTGGTACGGCTGGTGTTCCTGATTCGTGCGAGTTTCCCATCTAAGCTGCTCCGCATCACACTGTTCATCTGAGAGCCAGACTTGTTTGTTTGCACGCTGATATGGTGATGGCTCTCGCAATACGAAAGTTCGAGTTTCATACTGCCCCAGATAAGCAACTTCGAGTTCGAGGCCATTACACAGACTCCACTGGGCAGCTATGCCTAACAACAGGGCAACAGTAAAGCTGAATAACCATGAATTGTTGCGGTGGCGAATCGGCGGTAGGCTGATGGACATGATGATTATGGATATATAGAATAACGTCGGAGGATTTAACGAATAAATATCATGAACCCAAAAAGCGTAAGTCAACCAGCTAAATATGAGAAAGGCCAGTGTGCCGATAAGCATGGCAGGATCAAGGCTGCGGACACATGGCGCTGAAAGTTGTAATTTGATCGCGTCCTGGCCCAAACGTCGCTGAATTTCATTAATAATTTTTTCAGAACCGGAATCGTTTTTATCCCAGGCCCATTGCCACTCGTCAAACGTTAATGTATCAAAGATGAATACAGAATTGTCCGGTGTTTTATCACCTTTTGGCCGGGCAAAAGGGCGACCACGCCTTTGTTGCTGATTATCATCAGACCGCCGCTGCTGGATATAAAGAGTTTTAAAGTTCAAAATGATTGGCAACTGAATATCCTGCCAGGCTATGTGCCATGACCCGGACGGATACGAAGGATATGAGTGAGGGGCGTGATCGAAACGGATGCCGTAATCGTCAATCTGCAAACGACCACGCTGGCGAAAGTAGGTGAGTGAGAAAAGAGACGTAAAAAATATCAATGCTATAAATACGCTATATTGTACGTTGAACTTGTAGAAAAAAATAAGCAACGGCGCACTGATACAGGGAATTATCAACGCTTCGGCAGCGGTGCGCTTCAGGCTTTTGCTATTAATGATGAATTTCATGTGCTCCTCAAAACCACCCGGAATTACTGAAATGTCGGGCCGCTGGATTGGGTAGCGGCTTTCAGGCGGACAAGCAATTCATCCCAATTGACCCGGCGATTAAAACCCATGATATTCAAGGCCGGGACGCCCCCCCCTTCCACAATCACATATTGTTCGCCCCGGTCGGAGCCGGGAATGCCTTGCATGTGACATACTCCGTTTTCCAGTCGGCAGGCAAGACCGATCCGGCGATAGCCAAAATCCGAAAACATCCTTAAAACGCTGGATTGCAAGGCAGCCATTGCGCCGCCGCCGCCCAGGGATGTGATGTCATCAACCGCCCGCTGGCTGATGCGACGCGGATAATTGCCGGGGCTGCTGACGATACTGGCGTTAAACGCCACAGGACGCCAGGCGGCAATTTCCAGGCCATGCAAACCCGCATCCACAAAGCCGGTAATGCGGCCAAAGGAAAAAGTCTGGGTCAATTGCTCCAAATCTATATGCCGCGCTTCCACATCGGCCTGAATGCGCGGCCTGACCCCAAAAGGGTCAATGAGGCGCAAATCGCTGCAACTCAAATAGCCGTCAAACACCCGAATTACCAAAGCGCCATCCAGCGACGCTTCACGACGCGCATAACGGATGACCGGCAAATCGGCGGAAATCGCGCCTGCCATGATGGGTAAATCCAGCCTTTCCGTCAGTTCTTCCAGCGCCATCGGCGTGACCGAAAGTCCCAACGCGCCTTCCCAGTTCCTGTCTTCCGCATCCTTTGACAGTCCCGCCGCAAAGTGGCGGAGAATCAGCTCGCCATCCAGCAACGGGATGGAGATCGGGGAAGTCAGGGCAAAGCTTTTTGTCGGCCAGATCGCAAACGCCGCATTGAACGCGCCACTTTCCAGCCGCCCTATCGCCATTTTTTTGATTGCAAGAGTGTTCTCGGTCTGCCGGTCGTTCCGCCAATCCAGACGGCCATTCATTCCTTCCAGCGCAAAACGGTTCCCTTCCAGCGCAAAACCCGCGTTCTCCGGCGCAACGACAAGCGCTGCGAGTTCGCCGTTTTTCCATTCCGCGTCCAGATTAAGCTCTCCTGAGAGATCGGCGCGGAGTGTGCCCTGGCTTGCCAGAATCGGCGCAATTATCGCTTCCCCAAACGGCTGAAGAGCAAGCGCCTTCGCCGATAGATTGAGGTTCATCGCGTCCGCTCCTGCCCAGAGGCCATGCCCGCTTGCGGCGATTTGTCCCACCTGGGGAAAGGCAAGCCGCATGTCGGACAATACCCAGCCGGCAGCGTCTGCCTCCCCCGCAAATTCCAGGCTTTGCCCCACACCGATTAGAAATACCGGCGCATGAAACCAGTCGCCAGTCAGCCAGTCCAGGCGTCCTTGCAGTTTCCATCTACCCCGGTTTTCCTCGCCGGAAACCGCAAACGTCACCGCCATTTTTTCCGCCGCCGAGTTGCCGTCCTTTGAAGCATACGCGCCATCCTGAACGGTCAGCGTGGCGAACAAGCGCCTGCCGTCGTAATCCGCCCTGCCCCGCAATCTGCCTGCCGGATGCCAATCCGCCAACTGCGGCAGGAAGGCGCTCCAGTCTTTTATGCTTGTTCCGGCAAACTCGACATGCAGCTTCTCACTATCCCCGTCATAGACTACTTGTGTGTATTCATTGGCGGCATGGGCAAAACGTAGCGTCCATTGTTTCTTTTGCTGTTTGATTTCCAGCGCAAGAGGCGTTTGATTCGCCAGATGGATACGCCCTTCTCCACAGTAAAACGCGCCACTGGCAAGGCTCAATTTGCCACATTCGATCCGCGCCTGTTGCCAGCTTTGCCCGGCGATGTCCAGCTTTGCAATATTGAGCGTAGCGCCTTCGCCCCGCACATTGAGCTTTAAACCGGAAATTGAAAAGGCCGGATGCTGGATACGCGCTATATCCAGATCCAAAGCAAGCGGCAGGGCAAACGCCCCTACCCCGCCAAGCAGCGCGAAAACAGCGGGAAAAAATCGTTTCAAGGCATTTTGCATGGTTTTATGATAAAAGGGTGCTTGAAGTGCAAAGCAGCCGAGGGGTTATGCCCCCCTTTCCAAAGGGAGTGGCGCGTAACGCCGGGGGTTTGCCGGATAGCTTTTATGCCGCTTGCAGCGGAGCTACAAGCAGGATTTGCGGCAAAGCCACTCAGGGCGGAGCCAACAGTGCAATTATTTGCGTGAGTCACTATATTTTCCGATCTTTATCATCAATCCTGTCTGTTTACGCCTGTTTTCGTAACCACTCAACATAGCGCGTAACCCCTTCTTCCACCGCGACAAAGGGTTCTTCATATCCTGCGGCGCGCAAACGGGAAATATCCGCGCAGGTATAAGCCTGATATTTGCCTTTCAGAGCCTCCGGGAAGGGTACATATTCAAGGAAACCTTGCCTGACGATTTCTTCCAGGCTAAGGGGAATCTCGCCTGCCAGCGCCCTGCAGCCGTTGATGGCAGAGACGGCCACTTCATTGAAGCTCTGCGCCTTACCTGTACCCAAATTAAAAATGCCGGATTTTTTCGGGTGATCGAGAAAGAAAAGATTGACCCTGGTCACATCGTCCACATAGACGAAATCCCGCTCCTGCGCGCCATTGGCGTAGCCGTGCGAGCCTGCAAAGAGCTTTACCTTGCCGCTTTCCGTAAACTCCCGGAAATGGTGGAAGGCAACCGAAGCCATGCGTCCCTTGTGGCTTTCGCGCGGGCCATAGACGTTGAAATAACGAAAGCCCGCCACCTGAGAGGCGGCGTGCGGCAAACGCTGACGCGCGATCTGGTCGAACAGGAATTTGGAATAGCCATAGACATTCAGCGGCGCTTCGTTGCCGCGCTCTTCCCGAAATACCGTGCCGAGGCCGTAAGTTGCCGCACTGGAAGCGTAGAGAAACGGTACTTCCTGTTCCAGACACCAGTCGAGCAGAATGACAGAGTAGCGATAATTGTTCTCCATCATGTAGCGCCCGTCTGTTTCCATCGTGTCGGAACATGCGCCCTGATGCAGGATGGCCTCGATTTCCCCGTCAAAATGCCCGTGCTGGACGCGATTGATAAAGTCTTCCTTGTCCAGATAGTCGGCAATTTCGCAATCCACAAGGTTTTTGAACTTGTCGGCGCGAGAGAGGTTGTCCACGGCAATGATTCGGGTCACGCCCCGCGCATTCAGGGCGCGTACCAGATTCGAGCCGATAAAACCCGCCGCGCCGGTAACGACAATGTAATTTGACATGGCAATTACCCAAAATCGGAAAAATATCGGTGAAGTTTAGCCGCTTTTTTGTTTTACCGGGTTTTTCGGCAGTGTTTTATACCAAGATAATCGCATTTACCCTTAGGAATCAAGCCGATACCTGACCAGGTGAGCCGTTGCCGGAAGCGCCGGGCCGGGCCTTTCAGATGTTTGTATCGGCGGTGAGGCGTAGCCGAACCCAAACCCGAACCCCAACGTTGAGGCGGATGTTTAATGGCATAACGCAAACAGCAACGATTGCCAATCCTCAACAACCGCCAACCCACCAAATAAACGCCGCATGTTGCGGTTCGCGTCGTGCCTTCTACGTTGGGATTCGCGTTCCGCTCACCCCAACCTATGTATGGACTCGCCCCGGTTGTCAACTTCTGCTTTTGAACAAGGAACCCGGTTGCATCTATGTATAAGGCCTGTTCGGGCAAGCAGCAATGTGCTTGTGGCCAACATTGTTTGAGC
>Ga0099364_10010566_pt1 | contig 12684 bp, 11 predicted proteins | sample TergutTh196P3_FD_73070 | JGI IMG/M metagenome (GOLD analysis project Ga0099364, IMG submission 73070) | Microcerotermes parvus P3 segment gut microbial communities from Pointe-Noire, Republic of the Congo - Th196 P3 | ecosystem: Host-associated > Arthropoda: Insects > Digestive system > Gut ... | reverse complement strand
TTTTTGATGGAGGTATCAGCGACCCTCGCAATCCTAACATTTTCAAGATGTTTGCTCTAATTGATATTGGAGAACGGGCAGGTAGCGGGCTTTTCAATATTCTTACTATTTGGCAGGATTTAGACTGGCAAAAACCCGTATGGGAAGAAAAGTTTAATCCGGAAAGATTAATGTTATCTGTTCCTGTTGGCGAAATTACTGAAAAAAACATCGAACAATTAGAAAATTTGATGAAATTATATTCTGAAATATCGGAGGATAAATCAGATGAGGTCGGTGATAGGGTCGGTGAAAACGATAAAATTGATGAAAAGGTCGGTGATAGGGTCGGTGAAAACGATAAAATCGATGAAAAGGTCGGTGATAGGGTCGGTGAAAACGATAAAATCGATGAAAAGGTCGGCGATAGGGTCGGTGATAGGGTCGGTAATGACGAAAAAGTCGTTGATAATGATAGTGTTGGCGAAAATATCACAGAAAATCAACAAAAAATTATAGCCCTAATTGTCGAAAATTCACGAATTTCTGCATCAACATTAGCAAATCTTGTTGGAATTTCAAAAAGAAAGATTGAGGAAAACATAGCAAAACTAAAAACAAAAGGTTTTTTAGAACGTGTTGGAGCAGGAAAAGGCGGATATTGGAAAATAATCAAATAATACAAATATCGTTTTGTAACAACCTGCGTTCAATTTCAAAAGCAACAAAATGCAACGAAAAAAAGTATTCATAAGTAGCGTTCAATCGGAATTTGCAGCAGAACGGCAGGTTTTGTTTGAATATTTGACAACTGATGCATTGCTGGGAAAATTTTTTGAGCCGTTTATTTTTGAACACACTGAAGCAACAGACCAACCGGCACAATCGGTTTATCTCGAACAGGTTAGAATGTGTGATATTTACATCGGAATGTTTGGTGAAAAATACGGATATGAAGATACAGCAGGCGTTTCGCCAACAGAAAGAGAATACGATTTAGCCACAGAACTGCATAAAACACGATTGATTTATATCAAAAATGTTGCAAAACGCGACCAAAAGGAAGAGGTATTGATAAAAAAAATCGAAAAAGAAGTTGTTAGAAAATTGTTTTTTGATACAGATGAATTGAAAGCCGCAATTTACGCTTCATTGATACGTTACCTCGAAGAAAAGGAAATTATTAGATTGTTTCCCTTTGACGCTACTTTTAACAGAACGGCTACACTTGACGATATTGACGATAAAAAAGTTAAAAAATTTGTTGCAAGAGCGCGAATTAAACGAAACTTCCCTTTTGACGAGAGCGCTGATTTCAAAACTGTTTTGGCGCATTTGGATTTAATAGCAGGCGACAGGGTTACAAATGCGGCGATACTGTTGTTTGGAAAAAAACCGCAGAAGTTTATGATTACATCCTCTGTGAAATGTTGTCAATTTTACGGAAACAAACAAGAGCGCCCCATTCCTTCGTATCATATTTACGATGGCGATGTATTTGAGTTGATTGATCAGGCAGTAAGTTTTGTGATGTCGCGCATTGATGCAACGGTGAGCGGCAGGGATAAAAGCATTTTAGCAGACGTAGAATCCGAACTTCCGTTACTTGCGGTTACAGAAGCAATAGTAAATGCAGTTTGTCATCGCGATTACACGAGTAATGCAAGCGTACAGGTTATGCTTTACAAAAATAGACTTGAAATATGGAATCCGGGACAGTTGCCGTATGGCTTGACTATTGAAATGCTCAAAACAAAGCATCCTTCAAGACCGTCAAATCCATTGTTAGCAAGACCTATGTATCTTTATGGCTCAATTGAAAATGTAGGGACAGGAACCGAAATGATTGTGGAAAAATGTTTGGCACAAGGGCTGCGCGAGCCGGAATTTAGCCAAGACTTTGATTTTATTACAACGTTTTGGAGAAAAGAAAATGACTATGAAGCCCATAAAGAAGAACTTACAAAGGGGACAGAAAAAGTCACTGAAAAGGTCACTGAAAAGGTCACTGAAAAGGTCACTGAAAAGCAGCAAATAATATTAGAAAAAATGAGCGCCAATCCAACAATTACCGCAGAAGAATTGTCGCCCGTTTTAGGAATTTCTTTGCGAAAAACGAAAGAAAACATAGCCAAACTCAAAGCCAAAGGCTTGTTAGAGCGCATCGGTCCCGACAAAGGCGGGCATTGGAAAGTAAAAATGTAAAACAAATGTCCATCAAAAAAAACATATTCTACAACGTTTCATTAAGTGTGCTTAATGTGTTGTTTCCTATCATCACTGCACCGTATATCTCGCGGGTGTTGGGGGTGGAGAACGTTGGAGTGGTTCGGTTTGTTATGACTAATGTAGGGTTTTTTGCGTTGTTTGCCGCTTTGGGAATAGGTTTCTATGGTGTGCGAGAATTGGCAAAATATAGAGATGATCAGGCAAAATGTTCGCAGATTTTTTCCTCGCTATTCACTATTGTGTCTTGTAGCACATTGGTTGTCGCTTTGCTTTTCGTTTTGTTTATAAACCTCATCCCTGAGTTCAGGGAATATCGTCTGCTTTTTTCACTATACGGCATAACCCTCTACCTCGTTCCCATCACGATGGATTGGTATTTTCAAGCAAAGGAAAATTTTAGAATGATTACCATTCGTTCACTCGTGATGAAATTGTTAGCACTTGTTGGCTTATTCATCTTTGTTCGAGAACGCGGTGATGTTGTGCCTTATATTCTCATTTCTGTTTTTTCGGTTGTTGCAACGCAGATTTGGAATCTGTCCTATGCTTACAGAACAGGACTGCGTATAAATTTTCGCAATCTTGAACTACGACAGCATATTAAACCGATGGCTGTGTTTTTGTGTTCAAGCGTTGCCATAAGTGTTTATGGAATGATAGATGTGGTCTTGTTAGGTTTTTTGTCGTCATACGAACAAGTGGGGTATTTTACTTCTGCCAATATTATTTTGGACATGCTGATAGCTGGGTGTATAGCGATAAATGTGGTGTTATTGCCGCGCCTTTCGTTTAACAATGAGCAAAAAAATGATGCCGCCAACACGGCATTGCTGCAAAAAACATTTGACCTTAACGCATTGCTGATTGTACCAATGGCTGTAGGTGTGTTTCTCATCGCTTCTCGCTTTGTGCCGCTTTTTTTGGGAAGCGAATTCGTGGGAAGCGTGGTGCCAATGCAAGTTTTATCATTTAAGATGATTCTATTAGTTTTTAGCAATTTTTTTGTGCTCAACGTGTTGTTTGTATCCGGCAATGAAAAGAAATTTTTGTTTGTTGCCATCTGCGCGGCTTTACTATCGCTTGTGTTCAACCCGATGTTTATTCCACGCTACGGTGCCGTCGGCGCAGCGATGGTAAACACTGCCATTACCGGCTGTTTCCTTTTTGTATTGAACCTCTATTTTGTTTATAAATCTACCCAAGTCCGAATGCGATGGAAGGCTGTTGGCAATGCGTTTCTTTTCTCTTCACCCTTTTTTGTGCTATACTACTTTTGCAACAAGTACATGGCGCATGACCTTGTATTCTTGGGGATGTTTATATGTCTTTCGGTATTGGTGTACATTGCACTACAATTGCAAGCCAAAAATTATTTGATGCAGCAAATAGTAAATAAGTTGTTTTTTTAAATCTAAAAATATATAACATGAAAAACGTATTAAAGAAAAGCAAAGATTTTATCTCAGAAAAACTAAAAAATAGTTTTTTGGGAAACATTATTCATCCTCGCATTATTCGCCGGATTCATGCACAGGAGGTTCTTTTAAAACAAATGATTAAAAACTCGACAAATTTAGACTTCCAAGGACAGGTAGATCAAGATATGATTGCATGGCTATACTTCGGCGGGAAAAAGGATGGGTTTTACATTGACATAGGAGCAAATGACGGCAAATCGTTGAGCAACACATACATTTTTGAAAAATTGGGGTGGGAAGGTGTATGTATTGAGCCTTTACCCGACACCTTTAAAGAGCTGCGAAAAAATCGCTCTTGTGATTGTTTTAATGTTGCGATTAGCAATATGAGCAGCGAATCAATAGAATTCATTAAGACTATTGATGATAGGGATGGAGACATGCTCAGTGGCTTGAGCAACCAAATGACCGAGGCGCATAAAAAAAGAATCGAAAAAGTAAAAACCGAAAAAATATATGTAAAAACGTTAACCTTTGATGGCTTGATGAACAATTATCCGGAGAGGCAGTACGTAGATTTTATGTCTATAGATGTTGAAGGAGGGGAAATGGGCATATTGAAAACGATAGATTTCAAAAAATATAAATTTGGTTTAATTACGGTTGAAAATAATGAGAAAAACAAAAAATTAGCCGGATTTATGGATGAACAGGGATATGAAATATATCTTGATTTAGGAATAGATATTATGTTCATTCCTAAAAAGTAAATTTATAAAATACTTTTTCGAATTAAATTTATACTAACCACATGAAAAAATATTTTTCAAAACAACTTTGGCTTCTCTCACTATGGGGATTCAGTCTGGGCATGTTCATCAAAAACTTACGAGGTATTCCGTTTTATTTTCGCGATTTATCTCGACTAAAAAGACAGCGGCGATACGGAGGAGGTAAACAAGAATTTCCGATGAAGTACTTCCCTATACTAAGTGATAAGTTTGCAAGTGCGGGAACATTATCAGGTGACTATTTCCATCAAGATTTGCTTGTTGCAAAGAAAATTTTTGTTGCCAATCCTGTTAAACATGTTGATATTGGTTCTAGGGTAGATGGCTTTGTAGCCCATGTTGCAGTATTCAGAGAAATAGAAATTTTCGATGTTAGAGAATTGAAAAGTACCGTTAAAAACATTCACTTTACAAGGGCAAACTTGATAGAGCTCCCAGAAAACATGGAAAACTATTGCGATTCTATTTCCGCACTACATTCTATTGAACATTTCGGGTTGGGGCGATATGGCGACCCTGTTGATTATTTTGGACATGTAAAGGCTATAAAAAACATTGCGCAGATATTAAAGCCAAAGGGAACTTTTTACTTCTCTGTTCCCATTGGAAAACAAAGAATAGAATTTAATGCTCATAGGGTGTTTTCCGTTTCCTACTTGTGGAATATACTGAAAGAAAATTTTGATTTAATCTCTTTTTCTTATGTTGATGATGCGGGGAATTTGCGTGAAAATGTGGAATTTACAGACAAATCAATAAAACAGAGTTTTGAATGTGACTATGTTCTTTCTGGTGGAGTTGGGATTTTCGAGTTACAAAAACGCTAACCTAAAAATCAATAAAGATAACACCATGAATAACCCAAAAATTACTATCATAACAGTTGTGTACAATGGAGCAACTACACTTGAGCAAACCATGCTAAGTGTACTCAATCAAACGTACAACAACATAGAATACATCATTGTTGATGGTGCGAGTAGTGATGGGACATTGGATATAATTGCAAATTATGAATTGCGAATTAAAAACGGAGAGTTTCCTAATGTGTTTTTTCGCTATATTTCGGAATCGGACAAGGGAATTTACGATGCAATGAATAAGGGAATAGATATGTCCACAGGGGAATGGATTAATTTTATGAATGCTGGAGATTTTTTTGCAAAAAAAGATGTTTTGCAAAAAATATTCTTGCAGGAAAAATGGATATACGCTGACGTAATTTATGGAAATGCTATAAGTTACAACAAAAAGGGAGAAAAAAGAGAACAAATTGCAAGAGAAAACCCAGTGTTTTTGAAAAATGGACCAATCTATAGACATGGGGCTTCATTTGTAAAAACCTCTGTGCATAAAGAGGTTAAGTTTGATCTGTCCAAAGAGTCAAAATTGGGCTATGCACTGGACACTAATTGTATCATTACTCTTTTTAATTTAAAAAAAACGTTTCAAAAAGTAGATATTGCGGTGCTATATTTTGATGAAGAGGGCATATCCAATCGCCCATATAAAAGTTTGTGGTATAATTATTTAATTTGTTCTTATGGCAAGAAAAATAAAATAAAAGATTTTTCGCTTTTATTGAAAAATATTCTATCAATTAGCCTTAGATACTTTTTGTCATTCTGGGGCTATGGCAAAAAGGATGGCTGTGTCCAAAATTTAAGAAAGAACTAATCTCGACTAACCCTTTTGTATAATGAAAAAAATCCTTTTAATATTCGGCACCCGTCCCGAAGCCATAAAAATGGCTCCTTTAGTCAAAGAATTTCTAAAACACAGCGAAAAATTTGATGCAAAGGTCTGCGTTACCGCTCAACATCGTGAAATGTTAGATCAGGTATTGGCATTTTTTGAAATCAAACCCGACTATGACCTAAATTTGATGCAACCCGGACAAAATCTGTACCAACTCACGGCAGACGTAATTGTTGGATTGAAGCCCGTTTTGGAAGACTTCAAACCCAATGTTGTTTTAGTGCACGGCGACACAACAACATCTACAGCCGCTGCCCTCGCTGCCTTCTACGCAGGTGCAAAGGTTGGACACGTAGAAGCGGGACTAAGAACCCACAACAAACTTGCACCCTTTCCCGAAGAAATCAACCGTCAGTTAACCTCTCGCATTGCCGATTATAATTTTGCACCTACCCAAAAATCAAAGCAAAACCTATTGAACGAAAACATCGCCGAGGAGAGCATTGCCATCACCGGAAATACAGTCATAGACGCACTTTTATGGGCACAGGAAAAACTAAAAAATTATGAAGACGATGAAATACGAGGATTAAAACAAATAGTTGATCCTACAAAAAAAATGATTTTGGTAACCGGACATCGTCGAGAAAATTTTGGCGACGGTTTTCTCAATATCTGCAAAGCCATAAAACAAATTGCCGAAGAAAACAGCGACGTTCAAATTATCTATCCTGTACATCTCAATCCCAACGTGCAAAAGCCGGTTTACGATTTGTTAAACAATCTATCAAATGTGAAGTTAATAGCACCTTTGGCATATCCCGCTTTTGTTTGGTTAATGATGAAAAGTTACCTAATTTTGACCGATAGTGGCGGAGTACAGGAAGAAGCACCGAGTCTTGGAAAGCCTGTGTTAGTCATGCGTGACGTAACCGAACGACCGGAAGCAGTGGAAGCAGGTACAGTGAAAATGGTGGGAACAGATTGCGAGAAAATCATTTCGAATATTAATGCGCTATTGAGTAATACGACTTTATATCAACAAATGTGTTTGGCTCACAATCCGTATGGAGATGGAAAGGCAAGTGAACGCATTCTTTTATTTTTCAAAACATTATGATTACATTTTTAGCATCTTACCCAAGCGAAAAAGATGAAAAAGACGGAATGATGCAACGAATTCTAAATGTGGATGAGTTGTTTAAAAATCATTCGCGATTGTACGTGGATGTTGGTATATGGCGTAATTGGAAAAAAAGACAGAAAATATTGTCCGATAATTTAATCGTGTATAAGATGAATCTTTTTTTACACACGTGGCTTATCGTTAAATTACTGAAGCAATCTTCTGTAATATACGTTCATTCCATATACAACGTGCGCCCCTTGTTGTTGCTCCTTTTCTTTTTTAAAAACAAAAGAAACATATATTTGGACGTTCACGGAGTAGTGCCGGAAGAAAGCCTTTTAGTGGGAAGAAAAACGGCTTATTGTATTCATAATATTGTGGAATACTTTGCTTTTCGCCTTATTTTTGGTGCAATTTATGTAACCGATGCGATGAAAAAACACTATGATTCGAAGTATCCATGGTCTTCTAAAATGCCCTACATAGTGTACAACATATATCCAAATTTTGTCACAAACTTTAATGTTTCCGAACATGTTGAAACAAATAAAACGGTGGTAATATACAGTGGCAATTGTCAAAAATGGCAAAATATTGACCTCATGCTTGAAACTATTAAAAACAACAAACATGGACTTTTGGAATATATTATCCTTACCGGAGAACCAACGGTTATTACAAAAAAAATTGGAGAATTTGGTATAGATGAAAATCTTTGGAATATTTCAGTATTGAGCGTTAAACCTTTGGATTTGCCTCAATATTACAGCAAAGCACATTATGGTTTTATATTGCGCGATGACATTGTTGTAAATCAAGTGGCAAATCCAACCAAGATGCTTGAATACCTCAGTTTTGGAATTATTCCTATTGTGAAATCGCCACGAATTGGAGATTTTCTCCATTATGGCTATGAATACCTTTTGTACACAGATTTTAAAACAGAATTGAATCCACAAAAGAGTTCACGCAATGTGGAAATCGCCAAAGAAATAATGAGATCAAAAGTTGATTTAGAAGCATTTGTGTTAAATAAAAAAAAGTAAATGGAACTTTACAGTTTTACATATTCTATTCCATACATACTCTTTTTAGCATATTTGATTGTGCTAATGTTTGTGGAGTTTCGGTTCATCAACCAACAGAAAAACATTCGAAATGTTAGGTGGGCAACTATTATTGGGTTTCTGTTTTTCTTTGGCTTGAGAGGGTTTGTTTATACCGATTGGGTCAACTATCACTACTATTATCAGCAGTTATCAACTATTTGGCAAGGGGGATTGCTATCTGTTTTTTCTCCACAGTTTTTAGCTCCAGATACAGCCGTTTCTATTGACTTTGGCTTTACACTATTCAGTGTACTTATAAAGTCACTCGGAGCCAATTACTTCTTTTGGATTTTTATTAATACCTTCATTGATGTTTTACTTTTAAATGCCGTATTCAAACGGTATAGCAAGTATTATGTGTTGTGTTTTATCGCATTTTTCGCTTTTGGAGGGATTGAGATAGGATTCAATCTTATGCGCAATATAAAGGCTGTTTTATTATTTTTATTATCCTTGCAATACTTGCAAGAACGAAAGTTGCTTCCCTATGTCTTGTTAAATATGCTTGGTATGTGTTTCCATATTAGCTCTGTATTGTTTTTACCGCTCTATTTTGTTCTTCATCGGGCATATTCTAAATCGTTTTATTGGACAATTTTTGCTGTTGGGAATGTTATATTTTTGTTCAATATTGAGTATTTGCAACCGATGGCAAATTTTTGTGCCAATCTTATAGGCGGGCGAGTTCCAGATATGGTACATGAATACTTTAGGGTAGGATTCTCCGTAAATACTTTTGGTTTTGGTTATATTGAGCGAGTTTTAACCTTTCTCTTGGCAATGCTGTTTTTTCGTAAGTTAACACAACAAAATAGTAGTAATATTATCTTTATTAACTTGTTTATTCTGTTTTTTGTTTGTTTTTTCTTTTTTTCGGAAGCGGTTATACTGAGTGAGAGAACGGCACTTTTGTTTATTGCAGGATATTGGGTACTATACCCCAATCTTTACACTCTCATCAGTAGAGTGTCAAATAAAAAGATAGTGCTTATGCTTTTTATAACTTTTGCTATGGCAAAGACCATAAGAAACAATCATAATATTTCGTGTAGATACGATAATGTGTTGTGGGGAGTTCAATCGTATGAGGAAAGAAAACAGATTTTAGAAGAGACGGTAGAAATATTCATTCGAAATTAAACTTAAAAAAACGTGATAGATATTTTACTTGCCACATATAATGGAGAAAAGTATTTGCGAGCACAAATAGATTCTATTTTTGCACAAACATATACAGATTGGCGGCTCGTCATTCGCGATGATTGCTCAAGTGATGGAACGCCTGCAATAATACAAGAATATGCCACACAGTATGCGGATAAAATTGTTGTTATTGACAACGGCAATATAAATATAGGGGCAACCTTGTCTTTTGCCAAACTTATTGAGTTTTCATCAGCAAAATATATGATGTTGTGTGACCAAGACGATGTTTGGCTTGAGGACAAAGTGGAATTATCCATAGCAACAATACAAGAAAAAGAAAAAGATCACACATCGAACACACCTGTTTTGTTATTTACCGATTTAAAAGTTGTTGATGAAAACTTAAATGTTTTGCACGATTCTTTTTGGCGGCATCAAAAATATATTCTAAACGTTATTTCTGATTATCGCAAATTGTTAGCTCTTAATGTGGTTACCGGATGCACAACCATTTTTAATCAAGCATCAAAGCGAGTTGTTTTGCCAATGCCGGCTGATTTTGTACACGATATGTGGATTGCGATTAACGTTGCTTATTACGGAAAATTGTACAGCATTGACAAACCCACAATACTATACAGGCAACACTCATCGAATACCGTTGGAGCACACAAAATAGGTTTTTCCTATTTTAAATCCAAGCTGAATTTTGAAAAGTTGAAAATATATTTTAAACTGAAAAACTCATTGCCTTTCAAAATCTCTCTGTGTAGCTTTTTTGCCTATAAGTTATATTTTTCTGCATGTCGAATTTTAAAATAATTGTTATGCGTAAATACCTCAAAACTATTATCCCTGAAAAAATTAGAACACTGGTAAGGGTGGCTCTATTCAACATTAAGTTTTTTCCAAGAACTTTCCATGTTGTTCTTAATTATTTGAAACATAATAATGACACGTTTGAAAATGAGTTATCCGTCGCTATTATTATCAAAAACGAAGCACCCTATATCAAAGAATGGATAGATTATCACAGATTGATTGGAGTAGAAAAATTTTATATCTATGACAATGATAGCACTGATAATGTTTTGGAGGTATTAAAATCCTATATTGATCTAGGCATTGTGGCATACCATTTTTTGCCTGGGAAAAAAATGCAGTATAAAGCCTATCAATTAGCGGTTGAGAAGTATAAAAATCAAACGAAATGGCTCGCTATTATTGATGCTGATGAATTTATAGTTCCCGTCAAAGAAAACAAAATTATAGATGTAATTACCAATGTTGAAAATAAAGTCAAAAGGAACATCGTTTCTTTAAAAATTCCGTGGGTTATGTACGGGTATTCTGGTCACAGAGAAAAACAGGAGGGGTTAATTATGGAGAACTACACAAAAAATGATGGTGCCATAGCTACACTAAAATCAATAGTTAATCCCCGCACAGTTATTGGGTTTGCCAGCCCTCACTACGCGATACATTTTTTTGGAAGATCGGGAGTGAGTGAAAATGGTGAAAAAATAGTTGGACCCATTTTTTTTAAAAATAAAAAAATAAGTGTTCAAGAAATTAGAATCAATCATTACTACACAAAGTCATACGAAGAATTTGTTTATAAAGCGCGGAAAGGACGTGCAGATCATAACACAGATTTGATAATACCTGATTTTGACCCAATGTATTCTTCGCGTTACGATGACGCGATAATGGACAAATATATCCCGATTATCAAAGAAAATATCAAAGAAAGATATAAGCAATGAAAATATCAATCATCGGCACCGTCGGCGTTCCTGCCCAATACGGCGGTTTTGAAACGCTCGTAGAAAACATTCTTGACCATACGGAAGGAGATGTTTGCTATCAGGTGTATTGTAGCGGAAAAACTGCAAGAAAAAACAGGGTGAAACAGTATAAAAACGCACGTCTCATCTACCTGCCCTTCAGCGCCAATGGTGCTCAAAGCATCATCTATGATATGGTGTCTATTTTCCATGCTTTGCACACATCTGACGAACTACTCGTTTTCGGAACTTCGGGATGCATTATCCTTCCGGTTGTTCGAGTTTTTTCAAAGAAAAAAATCATTGTAAATATTGATGGTCTTGAGCATCGGCGTGGAAAATGGAACAAATTTGCAAAATGGTTTTTGAGGATTTCCGAACGTGCTGCCATTCGTTTTGCAAATACTATTATCACAGACAATGTGGCTATACAACAATACGTAAAGGAAAAGTACGGCAAAGATTCTGAAATGATTGAATATGGCGGTGACCACGTGTTGGTAGATGGCGATGATTCTGTTTTGAATAAATGGAATTTAACAAAACAAAATTTTGCACTCAAAGTATGTCGAATAGAACCGGAAAATAATATCCATACTATTCTCGATGCGTTTCAACAAATGCCCAACGAAACATTAGTTATCATCGGCAATTGGAACAAAAATAAATATGGAAAAAAGTTGAGACAACAGTATGGTCATCTTGAAAATTATCGTTTGCTTGACGCAATTTATGATATGCGTACGCTGAACGGACTTCGAAAAAACTGTCGCTATTATGTGCACGGTCATAGTGCCGGAGGAACCAACCCTTCTTTGGTAGAAGCCATGAATTTGGGATTGCCGATTTTGGCATTTGATGTCATCTACAATCGTGAAACGACTGAAAACAAAGCCTTTTATTTTCAAAACAGAGAATCTTTGGTACACCAAACATCTTGTTTTTCAGAAGACGCCCTTGATACTAATGCTTCGGCAATGAAAGAAATCGCCCAAAGGCGATATCAATGGAACGCCATCGTGAAAAAATATGAAGATTTGTTCAAAGTGAAATAATCGAAATTATGCAAAAAAGCATTATGCAAATTTGCATAATTTGAAAATAATTCGTATCTTTGCACAAAAATAATTGAATTATGAATCCTTTTTCTTACGGCACGATTGTAAAGGGGAGTAACTTTTACGACAGAGAAAAGGAGTGTGTAAGGCTGGTCGACACACTCTCGGGGGGCAACAATATGGTGTTGCTTGCACCACGCAGGTTTGGAAAAACATCACTGGTTTTTAGGGCAATAGAGCAGCTTGAGCAACAGGGGTTCCTGTGTGTTTACTTCGATTTTATGCCTGTTTTTTCGCAGGAATCGTTTGTGCGACTTTACACAAAGGCTCTTTCGGCAAA
>Ga0099364_10010564_pt1 | contig 12685 bp, 9 predicted proteins | sample TergutTh196P3_FD_73070 | JGI IMG/M metagenome (GOLD analysis project Ga0099364, IMG submission 73070) | Microcerotermes parvus P3 segment gut microbial communities from Pointe-Noire, Republic of the Congo - Th196 P3 | ecosystem: Host-associated > Arthropoda: Insects > Digestive system > Gut ... | reverse complement strand
CATGGATGCGCAACGGATTGCTGCACGTAACGGGACTGACCGCCGGCGAAACGATAAGCATATACTCCGTGACGGGAGCATTAGCATATCATAGCAATGTCGCAGCCGAAGAAATGGATATACAACTGCCCGCACAGGGAGTATATATTGTCAGTTCGGGGAATAATACGGTGAGAGTGGTTTTCATTGATTAAAAATTAGTCTATATTACAGTTTAAAACGGACTTACCCGCGGAAAAATTTATATAATAGTGGAAAAATGAAAAAATATCAAAAAAAGTTTGTTTTGTAAAAAAAACATGATTATCTTTGCAACGTCAATTTTTAGTAAAAAAAACAGTAGAATGTCAATGCCTATCGGCATATCAGAAGATTTTGCGCTGCGAGCCACTCCGAAAACGGCGCGCAAGGATCAGTGTGCTTTTACGCAAAAGTTTGAAGTTTCAAGTTTCAGATTTCAAGTTTCAGATTTGGGATGGGGCAAAAAATATTATGTCTAATTTTAATTTTAAACCCTTTTTTTTAAATAATTTATCATGAAAAAAGTTTTTATTTTAGTAGCAGCGCTGATGCTTGCAATATTGCCGGCACAGGCGCAACCCGCGCAAAACTGGGCAGAAAAGCCCGCAACTGCGCCGTGGCGGCAAAAACTGAACGTGCAAGAGCCAAAGAAAGAGAAAGAGCTTTTGCAACAGAAGAACGAAGCCGCGCAAATAGGGAAAAGCAGTCAGATTGTTAAGCAATCGGCTGACGACGATCCTTATTTTATGGATCTGGACTATTCCCAGACAATTCCTGCAAATGGAACAACCATTACAGGAACAGTTTCCGCCGACAATGACCGTCTTGTCGGTCCGGAACATTACACCGTAACCGGTAAGCCCTTCCACTTTTACGCAAAAGCGGGTGGAGAGTATGAAATTACCGTTACGTTCAACACTGCGGGGAGTTTTAACTCTTACGCAGGAGTTTATGTGCTAAAACCTGAAGAATCCTGGGTTGCGGGACAGTACAATATCGCCCGAGATATTTATGTGAACGGGGATGGTCGAAAACAATTGACCGTATCCGGTACCTTTTGGGCTTATGTCGATGGCGTGGCGCCTATTATCGTATACGACTGGTCGCTGAACGATTTCGACTTTTCTATCACGATTGAGGAAAAGGGCGTATATCCTGTGTATACCACAATCGACTATACTCCCATAGTCGGTAATCAGGCTTCGGGTTCGGTTGCTGCGTCTGACATTATTTTTATTGACGGAGCAGGAACCGGGAAAGGGTTCAGTTTCCCAACGCAACAAAACAAAATGTATGTGGTTACCGTCAAGTTTGAATGGACGCAGCCCGTTGAAGCGTTTTTTTCCGATGTATTAATATTAAAGGCAGGCGCTTTGACAGGAGACGAGGACGATTACCTGACGAGTAGCGGAACGTCAGGCGAAAATGCAACGGAAGCAACAATAACTGTTTCAACAATATCGCCCGATGGCGGTAATTTGCGTATTTTATTGTTTCATGATGCGCTGGATTTTATGGGATACGACTATACAATAAATATAGTTGAAATGGACGCGCCGCCTTCATACGCTGCGCTCGATTATCCCGAAATAGCGGTCGATGGTACGGAAGATAATGGTTCGCTCTCAATAATAGAGATCGACGATGAAATAAAAACCGCAAAAGGATACAGTTTTGACGCCCAGCAGGGTAAAACGTATCGGATTTCCGTAAAGTATGAAGCCGGGGAAGACGTTTTCTTTAACTCCGGATTTTATATTTTAAAGGAAAAAAGCGAACTGCAAGGCGATGTATATGATGACATAGTGAGTTGGGGCACTGGATATTGGGGAGAAGGCTCTGAAATAACGGTAACAGCAAATTTTACTGCTAATTATGACGGAACATTAAGCCTATTGCTGATAGATCATCGTATGAACGATTTGAGTTATACCGTTTCCGTTAAGGAAATAGAAATCAAACATTATAACGAGCTTGATTATGACCCAACAATACCCGTTGACGGCTCCGAAGTTAATGGAACGTTTTCCGAATTGTTTAGATTGCAAAATGGTGGTGGAATCTATAGCGGCGCACCGTTCAGTTTTGAAGCAACGGAAGGCAATTCGTACAGAATCGACTTAACGGTAGAAGCCCCCAATAAATGGGGTTACATACGCATGTTTATTATGAACGAAACGCTGCAAAGCAGCAATATCTGGTATGAAGCAATATGGGAAAGCGACTCTTATTACTATGACGGAGAAAGTTCGATTAACCTCACATTTAATTCAAATGTAGACGGCAATTTGCGCCTCTTAATTGTTGATGACTTTGGCAACGAACTAATCTATACCCTCAAAATAACGAATATTAACGACATAAAACACTTCACAGAAGTCATCGTATTCGAACCAATAACCGTTGACGACGATGCAGTAAGCGGAGTTTTTGAAAACGTTTTTATGGATACTTCATCGAGTGGCTCCCCACAGTCAGGCGTGGGATACAGTTTTGATGTAGAGGCAGGGATACTTTATAGAATAATTGTATCGGTAGAAGGAAAACAATTTTATGATACACAGATACGTCTTTACAATGAAGAGATGAATGTTGTATCATCAGCAATGAGCGCTTGGGGTACAGGCAATAGCGGTTTTTGGGTTCGTGCATTCACTCCAACTTTTACCGGCAAAATAAATTTATTGTTTCGCGATTTCTATATGAACGAGTTACAGTATACCATCAGAATTGAATCGTTAAATCGTTTCTATACTGACCTTGATTATGATGATGTTGTTCAGATTGGAGGCGCGGGAGCGGAAGGCGCGTTTAACTCTACCGACAATATATATGCAATTGGGAATTCCGTCTATATAGGAAAAGACCTGATTTTTACCGCAGAAGAAGGCAAAATGTATGATATTACCTGCACATTGGAAGCGACTGGCGTCGAAAGAATAGGAGGCGAACTGATAGTATTAACCGGAGACGATTTGACCGGAAATACAGACGACGACATAATTCAATGGAGAAGTACAGGTCTGGTCGATGGAACGGAGATTACGTTTACATTGAGTTTTATACCCGAACAGGCAGGCGATTATCGTCTTTTGCTAAATGTCTATGGGGCAATCGTTTCTAACTATACCGTGGTCATAGAAGAAAAGACGTTGCCAACATTGTATTCCGAATTGATCTATGCGCCCTTAACGATTGAGACGCCGGTATCGGGTTCGCTTAACGAAGCAAACGACGCAATAACAAGCCCCGATTATTTGCCCGCAACCGGAAAAGGATACCGCTTTACGGCAGAAGCCGGAAAAACATATATGATAACAAGCGAATTCACTTCCGACGGCGAATATTCTAACCGGCGTCTGGGGTATTATCTGCTTAACAGCGACAATTCAATAATAACAGTAAGGCAGGATGGATGGTACAATAGCGAAGAATTGACGCTTATATTTAATTATACCGCCCAAACGTCAGGCGAAATACGCATACTTCTCTTTGATGAAAGTTTGCGCGACGCAGGGTATACCCTCACAGTCAGAGATATTCTTTCCTTGCCGGAACTGTTAGCCAACGCCAAACCAATCGATATTGATACCTACGTACGCTATGCCGATAGGGGCTTTACGGAAGATTTGGTCGCCGGCGCCGGCAACTACATGTATTCCAACAACGCGTTTTATGCCGCAGCCTATAAATTAACGATCGAACAAGGAATTTATCTTGGACTTCGCTCGGTGGTTGAGTCTGATAATTGGTATGCTATGTCCATCTATGTGAACGTATCTGGAAATTATCAGCGTATACAAACGCGAAATGGCTACGGTTCTTCCGGCGTTGAATGGAATGACTATTTTAACGTCGGCGAGTACTATATAGTCATCAATGCAGAACAGCCCGAATTCGCTGCCCGTTATTATCTTTCAGTCTGGGATGATTGGTATACTTCTGAACCCGGCAACGGTTTTGACGAACCTGCTATTGGAAATATTAATGTAGTTGAATACTTGGATTCAGCATATGAAAAAAGCGGCGAGGCATACTTTAGCGCATATGCTTATGATACGCACGGCAACTATCTCTACGGTAGTCCTGTGGAATGGTCTGTTGAGGGCGGAGTAGCCGGTACTGTAATATCAATTGACAATTATGGTTATGCGGTATTATCAATAGCAGCCAATGAAACGGCTACTCAACTTGTAATTAAGGCTACTTCAGAAGAAGACCCTACCACGTTCACACAACGCATTATAACATTGCAGGAATACCGCATAACAGCAACGGAGTTAATGCCTTTCGGCGCTCTGACTGTGGGTTACGCGCAGCCGGCAGAACAATGGGTAACAGTAACCAACGTTACTGTTCCCGGCGCTGACATGAGGTTGTATCAGCCAACCGCCGAGTTTTTTGATGTCACATCTTTGTCATACTATCTTAACGATGGCGAATCTGAATGGTTTTCGGTTCGTCCGAAAGCGGGACTGCCTGTGGGAGTGTACGAAGAAACGATTACAATAAACACCTATACCAGCGCAAGCGCTACCGTAACCGCGCATTTTATCGTTAGCGAAGAGCCTACCTACAGCATCGGCGCTACGCCAACAGTTTCGTTTGGAACTTTGGAAATAGGATATCCGTTGCCTTCCGCGAGTACGGTACATATCACCAACACCGGTACGGAAACTGTAACTCTTACGCAGCCCGCTGCCGTTAACTACGATATAAGTGCGCTTTCCGCTTCGACGCTTGACGTCAACGGCGCATATGCAACATTCACAGTTCGCCCCAAAGTGGGTCTGGGAGTTGGTACGTATGACGAAACCATTACCATAGAAGGTTCCAACGGCGCAACTGCAACAGTGAACGTAAGTTTTACCGTTGCAGAATACACGTATAACATCGTTGCGTCTCCGTTAGCCTCCTTTGGCAGCAGGCAACTGTCATACATACGTCCTGCCGCGCAAACGGTAACAATAACCAACACCGGAACAGGCGTCATATGGTTTGACGAGTTTGAAGCCGAATATTACGAGATCGGGTCGTTTTCGTCAGAATATATTCCCGCCGGCGAAACGGCAACATTTACCGTTCGTCCCAAAGCAGGTTTGCCAATAGGCGAATATATAGAAACCATTACAATTTTCTGCAACAATGGAATAGCAACGGCAACGATAACCGCAAGTTTTGAGGTGACAGCCGCCTTAACTCACGCTATCAGCGCAACGACGATAGCCTCGTTTGGCGTCGAGCAAGCGCCCTACACGCAACCTGCCGCGCAAACGGTAACCGTTACCAACACCGGCACAGCAGCCGTCACCTTAACGCAGCCAACCGCTATTGATTATGAAATTGGAGCTCTTTCGACAACAAACCTTGATGTTTACGGCACAACGGCAACATTTACCGTTCGTCCCAAAGCAGGTCTGTCAGTTGGAACGTATAACGAAACCATTATCGTTGGCGGCAGCGACGGCGTAAGCGCCACAGTAGCCGTAAGTTTTAGCGTCATAGCCGCGCCGGTATACACCATCGAAGCCACGCCCGAAACGGTTGAATTTGGCGCATTGATAACGCCCTACGTGCGTCCCGCAGCGCAACCAGTAACGATAAGAAACACTGGTACGGCATCCGTCACTCTGACGCAGCCAACCGCTACGAATTTCGATATCGGAACGCTGTCGCCGCTTACTCTTGCAAGCGATGCAGACGCCTTCTTTACGATTCGCCCCAAAGCCGAACTGCCCGTTGGTACGTATAACGAAACGATTACAATCAGCGGAACGAACGGCGTAAGCGCAACGGTAGAAGTAAGTTTTAACGTCAGCAATGAGCCGGTTTACGCCATCAGCGCGTCATCGCTTACCTCGTTTGGCTCTCTGCAAGAGGACTACGCCACATCGCCCGCCGCGCAAACGGTAACGATAAGAAACACTGGTACGGAAGCCCTCGTATTGACACAACCAACCGCTACGGGTTACGATATAGGCACGCTTTCGCGAACCGACCTTAACGCCGATCAAACGGCAACCTTTACGGTTCGCCCCAAAGCAGGTCTGGGAGTAGGTTCGCACGACGAAGCCATTACCATCAACGCCACAAGCGGAGCGAACAGCGCAAGCGCGACAGTGAACGCCGTCTTCAGCGTAACAGCCGCGCCAACGTTCACCATCAGCGCAACGTCGCTGACCTCGTTCGGCTCGTTGGAAACGCCCTACACGCAACCTTCCGCGCAAACGGTTACAATAACCAACACCGGAACGGGAACTGTAGCGCTGACACAGCCCGCTGCAACGAATTACGATATAGGCGAGCTTTCCGCGACGACCATTGCCGCCAACGAAACGGCAACCTTTACCGTTCGTCCCAAAGCGGGTCTGGCAACAGGAACGTATAACGAAACCATTACCGTCAGCGGCTCTAACGGCGCAAACGCAACAGTAAGCGCAAGTTTTGAGGTCAAAAACGCCACCACAAGCAGCGGCGAAGATTTGTTGGCAAATCCTCTCCGTGCATGGATGCGAAACGGATTGTTGCACGTAGAGGGACTGACCGTCGGTGAAACGATAAGCATATACTCCGTAACGGGAGCATTAGCATATCATAACGCCGTTGCCAACGAAGAAATGGATATACAACTGCCCGCACAGGGAGTATATATTGTCAGTTCGGGGAATAATACGGTGAGAGTGGTTTTCATCGATTAGGAATTATCAATTAGAAATTATTTCAAAAAGACTGGTTGCCTGCAAACGCGGGCAACCTTTTTATTTAATATTTTGCGGCGTAAGGCGCGATAAGAAATCGTATAAGAAATTGAAAAGCCTGCAAGGATCATCATACTGCATGATTTTTTTTACTTTTTTGGGGATTTATTTGGAAATGTCATTGAATAGTTTTAACTTTGCAAAAAATAAACATTATAAATGATAGTAGAATTTATCAAACTTCGCTTGCGCGAAACCACACGTTCCTCTGTTTGGAATAAGAACATGGTTATCAATATCATAATGGCATTATTTATGCTGTATATGTTGGTTTGTTTCCTTTTGATAGGTTTTTTGCTCGACAAGATGCTTATCGGCGCTTTTCCCGGCTACGACCCCGTAGATATACTCAACAGAGTGTTGCTCTATTACTTGGGCTTCGAACTGCTTATACGATTTTTCATGCAGTCTACCCCTGCTATGAGCATCACGCCTTTTATGCACCTTCCCGTCAGGCGCTCGTCGCTGATGCACTTCCTGCTTGCGCGAAGCGCAATAGGACCGACAAATTACATCTCCTTTGTGATATTCATTCCGTTTGCCATACGCGCCGTTGCGGTCATTCATTCTGGCGCTGCGGCGTGCTGGTGGCTGTTGACGCTGTTGCTGTCGGTAATGTTTGTCATATATATAAATGTATACGTCAAGCGACAAATGGTGGTCAAGCCGCTTGTATCGTTAGGAAGCGGATTAGCGTTTATTGCTGTGATAGTTTTGGATATTGCCGGCGTATTTTCGCTTTCGGAAGTCTCGGCGACAATATTTGGCGCAACGCTTGAACAGCCGCTGTGGATATTGATACCCGCATCGTTGGCGGCAAGCGCATATTTGCTCAACTATCGTTTTCTGATGACAAATTCATATCCCGAAGAAATTGACCGAACAGTAAGTAAGAAACAGGTAGCAGCAGTACAGCAATTCGGATTTATGAGTCGCTTCGGACAAATCGGCGAACTGATAGGTTTGGAATTAAAACTGATATTGCGCCACAAACGCACGAAAGCCGTTTTCTACATGGCGCCCTTTATGCTTTTCTATGGATTGATTTTTTACACCAATCCTGTTTACCAAAACAAAATAATGTGGCTGATGTTTGTAGGCATTTTCATCACCGGTTTCATGATGCTCGCCTATGGAAACTTCCTTGTTGCATGGGAAGGCAAATTTTTCGACGGCATACTGACGCGTAAAGGCAGCCTTTTTGATTATTTCCGCGCAAAATATTATCTGTTAGTCACATTCTGCATTATAACTTATATCCTTACAACTCCTTACGTATATTTCGGAATGAGGATATTGTGGGTGCAAACTGCGTGCTTCCTGTTCAATATCGGCGTTGGCGCTTGTATAACGCTATGGTTCGCGCAATTCAACCGCAAACGTATCGACCTGTCGCAAGGTTCGGCAATGAATTGGCAGGGAACTGGCGCGGCGCAGTTTTTATTTATGCTGCCCGTATTGATACTGCCAATGGTTATTGCAGGTATTTTTAACTGGATTGGATTGGAAAACTGGGGATTGGGCGCATTGGCAATGCTGGGCGTTCTTGGCGTTTTGTGCCACAAATGGATAATTCAGTGGATATGCAAGGGGTATTCGCAGGCAAAATATGAGCAGGCGGAAGGATTTAGGGGGAGTAATTGAAAATTTTTGATTTTTGATTTTTGATTTTTAAAATTTAATGCAATGAATGAAGTAATGATAGAGGTTGAGAATTTGCAAAAGGAATACGGCGGAGTTACGGTTTTGAATCTTTCTGCGCTGACAATCGCAAGGGGGGAAATGTTTGGATTGGTAGGCAACAACGGGGCTGGAAAGACCACGTTTTTCAGATGTTTGCTTGACCTGATACGCCCGTCGTCGGGGTTGGTAAAGTCGAAAGGCGAAGCAGTGCAAGGCAGCGAACACTGGAAAAACTATACCGGCGCCTATTTGGACGAAGGTTTTCTCATCGATTATTTAACGCCGGAAGAATATTTTGATTTTCTGGGTAAGACACACGAAATATCGAAAGGCGACGTCGCCGAGTTTGTAGACGGTATGAGCGATTTTTTCAACGACGAAATAATCGGAAAAAACAAATATATCCGCGATTTTTCGAAAGGAAACCAGAAAAAAATCGGTATTGCCGCAGCATTGATGGGCGCGCCGGAAATATTGATATTAGACGAACCGTTTACGAACCTTGACCCAAGTTCACAAATCAGACTAAAAAAATTGCTGATAGAACTAAAAGAACGACAAAATGTTACGATGTTGATTTCGAGCCACGACCTGATGCACGTTACCGAAGTCAGCAGCCGCATCGTCGCGCTACAAAAGGGTATTGCCGTGCATGATATGCAAACAAACGAAAATACTCTACGCGAGTTGGAATCGTTTTTTGCCGTTTAAAGTCAAACTGACAATCTTTGAAATATTTGTGTAGTTTTTGAAAATTGATTACTTTTGCAAAAAAATCAAAAATCAAAAATCAAAAATCAAAAATATGATTGGTTGGCTTGTTGAGCTTGATAAGAAAGCGTTTTTGTTTTTAAACGGAAAACATTCGCCTGTATGGGACGAGATAATGTGGTGGATTTCGGGTAAAACATCATGGATTCCATTTTATGTCATCCTGTTGATTATTATTATCTATCGGGAACGTCCATACAAATTTATCTATACTATTGTATTCGTTGCAATAGTAGTGTTCTTATGCGATAAGTTATCCGTGTTGATAAAAGATTTTATTGAACGTCCCCGCCCGACACACGATCCTGTAATTGCTAATATGGTGCATATTGTAAAAAATTACAGAGGTGGAACATACGGTTTTGTTTCGTCACATGCCGCCAATACTTTTGGAGTAGCCGTTTTCCTTGCTTCTTGGTTCAAAAACAACAAGTGGAGTCTTTTCCTGATAGCATGGGCGACGATTGTGTCTTACAGCCGTATATATCTGGGCGTTCATTATCCGTTGGACATAATTTTCGGCGCCTTGCTGGGAATACTGATTGGCTCTCAATGTTATGTCTATAAAGTATGGACAATGGTCTATATCGAAAGAAAAAGGCTTCGCTGATATTGGGTGATATTACGCTTCGCTGGTATTGGTTGATATTACGCTTCGCTGATATTCATTGATATTACGCTTCGCTGGTATTCGTTGATATTAGGCTTCGCTGATATTCGTTGATATTAGGCTTCGCTGATATTCGTTGATATTAGGCTTCGCTGATATTCATTGATATTAGGCTTCGCTGGTATTCATTGATATTAGGCTTCGCTGGTATTCATTGATATTAGGCTTCGCTGATATTCATTGATATTACGCTTCGCTGGTATTCGTTGATATTACGCTTCGCTGGTATTCATTGATATTAGGCTTCGCTGATATTCATTGATATTACGCTTCGCTGGTATCGCCGCAGGCAAATATCACGAAGTAAATACCACGAAGTAAATATCGCCGAAGGCAAATATCACAAAGTAAATATCGCCAAAGGCAAATATCACGAAGTAAATATCACAAAGTAAATATAATATAAGTATGGAAACCACACGACAACAAAAAGTAGCAAGACAAATACAGAAAGATTTGAGTGAAATCTTCATGCAGACGAAGCGCGACCTTGCTCAGAACAAGATGATAACCGTAACGGTAGTTCGGATGAGTCCCGATTTGAGCCTCGCCAAAGTCTATTTGAGCGTATTTCCTTCTGATGACGCCGCCGGATTTCTTGAAAACCTGCAGCAGCATCATGCAAAGTATATCCGCGCGGAACTTGGCAAGAAGGTTCGGCATAATTTACGCGCTGTGCCTGAATTAGCCTTCTTTATTGACGACAGTTTGGATTATGCCGAACATATCGACGAACTTTTGAAACCGCCCGATGCAGTATGATAATATTAAGCGGTCGTTAGGAATCGTCTTCAACCGTAATCCGTTTCTGCGCAGATGCTTCTACGCTATGCTTGATTTGTTGTTGCTGCGAACATGGCATATCAAAAAAGAATTGAGACGACTAAAAAAGACGCTTCCCGCAGACGCCTTGGTATTGGATGCCGGCGCAGGTTTCGGGCAATACGCGTACTTCATGTCTAAACTTGGGCGCAACTGGAAAATCAAAGCCGTAGACGTGAAAGCCGAACAAGTAGACGACTGCAACCGTTTTTTTGCGCAAATTGCAAGAAGTAATCGCGTTCGTTTTGAAGTAGCCGACCTCACAGAATTTTGCGAACCAAACCAATATGATCTGGCAATTTCTATCGATGTGATGGAACATATTCATGACGATATGGCAGTTTTTCGCAATATTTACGCTTCGCTCAAACCCGGCGGCGTTTTGATTATCTCAACGCCTTCCGACAAGGGCGGCTCTGACGCCGACAGTTGCCACAATTCCTTCATAGACGAGCATGTACGCGATGGATACAATGCCGACGAAATACGCAACAAACTGACAAAAGCAGGCTTTTCAAAAGTAGATGCGCAATATACCTACGGACGACCCGGACGTATATCATGGCTACTGTCAATGAAATACCCAATGATGATGCTTGGCGTTTCGAAATTCTTTTTTATAGTTTTACCATTTTACTATCTAATTACATTTCCGTTGTGTCTGGCGCTTAATTGGTGGGATGTTTGTGTGAGGCATGAAAAAGGAACGGGGCTTATAGTTACGTCATTGCGGACTTGACCCCATAGGCAGTTGAAACAATTTATATTCACATTCTGTTATTTGCAGTATGCTTTCTATACGCTCTTGCGCAGTATCGGTGATAAAAATTTGTCCGAACTGCTCGCCGGAAACTAAACGGATTATATGTCCAACGCGCAACGCGTCGAATTTGTCGAAAATATCATCTAAAAGCAGTATGGGGGTGATGTTTCCACGCTGACTGATAAAGTTGAAGTTGGCTAATTTGAGCGAAACGAGGAAAGTTTTTTGTTGTCCCTGCGAGGCTGATTTTTTGATTGGCAACCCGTTCATCTGCAATAACAGGTCGTCTTTATGAACGCCTACGGTGGTAAATTGCAGCAAACGGTCTTTATCAATTGATTCATTTAACAATTTGAGAAAATCGTTATCGTGCAGTTGCGAACTGTATATCAATTCAACTTTTTCGCCGCCTCCCGATATTTGATTGTAATATTTTTGGAAAACGGGAATAAGTTCGCGGCAAAATTCAGCGCGATGTTTATATACTCTGTTTCCGGTTTCAACGAGTTGCCGGTTCCATATATCAAGAATATCGTCATTGAATGTTTGGTTTTGTGCAAGTTTTTTCAGCAGAGCGTTACGCTGTTCAAGTGCGCGATTGTATTGCATCATATCGTGCAGATAGTTGTTGTTGAACTGCGAAATGACTTCGTTGATTAGTTTGCGCCGTTCTTCGCTTCCTCCGGTAATCAGGCTGCCATCGTTGGGCGAAATGCTTACAACGGGCAATAGTCCGATGTGTTCGGAAAGTCTTTCGTAGTCCTTTTTGTTTCTGCGAAAAACCTTTTTTTGTCCGCGTTTTATGCCGCAGTATATGTTTTCAAGCGAGTCGTTACGCAGATATGCGCCCTGAATCACAAAAAAATCGGTATCGTAGCGTATATTTTGCGTATCGGCAGGGTTGAGGCTGCTTTTTGTCATCGAAAGATAATATATCGCATCCAACACATTGGTTTTGCCTGTGCCGTTATGACCTGCTAAACAATTGATTTTCGGACAAAAATCGAAACTTGCCTGCTCATAGTTCTTAAAATTAACTAACGAAAGGGTCTCTAACTGAACCATAAAGAATTTAAATTTAATCTCTTATGTTTCATCATTTTAACTTTCTTTTGTACCTCGGGCGGGACTTGAACCCGCACGGACTAATGTCCACGGGATTTTAAGTCCCGCGTGTCTACCATTCCACCACCAAGG
>Ga0099364_10010563_pt1 | contig 12686 bp, 12 predicted proteins | sample TergutTh196P3_FD_73070 | JGI IMG/M metagenome (GOLD analysis project Ga0099364, IMG submission 73070) | Microcerotermes parvus P3 segment gut microbial communities from Pointe-Noire, Republic of the Congo - Th196 P3 | ecosystem: Host-associated > Arthropoda: Insects > Digestive system > Gut ... | reverse complement strand
GTTGTTCGGTACCCGGTTTTTCCCCGGTTGTTCCCCGATTGTTCCCCGATTGTTCGGTACCTGGTTTTTCCCCGATTATTCCCCGGTTGTTCGGTACCTGGTTTTTCCCCGATTATTCCCCGGTTGTTCGGTACCCGGTTTTTCCCCGATTATTCCCCGGTTGTTGTTAAGTCGCAACACTCCATCTTTTAAGACTGCAACAACGACAAGAGCATCTGTCTCGTCTGGCCGGACTGTTGCAAGACCGATACGCTTGCTTGAAACAGTAACTGTTGTCTTGAAAGATTCGACGATTCTACAGCAAAGTCGGCATCGGCAATTTGGCTTCGGGTTTCCGAGCCAATCGTCGATGCGTCTCGCATATTATCCATCGTCGTTTCAATTTGAGAGCGTTGGATTGCTCCCAGTCGGCCTCGTAATGAGGTAATTTGAACTTCCGCTTCGCCGATAATTTTGAAGGCTTGATGAGTGTTCGTGAGCAGATTAAATTCGCCGTCTGAACGAAGTTGCGACAAAGTCCCGCTCTCTCCGCCGAGTGCTGTCGTGTGAATGCTTTGGATGCCGATTCGAATTTGCTGACTCCACGTGGCTTTCGGTCCGAGTTGCATCAAAGCCCCGCCGCCGTCTATCCGAAATCCAAAAACATCGCCCGCCTGGGCGGAATGATTCGTCGTAATAGCAATATCCAAATCCGACGTTGCCGACTTCGCCGTTCGGCCATCGCCAATCGCTTGCCTGCCGTTGATACTTGCAAGAATATCCGTACCGAAGTTTTTTTCGGTTTGTACGCTAAAACGATCAACGACGGGCAGTTCGCCGTGCGTTGCCCAAAGTTCGACAAACTCTTGACTTCCATATTCAATCGAATGAAAGACAACGCCTAAACTTTCATTGTCGGTTGCTCCGATCATCGCTGCGCCCATCGTCGCACCGCCAGTTTTAACTTGCAAGATTCCAAAGTCCCCGACTTGTACTAATCCGCTGCCGTTGGGGATGATCGATGTCCCTTCAACAAAGGGCGGGAGCGAAGCCGAAAACAATTCTGCAACTTCGGGCGTTGCGTTGATGAGATTAACGACTTCTTCCGCTGTCGGCGGTGCACCGGGCGGGATTCCAACCGTCAACTGTTTCGCCTGCCAATCGTAGGAAACTCGCGGGCCCGTCAAGTCGGCCACGACGCGGATTTCCGTATTATTAAACTGCCCGTCCGACCGGTTGGATTGAACGTTAAACGTCGAGTGAACTCCGCCCGACGCAGTGATTGATCCTTCGGCCCTTGTATCGATCGGCAAAATGCCGCCGCTTAAAATTGCCCGATCGGCTGCGGAAACCTGGCCTTGGCCATCCGAATGGACGGGCAAGGACGCCGCAAACAAAATGTTAAGGGCGGGATCATCGTTTATCAAATCGACAATTTCTGCCGCCGTCGTCGGTTCTCTGTTCGATATGCTTATCGTCAACTGTTTGAGAACAGGATCGTACATGGCCATCGGGCCGGTTTCCTCGTCAATCCACGCCTCTGTAAGAACCCGAACGGAAACGTTATTATAGGCTGCACCGGCATTTTTCGCCGTAATCGTCCAGTCGGCATTGCGTCCGCCTTCGGACATTATTGTCGCCGTGGCGAAGCCTTCACGGACATCATTTCCGTGGCTCGTAAAATACACGTCGGGATGGCCATCCGGCGGACAAGGGCCGGTTATATCAAAAGTCGGAGACAGCAGGCCGGTTCCAAAACCCGCCTGTCCAATCGTGCAGGCGGTTAGATTCACATTGCTCGGATCAATGTTGGCGACGCTAATTCCCCAGCGTTCGAGCACGGCCAGCGACTCTTCGGTTGCCGGCTCATTGAAAAATTTGACCAGGTCGTTGGCTGTCGTTTTGATGATTCCGTGTTCGTCCGTTTCCAGATGGACGACGAGATAACCTGGCGAGACTGTCCCGCCGGATGTTTTGCCTAATTGAGCATCGATTCCAATATACGCCTCGCTGTTAAAAAGCGGCGGGGCATCAAACGGATAGGAAGCATGCGGCAAGATGCTAAACTGCGTACTGAGTTCAGAATCATCCGCAATCATTTGCTGGAGATCGGTCATTGAAAACTCTTGCCGGTTCGGCGTCTCTGCTCTGCCGCTGAAATCAATCGAAAAAACAAGCGACTTGCTGATAGGGTCATATTCAGCAGACTCCGGTGCAGAATCCCGGAAAATAATGCTCACTTCATCACCCTCAGGCCCCGGTATCAACGAGCGCAACGTAAAAGAAGTCCCCGGCTCAAACCCTTGAACTTGAGCGACGGCGTTCGTATAAACCGGCGGATACGTCGTATCATCCACGGAAAGCGGCGTGCCGGGGGTACTGGCAAATTTGATAGCCGGTGAGCCGGCCGGGGCAAGAAATTGCAGATAATTATTGTCGTTAATACTTCCGTAATACCCCACTTCGGCAAAGGGGGTTACCGTCTCTCGCCCAGTAGAACCCGACGGGAGCGCAGCGGTAATTCGACCGGTACCGTCAAGATTTTTGAGAAGCGGCGAAGTATTCAAAAGCGTAACGATCTGCTCCGCCGTCGTCAAAACATCCCCGCCGGGCTGGGTTTGCAATACGACTTCGACGATCGTTGGATTATTCCCGTCGCCTTCGGCAACGTTCAGCCGCAGTTCCTCATTGCCTTCACGCGGTGCAGTATAGCGGAAAACAAAATTCCCCGCCGCCGTACCCGGCTCGCTGGCCGTTACGAGAACATCGTTGTCCTTGCCGGAGGAAGTCAGCACGATACTCCCAGGATTAGACTTGGCAAAAACCGTTGCTCCCACGCCGGTTGAGTCGCTAAAAATATTTACTGCGTCGGCAATCTGCTGCACCGTCGCATCGCGGTCGAATGTAAACGCCATATAACCGCCGGTTCCGCCTATTGTAAAGGATGTGTCCGTCTTGAGCGTACCATAAGGATAGTATAGTTCCGCCAGTCGGGCTGGTTCGTGAATTTGCACGACAATATCCTTTTCAATCCGGCCTAAAAAATTGGCTTGATAGATATTAACCTGCGATACTTGGCTTGAATCAAGACCGTATGTGTTAAAATCAAGAGAACCATCGAGCAGTTTTTGGCCTTGAAAGGAAGTCGTTGCCGAGATGAGATTGATCGTTTCAATGATTGCGTCGGTCTGCATTTGGAGAGCGGCCAGAGTTTCGGGCGTTTCCGTGCCGGTGCTGGCTGCCTGGGTTACAAGACCTCGCAAATCATTCAGTAAGCCGTTGACTTGACTCAAAGCACTGTCAACGGTTGCGATGAGTGAAGTATTACGCTGGCCGTTCGTAACGGCTTGAGACATCCTGACGATGTCGTTCTTGATAGCCATGCTGGCAATAAATCCGAGGGGATCATCCTTGGCAGTATGAATCCGAACGCCGGAGGAAAGGTTGCGTATGGAAATCGCCAACGAAGAATCGGCTTGGGACAAGGCCTGTCGGCCTCGCATGGAACTGATATTGACGAGTAAATTGGTGGGACTGACGGGTGTTAACATAATTTCGCCGTTTCGTTTACGAAAAACAGTCGCAATATGCGCATACTCCGAACGGAGCGATTAACGAAATTATCGGTTATTCCGGTTATGCGGGTTGAGGGAATTTTAGTAAAACTCCTGCGGACAAACCGTTATGTTTCCCGACTACGCAGAATGTCGATTTTTGTCCATAGGAACACGGGAACGCTCTGAATGAACAATACCTTCAAAATTCTTTACGGCATAACTCTTTAACAATAAAATGGGCAAGCCGTTCCGAGGCGGCAACGGCACGGCGTTGCAAGGATATAAGATCAATGATTATCGCTGGCCGGGTAATGATGCTGCCGAAAATATTTCCTGCCAAACGCAACACCCCCTTGTCGACGCTATTCAATATCTTGGTAATATCCTTGGGAATACGTTCATCGGCCGCATCAAAAACTATGCGGATGGACATAAACCGGGTATCCCGGTTACAACAAATTTCCGCAACGGCAAATGTTTCCATATCGGCCAATTCGGCAGCCGTTCGGCTATGCAACTCCCTTTTTTGCTCCGGTGTTTCAATAACGTCTTGTACCGTTATCAGAGTAAGTTTATTGGGGATTGGTGCCGTGTTTTTTGGAATAGATTGCGAAATATCCAGAGTTTGCAGGTCGTGTTGCCGTATGATTTGTTCGGGAATACAGACATCCGACTTTTTGAGCAGCGTCGAAAGCCCGCCGGCGTATCCGGCAGAACATATTAATTTTGGGTTAAACACATCAATCAATTTGTTCGTCGCCGTCCCGGCATTGCCCTGTCCAACGTCGGAAAACACGATGGCGGCCGACCTCCGCCCGGCTTGCCCCAACTCGATGTCTCCTGAATAAAACGTCCAACCGTTTCCGCGCGTCGTTCGAGGATAGAGAAGACGATCTATAATCCCCGTTGCTTCTTGACGCAGTGCAAAGACAAAACCGACATCGACAGATTGCATCATAGAATCGCATTATAACTCATTTTGGACAATCTTTCTTTCCTCTCTTTCTTTCCTCCATTCGGCATCGCTTGTTTTTTTGCAACGCTTGCTTCCCCAATACCGGACTCATTTCATTTGAGTACGATTGCTATATGGTTTTCCGTCATAAACCTTGTCGGTTTTATTGATTGTATGCAAGAGGGATACGAAAAAGGTATGAAATTTTGCTCTGGAAGTTTGCCTTTTCCTAAACTTGGAGTAGAGTGTCTTTACCGAACGTGTGTGTTCGGTATGATATTTTGCAAGGAGCAATTAGTAGCGTCATAACACTTGCAGAATCATAGAAACACGACCCTTCCCCCCATTTTAGAATTAGGAGATTTAGTATCATGAAAAAATTTGCATTATTATGCGCAGTTGCCCTGCTGCTTTCCTCTGCGGGCGTTGGATGCTCGAGCAACGGCAACGGACTGGGCAGTTTTTGCCGAACCGGCTCGATTTTCCCTGTGGCGAGGACCAAGGACGCCACGCAAGTTGTTTATCAAACGGCTGGATTAACGGCTTCACGATTCGCTCAATGTGATCCTTGCACACCGCTAGGATGCGATCCTTGCGAGCCGGTATCGTGCAATCCCTGCGAACCCGTCTCGTGCAACCCCTGCGAACCCGTATGCGACCCTTGTATCCCGAGGGGCGTTATCGGCCGACCGCCTATACCAGGAGCGTTCTAGTACGTATCCGGCACAAAGCACTATGACGGACTGTACAACTTTTATCGTCGACCCCAGCGAATCCGGCATGCGGCTTGATGTGTTCCTGACACATTATTTGCCGCAATATAGCCGAACGGTGATTCGCAACGCCATCATGCACGGAGGCGTACAAATTTTCGAAGAAGATTCGCCGGGGCAAGATGCCCCCTATTCTCACGGCAAACCCGGCTTCCGATTGAAGCCGGGCCAAGTCATCCGGTTTTCGATCCCAACCAGCGTGTTGGAAAAATTGCCCAGGGACAGGCCGATCCCCGAAAATATCCCGTTGGATATTTTGTATGAAGATCAGTACCTTGCGGTTATCAACAAGCAAGCCGACATGGTCGTTCATCCTTCCCGGGGACATTGGTCGGGAACGCTCGTTTCGGCCTTGGCGTTTCACTATGGCGAGCATTTAAGCAGCGTCCGGGGATCGGTCAGACCAGGCGTTGTTCATCGGCTTGACAGAGACACAACGGGTGCAATTCTTATTGCCAAGGATGATTTCATTCACGGCAAGTTGGCTTCTCTTTTTGAGGCCGGAACGGTATCCGTCCTCCGGGGAGGCCGGGAGGCAAACGCAGGGTTGAACGACGGGTTTATCGAGAAGGAGTATTTCGCCATCGTGCTGGGAAAGCCGTATCTTGACCGGGATATGCTTGATTTCCCCATCGGTTTGCATCCGAGGGTCAAAGAAAAAATGCGAATCGTACCGCCGGACGCTGTTGATGCAAAACATGCGCAAACGTTTTATGAAGTTGTCGAACGTTTCGGCAAATGGTCAACGGTTCGATGTGTTCCCAAAACGGGGCGGACACATCAGATTCGAGTTCATCTTGCGCATATCGGCCATCCGGTTTTATGCGACCGAATCTACGGCGGCGGAAAAACAATCTCCCAGGAAGAATTGCGGGGAACGGTGCCGTTTTCTCTATCCGATGACAAACCCGACGGCACCATTCTTCTTCAACGCCAGGCATTACATGCAAGCCGATTAAGTTTTACCCATCCCGCAACGGGCGAACGGCTTTCAATCGCCGCCCCGCTACCGCAAGATATGCAGTCGGTATTGGATATGCTGCGATAAAATATGTTAGGTTTTAACCTGTTGTCTTTTGGCTTTTCGGGCTTTTGAGTTGGCAGGCCGTTTGCCGTGATTTGCCTTTTTTTTGGGATGTTGAGGTTTCGACATGGCGGAAGATAATCAAATTGGACAATGAATAAAATGGATAATGAACAGGAAGCATTCAGCTGGCATCTAACACTCCCCGCCGGACATCACATCTCTAACTCGTACTGCAACCGGGGGATTTTTTGCGAATGCCATCTCGTACGGCGTTCATTCTATCCGAAACCGTGAAAATGTCAAGAGTATCTGCGTAATCTCTACTGATCTACGACAACCCCATCGATCATCTGGACGGTTCGGTCTGCGACGGAAGCGATTACATGATCGTGCGTCACCATCACGACCGTCAGTTTATGAAGTGTGCAGAGTTGCCGAATCAGAAAGATGACTTCCTGGGCCGATGCGGCGTCGAGGTTGCCCGTCGGTTCATCCGCAAGAAGAAGTTGAGGTTGAGCAATCAGAGCCCGGGCGATTGCTGTCCGTTGCATTTCTCCGCCGGAAAGTTCGTTCGGTTTGTGCTTCAAACGGTGCGATAAGCCGACTTGCTCCAAGAGCCGCCGGGCATTTTCGTGAAACTGCCGCCGTTTGTACGTGTACTCTAAAAAACCCGACTGTATCATTAACGGAGACAATACATTTTCCAAAGCCGTCAATTCCGGTAAAAGATGATAAAATTGAAAAATAAAACCGATGGAACGATTTCGCAAAATATCCCTGCGCGCAGGCGATAAAAAATCGATCCGTTCTCCGCCGAAATAGATTTCGCCAGCGTCGGGGACATCAAGCGTCCCGAGTAAATGCAACAGCGTGCTTTTACCCGACCCGCTTTGACCGACGATTGAAACAAACTCTCCCTTACGGACAGAAAAGTTGACTCCCTTCAAGACGGGTATGGTCAGACGTTTTTTGGAATAGGACTTAGTAATGCCTTTAACAAGGAGCATAAACACAAACGGGATGAGAGCCTGGCGAGTTCAAACCAGGTGCAACCAGGCACCAGGTGAAACCAAGCGAATGAAACCAGGCGAAGTGTAGTAAAACGTCGCTGTTTTCGCAAGATGTTTTTTTGCAAACACACGGTGAACACAGCCCGCCCAAATTGTCTGAAATTGCTATTCCTTGGTTTTTATAAGTTTGTTAGAATCGTATCGATGCCTGCGTTAAAAATATAACGATTATAAAGATATAACGATTATAAGGCAGTCAAACATTTTTTTACAGTCCCGGCTTCATTTTGCCGACTTACGGCCATCAACCCGTTGTTTCCGTAAGCCAGCGTAACGGCCAACAGGAGAATTATTAGTATGACATCCCCCCTATCCCCCCCGTCATTAAGCGTTTCGGAGAGCAAAGAGTCCGGCCATCGTTTGGTAACCCCTTCGGCACGGATTTTTGCGGCCTTGATCATCATGATCACGGGGGCCGGTATTGCCTCCGTTTTTTGGAAGATGCCGACCGGCACGCAGACTCATGCTCTCTATGAGGCAACACTTATCGATCAGCACTTGGCCGCAAGCCCGTTGCCGGGTTCGGCTTTGTCTCCCGAAGAGCAGCCGCCCTTTGATTTGCCTTACTTGCCGACTTTGGGAGACATGCCGTTAGCGGATAGCGGAGCGACAAAATACGGCCTGACAGACTCCACTCCGCCCGCTCTGGCGTCTCGAAACATCGAGCAGGGACAATTTATCCCGCCAACGTGGGAGTCCACATGGGATAGACCGAAACCGGCGGAAGCGTCGGCAATACTGCAAAGTCTGGAGCCGATACGCCAGATTATCGAAGAAAAACCTCTTGACATTGAACCCGTCGATCGGGATTTCCCGCCCGGCCCGGACTTTGACGATTTGACGAACTTAACATTACCCAACGCAATACTTGACGACAAAGTCCAGGATGAGCCCGTTTCAACATCGCCGCAACCAGGTTTTGCATCGGCATTGCAACCCCTTCAACCCCTGAGGTTCGACGGATTATCCCCTCTGCAACCCTTGCAAGAGTCGGAATTGCGGTCATTTTCCACCTTATTATTTCAGTAGCATAATTATTTCAATAGCATACTAAAACTATGTCCTTTCCAACCGTTCGGCTACGGCGATTACGTTATGAACCTGCTCTCCGGCAGATGATTCAAGAATTCTCCCTTTCGCCGGAACGTTTGATTATGCCTCTGTTTGTCCGCTCCGGCCAAAACATTCGGCAACCCATCGCCGCTATGCCGGGGAATTTTCAATTTTCCATCGACACTCTCGTCAAAGAAGCCGAAGAAATTGCATCTCTCGGAATCGGCGGGATCATCCTTTTCGCAAACCGATCCGATACGCCCGGTGCGAAAGATGCCGTCGGGAGCGATGCGTTACGCGAAGACGGACTCATCCCGCAAACAGTGCGTGCCGTCAAACAAACACTCGGCAACAAACTGCTAGTGATTACAGACGTCTGCTTTTGCGAATATACCGATCACGGACACTGCGGCGTGCTACGGCAAAGAGACCGCGATGGTGTTGCCGGCTATGATGTTGATAATGATGCGACGCTGGAAAACCTGGCTAAGCAATCTCTGATTCATGCTCAAGCCGGTGCCGACATGCTCGCTCCCAGCGGAATGATGGATGGAATGATCCAAGCAATGCGTGTCGGTTTAGATCGGGCAGGGTTTTATCATGTGCCGATTATGAGTTATGCGGTGAAGTATGCGAGTTCCTTCTACGGTCCTTTTCGGGAAGCGGCGGGCAGTGCTCCGCAATTTGGAGATCGGCGTTCGTATCAGATGGACCCTGCCGCAGCGGCCGGGCAAGCCGTGAGGGAAGTGAAACTTGATCTGGATGAAGGAGCCGATATTATTATGGTCAAGCCGGCATTAGCCTATTTAGACATTGTGCGGATGATCCGGGAACGTTTTACCGGAGTACCGATTGCGGCATACAGCGTGTCTGGCGAGTTCAGTATGGTCAAAGCCGCTGCCGAACGGGGTTGGATTGATGAAAAGGCGGTTGTTTTGGAATCGCTTACTGCAATGACTCGGGCAGGAGCGAATATCATCCTAACCTATTGGGCGAAGGATGTCGCAAAATGGGTGTAAACGCAAAAAATTGGTACAGTTCATTTGACATAGACCATTTTCTCGTTGACAGACATCGATGTTACTCTACAACAATAGTAAATGTCATATGTCATACGGGCATGACGGCAGTAAGTGTTCTTGATAGTGCGATGAATAATGAGCGGTTTGAATCTTATATTCGTGATGCATTGTGTGTTACACTTCATAAATGTGATATTGTTATATGGGACAATTTACCTGCCTATAAGAGTAGTGTTGCGAGGACGTTAATAGAAGGTAAGGGAGCGTCGTTATTAGCATTGCCTCCCTATATTCACGATTTGAATCCGATTGAGAATGCGTTTGAGAAGATGAAGTCCCGATTGAGTAAAAAGAAGATAAGGGATGTTGTAAAGTTAAGAAACTTTCTACTACAATCAGAAAAGTTCTTCTCAAAAGCCGAATGCAAAAATTATATCAGACACGCCGGGTATGATTTATATTAAAATGTGAAAGGCTTTAATTACATTTTTATCATATTTCATGAACAATGGTAGCAATAGGCGAAACTACGGCGGTAGAGAATAATCCACAGGAGGAGGAACAAGCGGAGGCAACCGCTCAGGCATGGTGCGAGAGGCATATACGGAGGCATACATCATGTAGGTACAAACACCAGTAATCGATATGCTACTGACTATCAGTATTGCTAATAAAACTAACATTCCAACACTGGGTATATCTTTTTGGGTACGAGGATGTTTCCATCGGTAGCATAACAGAGCAATAGCAAGGGGAAAAGGGGACACTCCCGCTAAAAATATCCCGATGGCCCCCTGCCAGCACATTGACAACAAAAGAAGGCATAGCGGTAGAAATGACAAACCAGTGAAAATTAAAACATTTTTGCGAAACTGCTCCAACGGCATCGCCTTTTCGTATTTTTGGAACATGCGGACGTAAAAAACAGGCAGCACTACCATCATCAATAACGACGAACACAGGAGAACGATAAACGAAGCCATACTACAATCAATGTTAATGTCCAATAGTGAAAAGTCAATAAATTTCAAAGGTTAACGGGAAAAATTTCTTTCTTGCACATCTCGTGCATTTTCATCTACTCATATCTGGCTATAGCACTATAGTAGACATCTTCCGCTCGTTTTTTTGCTCTTTCGAACGCAGCATCCGCAGCTTTTTTGCAGGCATCGAGATTTTTTTTCGCCGTCTCATTATTACTTTGCAATAAAGTTTTTGCCTGTGCCATGCAAATTGTCAGATTTGCGGCTGCGCCAGCCTGCGCAAATTTGTATGCTATTATTGCAGCAGCGAAACAGGCAGGTGCGCCTATCAAAAACGCATTGCAGACAACACAAGCAGCGACATATGCGGCTGTCGCTATCGCAAACGTGGCTGCGAATTGCGCAGTACAGGCAGCCGCTGCAATTTGATATGCTTCATCAGCACCGCCGACCGCATTACTGTAATAACTATTACAGAGAGCATAGGCTGCCATGTGGTCTTCAGCGGCGTGTTGCATAGCATCTGTATACGCCTTCGAAGCATTGTCAAATTCATGATTGACCGCCTGGGCGTTTTGGGCATAGATGTAGCACACCAGGCATGGCGAAACAACGAGCAAGGACATCACCACACCGACAAGGATAGGCGACTGAAACATTCGCCGTATTCTAAACATAAAACTTCTTTTGTTGAACATAAAACCTCCTATTAGGTTAAGGGTTAATAAGGGTTAAAACGGAAACAAACCGTTATATCGTATAGCGGAAAACCGCATTCATTCTGCTTTGTTCGGGATGTTCTTGCGCCAATAAAGCCAAAATAGGCGAATAATAATTAACGAAATAATGATAACATGTACTACAATAACTAAAACACGATTCCTTTTTTTATCAGGAGAAAGATAAAACTCATCATCGGATACATTGAATCGGTTGGGGAGCGTCAGATCAGGCAGCGACGCAACCAACAGAGGAAGTCTCTTTATGTCGGGCTTGGGAACAAGCAAAGAGCCTGTGATCGTTACATATTCTTCTATCGATTTTGGCGATAAAACTTCAAATCCTCCAGGCAGTTGAAAAATGTCGTCGGTCAAATTGGGCATCGGTTCAAAATCCAAATAGCGTAATTTGGAAATGCTACTACCATTTGATGCAAATGATTCTTTTTCAAGAATAAAAAAAGTTTCTGCATCAACCACGAAACGGTTTTTAACAGGAATATTTCGGGTCATCGCCACCGGCAAACTCGCTAACATCGGAGAAGAGAAATGTATCGCTTGTTCAATTTCATAACATTCTCTTCCGTTATAAGCAAATGTTCGGTTCAATATCATCTCTGTTTTCACATCCCTTAATGCCGTCAATAACGGAGACACATTCGGCTGGCTTTTTGCTCCCGCAAAGAGTACATGAGTATCAACCGCAACCTTTTTATCGAGGTACAAATCGTAACTCTTGTCGCCGTACATGATGGTTGTTTTCTTTAGCGGAGAGGAAACATCGGTCAGCATTGCCAGCGAACCATCAGGTAAAGGTTTTTGATAGACGGACATCTCCATCCCTTGCGATGCAATTCGATAGTGTGCAGCAACGCCCATTGTTTGCCAAGATTCTTCCATAATCGCCTTGGCAGTTAGAGAAACCTCTGCTCCATTCACCACGCCGCCTACAACGAGTGCGAATGAAATAAAAACCAATTTGATGACATTCAAATTTCTCATAAATTTGTGTTGGCCAAAGCCTGTGTTGGTACACTTCTTGATGATACTGACACTACAATTCCTGCTACAGCAACGGAACGGATTTGACCGTCTGCAAAAACAAATTCGATTACACATTCTATCAGACCGGATATGGCGGTATCGTCGACATGGATGGTAATGGTTCGGGTACTATCCGGTTGAAGACCGGAAGCCATCTCTACTTTGACGTTCTTCGGAAAACCTTTGACTTCGTTTATCTTAATCGGTAGCCGTTCACGGTATTTTCTTTAATTTACCTAAAATTGGTCTTTTGTCAACAGGGAAAAAAGAGTATTCTTAACATCATGGATGCCAAGGACAAACGAATCGCCGAACTCGAAGGAATTATCAAAAACCTCCTCGAAGAAATCGAACGACTCAAAGAACGCATCGCCGAACTCGAAAAACACTCTGGCAACTCCTCTAAACCGCCCTCTTCCGATATCGTTAAACCAAAAACAGAAAAGAAAGACAAGAAAACCAAGCGAAAAAAAGGAGCACAGCCTGGACACAAACAACATCTAC
>Ga0099364_10010562_pt1 | contig 12688 bp, 11 predicted proteins | sample TergutTh196P3_FD_73070 | JGI IMG/M metagenome (GOLD analysis project Ga0099364, IMG submission 73070) | Microcerotermes parvus P3 segment gut microbial communities from Pointe-Noire, Republic of the Congo - Th196 P3 | ecosystem: Host-associated > Arthropoda: Insects > Digestive system > Gut ... | reverse complement strand
AGCCGTGGTATGTGATTCCGGAAAGCGGAGCATGGATGCGGAGCGCGCCTTTTATCGCATGGATGACGATAATGGGCGGAGAAGGAACACATAGCTCGGCGACGGCTAGTTAGAGGTTAGGAGTTTCCGGTTTTGGGATTGGGTTCTTGGTTATTAGATTTGCTTTTTCCGCCTAAATGCGTATTCTGTTGGAAGATACAGGACGCTAAAGACGCTTTGTGCGGACACTGTTTAGCCTCTCTGCCGTATACAGTTGATGGTGGAAAAAAAGACGATGATTACAAACAATTTGATTTTTGTCTCTCACCCCTGTATTATATCGGTGATGTACGAAACTCGATTCTTCGCTATAAGTTCCGAGCCTCGGTCGCTTATGCTGATGTATACGGCAAACTGTTAGCGGATTGTATTCGCGAGAATCTGCATATTGAATACGATATATTGTCATGGGTACCTTTGAGCCGAAAAAGAAAACGGCAGCGGGGTTACGATCAGGCATATCTGCTCGCGGTGGCAACGGCTTCAGAGTTGGGAGTCGCGGTTACGGAGACATTGATAAAATCGCGGAATGTAAAAGCTCAGTCTGAACTCCCGCACAAAGAGGAGCGGCTTAAAAATATCAGCGGAGCATTTGAGCTTGCGGAACATACGGATATCATGGGTAAAACGGTATTACTCATAGACGATATTATCACAACAGGAGCAACATTATCCGAATGTGCCGGGGTGTTGCTCACCGGCGGCGCCGCAAGAGTGATTTGCGCCACACTCGCAAGAGGGGAATAGAGGGATATCAAATGGTATTTGGCAGAGATATCGGAATAGATTTGGGAACGGCGTCCGTGCTTGTGTCTACACGCGGCAAGGGCGTGATATTGCGTGAGCCTGCCGTTGTCGCTATGGATAAAATCACAGGTCGAATGTTGAATGTTGGAATGGCCGCCCAGCGTATGTTAGGCAGGACGCCGGGTAATATCGTTGCGATACGCCCAATGCGCGATGGCGCGATATCTGACTATGACATGACAGAACGTATGCTTAAAGAGCTTGTCCGCAAGACCGTCTCGTTTTCGCTCTTAAAACCGAGGATCATCATCTCTGTCTCGTCGGGTATCACAGAAGTCGAGGAACGTGCTGTTATCGATGCGGGAATCGCGGCGGGAGCGCGTAAGGTTTATCTTATGGAAGCCCCGCTTGCGGCCGCTATAGGCGCAGGCCTCGATATCGCTAAAGCTGACGGCCATATGGTCATCGACATTGGCGGCGGCACGACCGATATCGCCGTTTTGTCAGTTTCGGGCGTTGTTGAGTCAGTCTCACTCAAATCCGGCGGTGAAACCTTTGATGACGCATTGATAAAATACATTCGCCGTAAGCACAATGTCCTCATTGGCGAACCTACCGCCGAGGAACTCAAAAAGAGCATTGGCTGTGTGTTCCCGCGCCATGAATCAATAGCGGTAGAAGTTAAAGGCCGCTGTTTGATGACAGGCTTGCCCCGTGTTGTACCCATCAGCTCTACAGATACGCTCGAGGCGTTTGAAGAAGTGACCGAACGCATCATCGAAGCAACACATAAAATACTCGAAAAAACACCGCCTGAACTGGTAGCGGACATTTCGCATAACGGGATCGTCCTTACCGGAGGCATGAGTTTGCTCTGGGGTTTTGATAAACTTATCTCAAACCGATTGAGCATAAACACGATGATTGCGGACGATGCCGATCTCTGCGTCGCAAATGGGCTTGCAAGAGCGCTCAGCAGGGTAGGCGACATGACCGAAGGCGCAATCAACTTGGCACGGCGTAAGCAAATGAAAAACTAACGACTTAGGGGTTAGGGGTTAGGAGTTAGGAGTTGCGTGGGATTTTTTAGAATTAGTTAATTGACACCGCATTTCTGCATTCTGCATTATTATTTTTCATTTAATTAAAAGGAGGATTTTCCGGCAATGGCAAAAAAGCAATTCAAATCAGAATCAAAGAGGCTGCTTGAGTTAATGGTAAACTCTATTTACACTCACAAGGAGATTTTTTTGCGTGAGCTGATATCTAACGCATCAGACGCGATAGACAAGCTCTGTTACATCTCACTGACCGATGAAAACGTTGGCCTCACGCGTGACGATTTCAGAATCATGTTAGCCGCTGACAAAGAAAAAAGAACCCTTACCATCAGCGATAACGGCATCGGCATGACGGCGAAGGAACTGGAATCAAATCTCGGAGTCATCGCAAAAAGCGGTTCGCTTGATTTCAAAAATGACATGGATGAATCGGCTGAAGGCCTTGATATCATCGGTCAATTTGGCGTAGGCTTTTACTCGGCGTTTATGGTCGCTGCCCAAGTAACCGTTATATCCCGCGCTTATGGTGAAGATACCGCAAACAAATGGGTATCGTCAGGCTCAGACGGTTATACAATAACAGAATGTGAAAAAGAATCGCCGGGTACAGACATCATAATCGAAATCAAACAGGACACAGAAGACGAGAAATACGAAGAATTTCTGACGGAGCATAAGCTTCGCTCTTTGATCAAGAAATATTCCGATTATGTTCGCTGGCCTATAGTCATGGACGTGACAAAACAACGTCAAATCGAGACCGATGAGCTTGACGAGGACGGAAACAAGAAAAAAACATGGGAAGACTATATAGAAGCGGAGACGATCAACAGCCGCATACCGATTTGGCAGCGCGAAAAATCCGAAGTCACCGATGAAGACTGTGCCGAATTCTATAAGGAAAAATTCTTTGATTACACTGACCCCGCCGCTGTTATTCGCGTCTCGGCGGAAGGGACTGTTAGCTTTAAGGCGATGCTTTTTATACCTGCCGTCGCCCCTTATGATTATTTTACCCGCGAGTTCAAAGCGGGCTTGCAGTTGTATTCCTCGGGCATAATGATTATGGAGAATTGTTCGGATTTACTGCCTGAGCATTTTCGATTTGTACGCGGGGTCGTTGATTCACAGGATTTATCGCTGAATATTTCAAGGGAGATGCTCCAGCATGGCCGTCAGCTCAAAATCATCGCAACTAATGTTGAAAAGAAGATCAAGTCCGAGCTTAAAAAATTACTCGACAACGATTTTGAAAAATACGAAGGTTTTTATAAACATTTCGGAATCCAGCTCAAATACGGTGTTGTGAACGGTTTTGGCGCAAACAAGGATTTGCTGTCGGATTTGTTATTATTCTACTCGTCAAAAGCCCAAAAACCTATCACTCTTGCGGAATATGTCAAGAATATGCCGGAGGAGCAGCAGTATATCTATTATGCCGCAGGTGAAAATATTGCGTTGCTTGATAAACTCCCGCAAGCGGAACAGGTTCGTGAAAAAGGGTATGAAATACTCTATCTCACAGACGAGATAGACGAGTTTGTCATCCGCACACTGATAAAATATGACGAAAAGGATTTCCGTTCCGTAAACGACGGCGACTTGGAGATAGAGACCGAAGACGATAAAAAAGAGACCGAGCGCAAGGAAACGGAAAATAAAGATGTTTTGGAATTTGTAAAAACATCCCTTGACGACAAAGTCACCGCCGTGCGTTTTTCAAGCAAACTAAAAAGCCACCCTGTCTGCCTTGCGGCGGATGGCGAGATCAGCCTTGAGATGGAGAGATACTTTAAGTCATTGCAAGGCCGGCAGGAAATGCCTTTTGGGGACATGAGCGCGAAACGCGTCCTCGAACTAAACGCCGCGCACCCCTCGTTCGCGGCACTAAAAGACGCATATGAAAACGACAAAGACAAGGCGGCAAAATACGCAAAATTGCTGTATGGTCAAGCCTTACTCACAGCGGGCGTGCCACTCGAAGACCCCGCTGAGTTTTCACAGTTGATAAGCGACTTGGCATTTGGGTAAGTGCTTGTCATTTAAGCTTTTTCGCCGATGTCATTCAATATCCTTCGCCGATGTCATTCTGAGCGCAGCGAAGAATCTAAAACCTTATTATCAAAATTTCAGGGGGGCTGTTTTGCGACAGCCCCCCTAATGCGTTTATTTACTGTTATTGTTGAATCCATTCGTATAGCTGCAGCAGCCTGATAAAATCTCTGCGATATCCGGCTTGGTCGAAGCCAAGGCTTCCCATTGCAAGCTCGGACACTTCCGCAATCGTGATGTCTCTTGCGTATTCCGAGTCGCGCAGCAGATGAGCGAATGACGCTACAGCAGTTGCGAAACGGAAATCCGTGCTGCCAAAATCTACGATGTCGTCAATAAAGACTTGCTTTAGCATCAGATTGCTTCTGGTTTCACCGGGCTGCTTATAACGCAGACGCACCTCAAACAACTCATTGGCAAAATTCGGCAGGGTATCATTATCGGGCGAATATCTGTTGCCTGTCGTCGTTGCGGTGCCTTGCAGTTCCAGTTCAAACATCATGATCACATCTGTGCCGACGCCGATTTCCCCGGCATCCTTCATGTCATCGTCAAAATCCCTGTTATTAAGGCGGCGATTCTCATAACCGATAAGCCTGTAGTTCTTTACATTATGCGGGTTAAACTCGACTTGCGCTTTTACATCATCGGCGATAGTGTACAAATTCGCGGCAAGCTCGTCAACAAGCGCTTTTTGCGCTTCAGCCAGATTATTGATGTAAAAATAGTTTCCGTTACCCTCTCTGGAGAGTGTTTCCATCAGATCGTCACGGATATTACCCATGCCGTAGCCGAGGACGCTGAGGTAAATGTCATTGCCGCGTTTTTCGCCAACGAGCTTTGCAAGCGCACTGTTGCTGGAAAGCCCAACATTAAAATCTCCGTCTGTCGCGAGGATCACGCGGTTATTAGCGTTTGGCAAATAGTTTTTCTCGGCAAGGGAATATGCGGTCTGAATACCTTTTTGCCCTGCCGTTGAACCTCCGGCTTCGAGGCTGTTTATTACAGACATGATCCTGTCTTTGTCTGCCCCGGATGCTCCGTCCAAAAGAATTGCGGAACGTCCGGCATAAGTGACGATAGAGACCCGGTCGTCTTCAGTCAGGGTTTCTACCAACAAGCCAAAGGATTCTTTGAGCAGGGGCATTCTGTCATGTGATGCCATAGAGCCGGAGGAGTCGATCAAGAAGGTGAGATTACACGGCGGGAGTTCGCTTTTGTCGATATCCACAGATTTGACGCGGATCAATGCCAAATGGCGGTCTGCGCTGAATGGTGAAGGGCCAACCTCGGCGCTCATTGCGAAAACAGCATCGCGCTCGAAAGACATATCGTTGTCATATGTGAAATAATTGATGAGTTCCTCTGTCCGAACGGCATCGTGTGGGGGGAGGTTCCCGCTTTCAAGGAAACGCGCAACATTTGTGTAAGCTGCCGTGTCTACTTTTAGCGAAAAAGTCAATGTGGATTCGACATCGGTGGTAACTGCGAGGTTTTCGGTGATTACGAGATACGATTCTGCCTGCGCGGAGTCCCAATAGTCAGGGAAGGATGGATCATACGGGTCGGGCGTGGGGGAGGGCATGGGGATTTCTGCGGGGGGTGGGTCACTTAAGTAGTCAGAGGGTGCGGGTGGGGGGTCACTAGGTGCGTAGTCATATGCCCCGGCGCAGGCGCTTATCACAAACGAGAATACGATAAGCATAATGATACAAATAATTCTTTCTTTTTTCATTTTATTAGTCTCCTTCTGATTGTTTTGGGTTGCTTCATAAACATAAACCATCGAAAATCCCAAAACATTACAGCGGGATAAAATATTTTTTTGAATATCTGCCGAATTGTAACAATACAGAGTTTGCCATTTTGTCCGCAAACTTCCGCGCAAAGCCGCTCAAAGGCTCATTTACGCGGCTTGCAAAACTTGACGTGAGCCATGTTCCACTAATCACAGCAAGCCTTTCTGCTACAATTTCGCCGTGAGCGGACTAATGCGCTCCACTAACGCTTCCAAAATCGGCAACCTCTGTATTGTAACGCCAAATTTAGGATAAGACGTCATCAGATAAGCGCGATGCCGAGGCGCAGCAGTGTGTTGATGTCATAACGGCTGGTAAGTGTGTATAGGATATCGTCGTTAGTAAAAGTCAGCAAACTATACGCATCGGTCTGTTTTACGTAAGCGATTTCTCCGCCAAGCCATATCTCCACAAGCCCTGAAATGTCCGACGGCACTGCTCCGGCTTCCAAAGTGACAACAACATTATCAAGATAGACATCCTCGATATAGTAAATGCTCTGCCCGCGGTCCTGCTCAAAGCCGATTTGCGTAAACCCCTGCGGAAGCGGCACTGAAAGGGGGATGATCTCAAATTGAGGCGTTTGGGGAAGGGGTTGCGGCGCAGGGTCGGCGGGTTCAGGCGCAGGGGCGGGATCAGCGGGAGATGGTATCGGAATGGGATGGGGGTCTGTCTGCGACGGCGTACTGAATAGATTTGGCAAGTAAACAAAAGTAATGGCTATACAAGCGGCAAGCAACGGAAGCAGTGCCAGATAGGGTCTGCGTTTTTCAGACGTGACTTTTCTAAACACGCGCATTTCCAGCCTGTACTCAGCAGCCATCTCCGCCGAAGCCTGTTCAGACATATTGAGCGTTTTATTTTCCTCATGAAGCTCCCGACCATAATTCTCAACATACTCATTCGCTATTTTTTGCAAAAGTTCGTCATTGTTCAGCATATTCGTCCCCCCTCTCTCAAGATTCTTCACTGCGTAAGATTCTTCGTTTCGCTCAGAATGACACATACTTTCGTGTTATCCCGAACCGCAGGCGAAGGATCTGTTTTTATTGCCGTCTTTACACTAATCTCTTGATTGCAACATGGCGGCAAGTTTTTTCTTGGCGCGATGCAAGCGCACTGTTACATTGTTTTCGCTGATGCCAAGCATTTTGCCTATCTCTTTATGGCTGAGGTCGTAGGCGTATTTGAGTAAAAACACACTCTTTAACTCGTCGCCGAGCTCATCGAGTTGATGGTAGATGTATTCAGCATTAAGCTGTGATATCGTATGCTGCTCCAGATCAAAGGAATCGGGCAAGTCGTAATCGTATTCTTCCACAGCAACGGTTTTATACTGTTTAAGCATAGTAAGCGAAACATTTTTGACGATAGTAATGATAAAGGCGACCGCTCTGTTACTTTCAGGGTCATCAATCTTGTGAAGATTCTTATAGATACGGATAAAGGCTTCACTTGCGGCGTCTTCGGCAAGCGAATAATCCCGCAAAATCCCATAGGCTTTGTGCAGCATCAATTTTTTGTATTTGTGAAAAATGAACTCGAACTTGTCGCGCTCGCTCTCAGAGGGAAAAACAAAGAGCATAGTCAACGCGAATCACCCCTCATAATAATACTAACTTAGATTTATACAAAAACATTACGGGTTTGGTTTAAGATTTGGCGAAATTTTGGTTTAAGATTTGGCAACCAAGCAGCGCTTTACAGGTAATATACGCCAATCACACCGATGGCCGCGTTGGCACATATATGTACGATGAGGCTTCCCACCACGCTTTCACATCTTCGCGCCAATTCATTGAAAATAAAGCCGGAAACAGCAAGCCCGAATATGCCGAGAACCAAAACACCCGCTGTGACCCCGCTTTTCAGCACAGACACATGATAGAGCGCAAAGAGCAGGCTTGAAAATATATGGGCGCATTTTGTTAGCCCCATACGGTGGATGTTCAAAAACACAAAACCCCTGAAAAACATTTCTTCAAGTGCGGCGTTAACGCATATGACATAGAGCAAAGCCAAAACATAGTTGTCACTTGTTATCCCTACATCCAGCAATGCGCCAACAACCATCGCCTGATCCAACAATGATTGGAATACAGCATGGGCAATCAAAACAAGGGCAAACACAGACAACCCCGACAGCAGGGGCAGTTTCAGCAACTTTTTGCCGCCCTCCTTAATTACAAACAGGTCTCTTAGCCGCCCCGATTTGGTAATAATGCAATAAAGGAACGGGCACAAGGTAAAGAGGATGGCCTTTAGCGCGGAAGTATAGACATAATGGTTAAACTGCGTATGCAGCATGACGGCGTGTATGCCGCATACGAAAACCGACAATGAAACAATTATGAGCAGATTTCTATGTACAGCCTTATTTTTCATCACTTTCATGGCAACAACTCCAATTCGTAGTTTACCACGGACAGCACCAATCTTCAATCCTTTTCGACACCAATACAAAAGCAGAAACGTAAAGCGCACCGCGACACAACCGCCGGGCGGCATATAGGCACGGCGGTTGTTGTGTTAGCGTATGTCAAAGGTCAATTGTTTCCCGGATTACTTCGGCGTTGGGGCGAGTATCGCCGATATTAGTTTTCCTTCGGTATTTCTGATTTCGGGCGTTTGGTGATTGCGGTAAGGTCATTTCGATTAAACCGGCATCTAGCGCAGGGCGTAAGTAATTTTTGCGGAATGTGGGGCGATGCCTTAATCCGAGCTGTTCCATAAGCTCAAGTGCCGACAGCGTTTTCGTTCCGATGACACCCAAAAGGCGATTTACTTGGTCGCTCACTTGGTCGCTCGCTTGGTCGCTTGCGTCGTAGTGTTCAAGCGTGTCCCATATCGCTTTCAGTATAAAAAGCACAAACTCCGTGCAGTCGTCTGTATCGTTTGACCGACCGATCGCGGCATAATATTCCTGCTGACGCTCATGTATTATGGTTTCCACAGGCAGCCACGCAAATATTTCTTTCCATTGGTACAACAGAAGTGTTTGCCACATTCTTCCCATTCGCCCATTACCGTCCGGGAAAGGGTGGATAATCTCAAACTCATAGTGAAACACACAGCTTTTGACAAGTGGGTGAACGGGGGCATCCTTTGTCCAAAGAAGTAAATCCGCAATTAAACCGGAAATACCATCCGCGGGCGGTCCGATGTGTACGAGTTCATTGCCGCGAACCACACCGACATTTCCTGTGCGAAACTGCCCCGGCACCTTTACCAAGTCTTTCATCAGGATTTTGTGTGCCGCAAGTAAATCCATAACGTCATAAGGGTTAAATTCAAGCAATCTATTATACGCCTCAAAGGCGTTCTGTGCCTCACAGATGTCCTGTGGCGGGGCAATAATGCGTCCTCCTTCAAAGAGGGTCGAAATCTGCTCAAATGACAGAGTGTTATTTTCAATCGCAAGCGATGAATGAATGGAGCGCAGCCTATTAAGCCTGTGGAGTTTGGGATTTTGTTCCATACCGCTCGTTACCGTCAGCACGTCTATGCGGGCGGCAATCAACGATACCATGATTAGTATCTCATCTGTGATAACGTATTTCGGTCTATATAGATAGTCGCCCAAACTCGCTGCCTCCTTTTGCAAGCCGCGCGTAAGTATTTATCATTTCTATTATCCATCGCGTAGTTTGTTATTTCACGTTTAATACGCTACGCCCCAGACGACCATTTTGTCGCCGGGTTTGCCGCAAATCGGGCAAGTATCGCCAATGCGCTCTTGTTCAAACGGGAGGCATCGCGAGGTCACATCTGCTTCGGCTTTCATACTCAGCTCGCACTCGCGGCTGCCGCACCACATCGTTTTTATAAACCCGCCGTGTTCATTGAGGATTGCTTTTGCTTCGTCGAGTGTCGCGGCGTTACGTGTGTTTTTGTCAAGATTTTCTTTTGCCTTGTTAAAAAGAGATATTTGGATATCGTCCAGCAGCTCGGTTGCTTTTGTTTCGAGGGCCGCAAGCGGGATCGTTACTTTTTCGCCGTTATCCCTGCGGGCGGCGACGCATTGGCCGTTCTCTATATCTTTAGGGCCGATCTCTATACGGAGCGGCACGCCCTTCATCTCATATTCGGCAAATTTCCAGCCGGGGGTTTGATCGGATTCGTCGCATTTGACTCGTATTCCGACGGTTTTGAGGCGTGACACCAGTTCGGATGCTTTTTCAAGGACTCCGGGTTTATGCATACCGATAGGAATGACGATAGCTTGAATCGGAGCGATGCGCGGCGGCAGGACGAGGCCGTTATTGTCGCCGTGCGTCATAATTATTCCGCCAATGGAGCGGGTCGAGAAACCCCATGATGTTTGATGCGGGTGTTGCAGGGTGTTTGTTTTGTCCGTAAAAGTGATGTCAAAGGCTTTTGTGAAACCGTCACCGAAATAGTGGCTGGTACCGGCCTGAAGCCCTTTCTTATCATGCATCATACATTCAACGCAATATGTGCGCTCTGCGCCCGCGAATTTTTCCTTATCGGTCTTGACACCTTTAAGACATGGCATGGCAAGCACATTCTCATAAACATCAGCGTATATTTCAAGCATTTGCTCCGTTTCGGCAATCGCCTCCTCAGCAGTGGCGTGGACTGTATGGCCCTCCTGCCACAGAAACTCACGATGGCGCAGAAATGGGCGGGTCGATTTTTCCCAACGCAGAACAGATGCCCACTGGTTATATAACTTAGGCAGGTCGCGCCATGATTGAACTATCTGCTGCCAATGGTCGCAGAATAAGACTTCGGAAGTCGGGCGGATAGCGAGCCTTTCTTCAAGCTCCTCGGAGCCGCCGAAAGTGACCCATGCACATTCCGGAGCGAAACCTTCGACATGATCCTTTTCTTTTTGGAGCAGGCTCTCCGTAATAAGGAGCGGCATGGATATGTTTTCATGTCCGGTATCTTTGAACCTCCTGTCAAGCTCGGCTTGGATATTCTCCCATATCGCATATCCGTAAGGGCGCAGTATGAAAAAGCCTTTTACGCCGGAGTAACCTATAAGCTCCGAGCGTATGACGACATCCGTGAACCATTGCCCGAAATCGACATCCATATCTGTAATTTGCTCTACTTTTTTTTCCTTAGCCATAATAATGCCCCCTAGTAAAATCTTAATCGCGCTTAATATATTATACCCCCCTTGTCAAGTCCTGAAAAAACTGATATTATGTGCAATGCGGCTTTGACCGAAGGAATGGAGTGATTAACATTATTGCTTTAGCGTGTGACCACGGCGGTTTTGATCTTACGAAGGAAATCAAGATATTTTTGGATAATAAAGGGCTTGATTATAAGGATTTTGGGACTTATTCCCCCGAAAGCTGCGATTATCCGGAGATTGCGAACAGGGCGGCGGCAGCTATCACGAGCGGGGAATGTGCCAATGGTATTTTCGTATGCGGCACCGGAATAGGGATAGCGATTGCGGCGAACAAAATACGCGGCATACGCGCCGCGCCTTGCACAGACTGTTACACAGCGGAGATGACACGCCGACACAATGACGCGAATGTTTTGACATTAGGCGGACGTGTCGTTGGCGTGGGACTCGCACTGAAGATCGTAGAAACTTTTTTGACAACGGGTTTTGAAGAAGGCGGCAGACACAGGCAGCGTATTGATATGCTTGATGGGCTGAATAACGCTGATTAACAGGTATGCGGGGGCTATATGGGCAGATACGTACCAAAGACTTATAATAATCGGCGTATTCTGAGAATAATCTACAGACTCATCATCACCGTTATTTTGGTTGCGGTGACGCTGTTTATTCTGTTGTTTTTTGGGCTGAGGCAATATGAAGTACACACCGAGGATGGCATAAAGCTTGAGATACCGTTTCTGATGGATAATCCGCCATCAGACGGGCAAGACACGCAGAGCGCCTTATTGGGGTTTGTATTGGGTGTGATCACCGCCGTTATTCAGTTGCGCCTTTATTCGGCAATCAAGGCACATTTCGCGGAGGGGAAGCCGGATAGGAAAACTATTCTGATTCTCGCGGCTCAACTGCTTGCGCCTCTGATTCTGCTTGTCATCGCGGCACTGCTGCTTCGCGGTGATATTGTCTGGGCGGTTATTGGTGTTGCCGCTACGGTGATTGGTGTGTCGTTTTTTCGATTTATCCGCTCAGGCAGGAGAAACCGATGACATGGGGCATCTTAGGGGTTAGGAGACGGGGGATTAGTTCTTTCAATTAGGAATGAGGAATTAGGAGTTTTTACTGAGTTTTTGTCAGTGATAGATTCTTCGCTGCGCTCAGAATGACATGGGGGGCTAAAGTTCTTGAAATTGTAAATAACAAAAAACCGGAGCTGTTGCTCCGATTTTTTGTATAAATGTTGGCGAATACCTATTTTCCCGGGCCGTCTCCAGCCAAGTATCGTCGGCACGAGTGAGCTTAACTTCCGTGTTCGGAATGGGAACGGGTGGAACCTCACCGTAATCTACACCAACTTCTTACCGCAGTGCGGTATATTGCACCCTGAAAACTGAACAATGATAGTTGACAGAAAAACAAGACATATGCCTGCATATCACACAGCTATGCTGTGTAAAAGGTCAAGCCCTCGGGTTATTAGTACCGGTCAGCTAAACATATTGCTATGCGTACACCTCCGGCCTATCTACGATGTAGTCTACATCGACCCTTACTCCATTAACTGGATGGGAGAACTTATCTCAGGGGGGGCTTCACGCTTAGATGCTTTCAGCGTTTATCCCGTCCGTACTTAGCTACCCAGCTATGCCGTTGGCACGACAACTGGTGCACCAGAGGTACGTCCATCCCGGTCCTCTCGTACTAAGGACAGCTCCCTTCAATTCTCCTGCGCCCGCAACAGATAGGGACCGAACTGTCTCACGACGTTCTGAACCCAGCTCGCGTGCCACTTTAATCGGCGAACAGCCGAACCCTTGGGACCTAATCCAGCCCCAGGATGTGACGAGCCGACATCGAGGTGCCAAACCTCCCCGTCGCTG
>Ga0099364_10010561_pt1 | contig 12688 bp, 12 predicted proteins | sample TergutTh196P3_FD_73070 | JGI IMG/M metagenome (GOLD analysis project Ga0099364, IMG submission 73070) | Microcerotermes parvus P3 segment gut microbial communities from Pointe-Noire, Republic of the Congo - Th196 P3 | ecosystem: Host-associated > Arthropoda: Insects > Digestive system > Gut ... | reverse complement strand
CCTGTGATTCAAGACCACGGCTGTATGTTTATAACTGGACTTATTATACGCCGGATTCAGTTATAGAAAAGTTTGAAGAAGAATTCAATGTAAGAGTTATTTATGACGAATTTGCTTCTAATGAAGAAATGTTTGCTAAACTTATGGCATCCAGAGGCGGCCGCTCAAGTTACGATGTGGTATTTCCTTCCAAATATTTTATACCAATAATGATTCAAGAAGGTCTTTTGGAAAAGATTGATGGATCAAAATTATCAAATCTTGCAAATATTGATCCATATATTTTACGGTTATCAGATCATGATCCAAATATGGAATACTCTGTTCCTTATTATTACGGAGCGGCAGGAATAATTGTAAACACTTCAAGGGTTTCCAATTATGAACAAAGTTGGAGTATCCTTGAAAGAACAGATCTAAGAGGCCGCATGGTAATGCTGGATGATATGCGTGAAGTTATGGGAGGAGCCCTTTCTTATCTTGGTTATTCAGTCAATACAATTAACCCTGCAGAAGTAAATGCTGCAAGAGATCTTGTAAATAATAGATGGAAACCAAACCTTGTAAAATTTGATTCAGAAGCTTATGGCTTAGGTTATATAAACGGAGAATTCTGGGTAGCTCATGGTTTCCCTGAAGCAATTTATGAAGAAGTTGCCGGCGAAGATGGAAACTTTGATTTTAGAAATAACCCTATCTTAAAAAACACTCATTTCTTCTTTCCAAAAGAAGGCGGACCATCCTATCTTGATTATATGGTTATCTTAAAAAATGCAAGAAATGTCGACATGGCACATCTTTTTATAGACTTTATTCACCGCCCGGAAATCTACGCGGAATTTGTTGATGCGTTTGGCTTGCCTGCAACGGTTAATATTCCTGCCCGCCAGCATAAAAAAGGTTATTCATTCTATTCTGAGGAAGACCTGCTTAATACACAGTTAGTTGATGATGTTAAAGATGCGCAGGATCTTTACAGCGATGCGTGGTTTAATACAATTAGAGCCGGAGACTGATCGATCTTAATAATCATAAAACCCTCGTATTATAATCCTAGTGCGAGGGATATTTTGGATCTAAAATCTTTTTCTGTTATTTTATTTTTTAAATAATCCGTAATTATTTGACGAACAACCGGAGGAAAAACATTCCAGTATCTTTCCGGCCATGCACCCATCTCATTCCTAAGATTTTCATCTACGGATTTTTGCATTTCTCCATGAGAAAAAGAAACAAATTGATCTATCATGGATAATAAAACATCATTTGGCATTGCGGAATTATTTGCAGAACCTGCCGCTCCATCAGGAAGCCACGCTTGGCAAAGTTCATTCATTTGCTTTTCTGAAAGTTCCGGAGCATGTTCTCTTATAATTCTAAATATCATTTCACGGATAGACTGTCTCATGCCTTCCATGCCGGAACCAAGTCCTTCATTAATTCTTTCAGTTATTTCATCCGCCATTTTTTTAGGATCCGGCAAACCGCCAACCGCATTAAAAATAGTCATATTACGCCGCCGCCTGACAACTGCCTCTGCAAGCACTTCTATTGTGCTTTCATCGCTTTTATTGAGAATATAATCTAAAGCTTGAACCAGTCCGGGATCTGCCATTTAGACTTTTTTGGTAACTGAGTCACTCTTAAGACATCTTGCGCAAATTTTTACCTTTTTAGTAGCCCCGCCAACCTGCGTCTTTACATTAACTAAATTAGGCTTCCATGTCCTGCGGGTTCGATTTTTGGCATGGCTTACCTTATTGCCGGTAATTGTACTTTTCCCGCAAATTTCACACATTCTTGACATATTTCTATCCTTCCTAATATAGCCCTTGCGAGCCAATAATTGCTTTTTTATAACATAGCAAAATAAGGGTAAAATGTAAAGCCCTGTAACTAGAACCTTGTCAAAAATATGGTTAGAATAATCAATAAATGACTTTGATTGCAGGGGTAAATGACCATGGCCGCAGGCTTGACCGAATCTTACGGAAAACTCTGCCGGACTGCCCTCTTCCTTTAATACACAAACTTTTGCGTAAAAAGCTTGTTCTTGTGAATAATAAGCCCGCAACCCCCCAAACTCGTGTGCTAAAAGGGTCAATAATTAAAATTCCCCGTCTTTCTGCCGGAAAAATAGCCAAAAAAACCATTAAGATCGATACTCCTGCCCGATTTTTCCACACTCCGGAAGTTCTTTGGCAGACGGATGGGTTAATCGCCTTTAACAAATCTGCGGGTCTTGCTGTCCACGGACCTGCCAGTCTGGACAGAATGGTGCAAGCTTATCTTGTGGACAAGCTGCCGCCCTCGTTGTCCTTTAAGCCGGGTCCGCTGCACCGTTTGGATAAGCCTTCCTCAGGGATTGTGATTTTTTCTACAAGTTTGGATGGTGCCAATCTTTTTTCTAATTTGATGAAAGAGCATAAAATAAAGAAAACTTACAAAGCCATTGTAGAAGGTACTGTGGACGGCAAACATTCTTGGACTGACTACCTTTTCAGGGATAAAGAAAAAAAGAAATCTTTTATAACAGAAAACGACAAAGGAAAAATTGCCATTACTATGGTGGTGCCTCTGGCTGCCGCTGTATTCATGGGAAAACCATACACCCTGATAGAAGCGGAAATTGAAACCGGCAGAACTCATCAAATACGAGCCCAGTCAAGTTTCCACGGACACCCTCTTGCAGGAGACCGTAAGTATTCAGGCCACGTTTTCAAAGGCGGCTTTTACCTGCACGCATACAAGATGGAGTTTATAATCGATAATGTTACACACAAGATTGAGTGTCCGCTGCCAGTGGAATTTCAGGGGGTTGTGGATATGGTGTTTGGCGGGATCACGCATTAACGCTGATTTACGCGGATTGAACGCTGATTTGCACTGATTTTTATTTTTGATCTTTAATGGCTCACTAGAGAGAACACGGAGTTTTTGTACAAAAACCATTGGTTTTACTCCGTGAATCTCTGTATTCTCTAAAGAAAATTAACAAATCAACATAGCATCGCCGTAGCTGAAGAAGCGGTATCTTTCTTGCACGGCTTCTGCATAGCTTTCAAGGATGAGCTCTTTTCCGGCAAAGGCTGAGACTAACATTAACAGAGTAGAGAGAGGTGTGTGGAAATTGGTAAAGAGGGTGTCCACTATCTTAAACTCATAGCCGGGGTATATAAAAATAGAAGTACACTGCTCTCCCCGCTTTAGGGTTCCGCCGCTCCATGCGCTTTCTAAAGTACGCAAACTTGTAGTTCCCACCGCGATTATTTTCCTACCTTCATTTTTTGCTTTTTCAATTTTCTGTGCGTTATCTTCTGTAATAATAAACTGTTCTTCATGCATTACATGGTCTTCTATATTTTCGCTGCGGACAGGCAAAAAAGTACCCAACCCAACATGCAAAGTAATATACGCACTTTCAATTCCATTAGCGGCAAGTTTATCCAGAATTTCTTTGGTAAAATGAAGCCCCGCCGTAGGAGCGGCAATAGACCCCGTATCTTTAGCATAAACTGTTTGATAACGGTCAGAGTCAACCGCTTCATCCTTTCTTTTTACATACGGCGGCAGCGGAACATGCCCATACTTTTCAAACCACTCATCATCAATCGGACAATCAAACTCAAGGAGCAAGTGCTCCCCATCAAAACCAGCAACTACCGCCCTAACCCCAAAAAAATCATAAGTACTTCCAACCTTCTTCCGCTTAGCCCGCTTAACCATCGCCTTCCAAATTCTTCCCTCTGTGCCCTCTGTGAGCTCTGTGGTTAAAAAAAGAAATTCACTCTCCGCTCCAGTATCAGTTGACCTACCAACAACCCTCGCCTTCCTCACCCTAGTATCATTAAAAACAAGCAACGGCTTCTCATCACACAACACATCAGGCAAATCACCAACCATCAAATGAGTTCTTTTCCCAGTCTTACGATCCAAAATCATAAGACGACTCTCCCCCCGCTGTTCGCAAGGATACTGCGCAATCAAATCCTCAGGCAAATAAAAATCAAATTCTTCCGTCTTCACTCTGCGTCCTCACACCTCCGCGCCTCCGCGCGAGGTTAACCCCAAATGCCCATAAGCCAAACCAGTCACCATCCTCCCCCTCGCTGTCCTCTGCAATAAACCCGCCTGAATCAAATACGGCTCATAGTAATCTTCCAAAGTTTCTATAGACTCGCCTATTGAAATTGCAAGAGTTTCCGCTCCTACGGGGCCGCCCTTGTATCGTTCTATAATCATTTTAAGTATCTCTCTATCCTGCCGCTCAAGGCCAAGTTCATCTATTTCAAGTTTGGAAAGCCCTGTTTGTACGGTTTGCAATGTGATAGATTTTCCTCCCGCGTATTGGGCATAATCCCTCATACGGCGAAGAAGTCTGTTTATCACCCTAGGAGTCCCCCTAGATGATCTTGCCAAAAGGGATGCGGCATCGTTATCTATTTTAATTTCAAGAAGCCCCGCAGAACGGCGGACAATCGCTTCCATATCGGACTGTTCATAAAAAGAAAACCGGCAAGTAATTCCAAAACGACTTATCAACGGGCTTGAAACAACTCCCGCCTTTGTAGTGGCGCCAACAAGCGTAAAAGGTTTAATAGCTATTCGCAAAGTTCTTGCCATTGGCCCCTGACCTACAACCCAGTCAATACCGTAGTCTTCCATCGCAATATATAAAAGTTCTTCAATGGCAGGTTTTAATCTGTGAATCTCATCTATAAAAAAAACATCACCTTGTTTTAAATTGGTAAGAAGTCCCACTAAATCCTTTGGTTTGTCCAGCGCAGGAGCGGAAGTTTGTATAAAGCCGGACTGCAATTCATTCGCCACAACCTGTGCAAGAGTTGTTTTCCCAAGCCCCGGAGGACCAATTAAAAAAAGATGGTCAAGGCTTTCTTTTCGCTGTTTGGCGGCGGAAATAAAAACTGAGAGATTTTCTTTCATGGCAGCTTGTCCTAAAAATTCAGACAAAAACTTTGGACGCAGAGAATAATCTTTTTCATCTTCGTTGTCGATTTGTTCCGGCCTTACAAGGCTTTCTTTTTTTGGCATATTTCTATTCCTTTTTACATACTCATTTTCGCGCAAAGAACGCAAAGTGAAGACGCAGAGAGCGCAAAGTAATTTTTTTTGTTTTTTCTTTTCTCACTACTCTGCTCCCTTCTACCTACTAACTGTTCTCTGTTACCTGCTACCCACTACACACTACCCACTACACACTACCCACTAATTACTTCCTGCTAAGTATACAATTGCTTCTTTGAAAAGCAGTTTTTCTTTTTCTGCATCGGGAAGACCTGCTCCAATGCCGGAAGCTTCCGCTTTTGCTAATGCTTCTGCGGCTGAACGGCGGTCATAACCCATATCGGTGAGAGCTTCTACCAAATCATTATAGGGTGATGTAATAGCTTGCTTGTCAGAAGCCTGCACAAGCTTGCCTTTTAATGATAACAGCATTTTTTGGGCGGTCTTTTTTCCAAGACCGGGGACAGCTTCAAGGCGGGTAAGATCCCCTGCTTCCAGAGCCTTTTCAAGATCATCCTGACTGATTCCACTCATTATTTTTACAGCACCCTTGGGGCCAATTCCCTCAACTTTAAGTAATTCCAAAAAGGTTTGGCGCCGCTTTTCATTCATAAACCCAAAAAGCTTCATTTGATCTTCACGATGATACAACCATGTTAGTATACGGCATTCATTTTTTAGAGCAAGACTGTGAATATCATTTACGGGCATAGCAATTTCCCACTCAATATCCCCGGAAAGCAAATAAACCGCCTCCGTACTTTTGGAAGTTACCATACCTTTAATACTATTAAACATACAAAAAGCATAACATAAATAATATGTATTTACAATATCACCCTTTAACGCGGATTTACGCAGATGAAACGCGGATTAGCGCGGATTATCTATGATAGTTAAGATAAATTTATCTAACCTACCAATCTTAAAAATTTAAAATTTTAATATAGCTATGAGAGGATAAAAAATCTAAGCTCTCATAGATAATCCGCATAAATCAGCGTTCAATCAGTGTAAATCCGCGTTAATGCGTGACCCCGCCCCTGACCCCGCTCATAGCACATATAGCCGAAGCCAACGCATCCGCCGCGTGATCAGGTTTTGGCACTTCATCAAGCCCTAGAATAACTTTAACCATATTCTGAACTTGAGCCTTGTCCGCGCTTGCAGTGCCGGTAACACCTTTTTTAATATGGTTAGGTGTAAATTCATGAACAATAATGCTTTTCTCTGCCAAAACCGCAGAAACTACACCGCGTGCTTCCGCTACAGGAATAGCACTGGAAACATTTTTGCTAAAAAATAATTGTTCCAAGGCAGCTTCAATTGGTTTATATTTTTCTATTATTTTTCTAACATTGTCCATAATAAAAAAAAGACGCTCAGCACGCGGCTGATCCGCCTTTGTAGTTATAACACCATGATCGATATATACGATTTTATTTTTATTAATATCAAGTATACCCCAGCCTGTATTTGCAAGTCCGGGGTCAATACCTAATATTCTGCGGCAGCTATAATCTTGCAAATTGTTTTAGGATGCCTCGTAACCTTCAGGAACGGCAATGTTAGTGTAAACATTTTGAACATCGTCGTTTTCTTCAAGTTTATCAATAAGCCTTAAAACCTTAGCAGTACCTTCATTGTCTAAGGTTACTTCCGCTTCTGCAACCATGCTTACTTGCGCGCTTGTTGTCTCAAAGTTTTTTTCCTGCAACGCATTCAAGACAGATTCAAAATCTTCCGGCGCAGATGTAACTTCTATAATACCATCGGATGCCGATACATCTTCCGCACCGCCTTCAAGAGCCGCTTCCATTACTTGATCTTCCGTGTATTTTTCACCGTCAAGAATAATAACACCCTGCCGCTTAAAAAGTCTAGAAGCCGCACCTGAGGTAGCAAGCTCCCCTCCCGCTTTTGTCAAAATATTTCGAATATCGGCAGCGGCACGATTCTTATTGTCCGTAAGAACTTCGATGATAACCGCAACCCCTCCCGGAGCATACGCTTCATAAGCAAGCTCTTCATAGTTTACGCCTTCAAGCTCGCCTGTTCCTTTTTTAATAGCCCTTTCGATATTATCTTTGGGCATGTTAGCGCCCCTTGCCTTAAGAATTGCTGTCCTAAGACGAGGATTGGCATCAGGATTACCTCCGCCCATACGGGCTGCAATGGAAATTTCCTTAATTAACTTTGTAAAAACCTGTCCGCGTTTTGCATCAGCGGCACCTTTAGCGTGCTTAATAGTCGCCCATTTACTGTGGCCCGACATAGTAACTCCTTATTTTCTAGTATGAGAAAATTATCTAAACTAAAAGAATTAGATTCTTCCTTTCTGAGCACCCTTATCCAGGGTATCTTTAATAAGTTTCTTGTACCATTCAAAGGCAAAAGGTTCTTTGCTTCTTGCCTGCTGTTTAAGTTGAGCTTCCAGATTGTCCCTGCAAGGTTCGCAAACACCATGTTCCGGATAGTAGTAAAAAGAACGATTCGTCACGGCATCATCAACTTTCTTTTTGCATACATTACAATAAATATTTTGCATATAAGCCTCCTAACTGTTATATTGATTTTATTATATATAAACATTTACAATGTGTATAGTACTTTTATGAATGAAAATAAAAAAAATCTAAAAATTAATGGGGCTGTTTTTAACTCCAAAAACCCCTTAATTATTGCCGAGCTAGGCACTGGGCATAATGGCGATATAATCAAAGCCAGAGAGTTAATTTTGGCAGCTTCCAATGCCGGAGCAGACTGCGTAAAATTCCAATTAGTTTATGCTGATGAAATTCTCCATCCAAATACCGGCTCTGTAAACCTTCCTGGAGGTAAAATCCGTCTATATGACCGCTTTAAAGCCCTAGAAAGCCCCCCTGAATTCTATGCAGAAATAAAGGAATTTACTGAATCCAAAGGATTAATATTCCTTTGCACCCCCTTTGGGCTTAAAAGTGCATCGATTTTAAGAAAAATGCACCCCAAAGTAGTCAAAATAGCCTCCCCAGAGCTAAATTATACCGGTTTATTAGAAGAAATAGCTACTTGGAAGCTTCCCGTCTTGCTTTCTACAGGCGTTTCCCGCCTCTCAGACATCGAAGCAGCCATAGAAATTTTTAAATCACAGAGGGAAGAAGAAGGAGAAGACAAACCCATCTCACCTGCTACCTGTCTTCTTCATTGCGTTACCTCCTACCCTGCGCCTGAGACTGACTACAATTTGCGGGTTTTGCCTAATCTGGCGAATATCTTTGGGGTATCCGTAGGGGTAAGCGACCATAGCCTTGACCCTGAATTGGTTCCCGCTTTGGCGGTGGCTATGGGGGCAAGCGTAATTGAAAAGCATTTTTGTTTGTCTCGGACTGACCCCGGTCTTGATGACCCTATTGCCCTGCCCCCTGAGGATTTTGCCAAAATGGTGCAGGCTATCCGCCGTACCGCCAAAGACGGTTCTAAGGACACCATAGATCGATACATTGCTGAGCGGGGCGCGGCACTTGTAGAACAAGTTTTAGGAACAGGTATAAAAGAACTGGCTGAATCTGAACGGGAAAATTACTCCCGAACAAACCGCTCCATCCACGCCCTGCGGGATATTGCAGCAGGCGAAACATTCAAACAAGGCGATTACGCTGTCCTCCGAACGGAAAAAAACCTACGCCCCGGCCTAGACCCCTGCTGGGAAAAAACTCTGGAAGGCCGAGTTGTGCGGCAGTTCATCCCGGCTGGAGAAGGAATCCGGCTTGAGGATATATAAGCGGTGTTACCATTTAACGCGGATTTTCACGGATTAAGACGCGGATTATCTTAGCTAGTTAAGATAAATATATCTAACCAATCAATCTTAAAAATTTAAATTTTTAATATAGCTATGATAGGATTAGTTATCTAAGCTCTCATAGCTATCCGCGTAAATCAGCGTTCAATCAGTGTAAATCAGCGTTAATGCGTGACCCCGCTCTTTTCATATATGTAATTTTATGATATATTATGTTAAGGAGAAACTTATGGAACTTTATAAAACGGGGAAAACTAAAGATATTTACAAGCAAGCAGACGGGAACTTTTTGCTTAGATTTAAAGATACTGTTACAGGTCATGCTCCGGGATCTACTGATCCGGGGGGGAATAAGGTTGTCGGTTCTCAGGAAGGGGTTGCGTCCGGTGCTTTAAAAATGACGGCTTATTATTTTGAGCTTTTTAAGAAAAATAAGATTGCTACACACTATGTCAGTGCAGACCTTTCTAAAAATGAAATGGTTGTCCGCCCTGCTTCTCTTTTTGGAAAAGGGCTAGAATTTGTTGTACGATACAAAGCAGCCGGAAGTTTTATAAGAAGATTTGGTCTTTACAGCAAAGACGGAGATGAACTCCCTGGTGTTTTTGAAATTACATTAAAAGACGATGAGCATGATGACCCGCCTGTTACACCGGAAATTCTTTTTGTATTAAAACTTTTAAATCCTTCTCAATATAAAAAAATATACAAAGATACCATGAAAATCTGCGGTCTTATCAGGAAGGATCTTAAAAATAAAGGGCTTGAACTTATTGATATCAAAATTGAGTTTGGCTTAATTGACGGAAAGATTGCTTTAATAGATGAGATAAGCGCCGGCAGCATGAGAGTTTATGAGAACGGGAAGAAACTGGACTATTTAGCACTTTCTAGTAAGTTTTAGGACATAAAGAAAATAATATCTAAAACCATTCCCATGTGTCATCACCTGTATAAATATATGTTCCGGCGGCTTTTTCTTCATTGTTGTATTTTGTAAGAAAAGACTCACCATAGGTACCAAGAGAAGTGTTGTTAGATATTTCTACATTACTGCCTATAATTATCAATTCTATATCATTACCGGAAAAAGCACCTGATCCGACAAAAGTAACATTTGCCGGAATAGTGATGTCTTTTAAGTTATTATTTGCAAATGTAGAAGGACTTATTGTCTTAATACCATTCCCAAGAGTAACTTTTACCAGACGATTGTCCCTAAATGCAGCCAAACCAATAGTTTCTATAGAATCGGTAATAATTATATTAGTAATCCAATTATTGGCAAAAGCGTTAATACCTATACTTTTTAAATTATCAGAGAATACTACACTTGAAATTGACAAATTACTAAATACAGTATTATTTATGGCAGTAACAGGCTTACTTTGCAAAGTATTTGGAATTACAATAGAATGGGAATACTCATTATAGCGGGTAATAATTGCCTCATTGTTTACAATTTTAAAAGAAAAGGGAGAATTTAAACCGTCATCCCAAACAGCATAAAAATTAATATCAGAATGATTAATCGATATAAAATCTCCGGGATTATACAGTGTAGTATAATACCGCCAGCCCAGAAATAAATAATCATTATTCTCTAAATTTCCCTCTCCCATAACAGTTGCCGATCCGCCTGAGTAGTAACTTTTTGTGTCTACCGGACTAGTGCCGGATGTAGCACCATTGTCATGGTAATAAACCATATATGTTGTCGGGGTATAGTCACCAATACAGCCAATTAATGTAAAAATGATAAGAATTAATACAGAATATTTCATATTCTCTCCTTAACTATTAATATAACAATTATTTTGCAAATGTCAATATTTTATAGTTTTTTTTGGGTTTATGGTATAGAATTACCCTATGGATAATTTAAAACACAGAAAAGCTTCTATAGAGCTTAAACTTTTAAAACAAGACGGAACTCCTGTCAGTAATCAGGAAGTTAAGATCAGCCAGAAAAACCATCAGTTTTTATTTGGCGTTGGCGGGTTCGAAGCTGTTGAGCTTGCCGGGGGTAAGCCCGGAGCTCCGGGTACAACGGATGTGCCCTACACTCCACCGGGTCAGTCTCTTGCTCCTGAACGGGAGAAATACCTTAGAGAAAAACTTGGCAAGCTTTATGCACTGTCAAATGCCGATCTAGGAACGGGCTGTAATAATTTTGCTACCTTGCCCTTTTACATTGGCCGCTATGAACCTGTAGAAGGAAAGCCGGATGATGTCCGTACAAAAGCGGGGGCAAACTGGTTTAAAGATCAAGGCATCGAAGTAAAAGGACACCCGCTTTGCTGGCACACAGCCTGCGCGGACTGGCTTATGAATTATGATAACGCAACGATCTTAAAAAAAGTCACTGAACGCATTGAGCGCGATGTATCGGCCTATGCTGGTCTTATAGATATGTGGGATGTAATTAATGAAGTTGTCATTATGCCGATTTTTGATAAATACGATAACGCTATCACAAGAATTTGTAAAGAATATGGACAGGTTCCTCTTGTTAAACAGGTTTTTGAAGCGGCAAAGAAAGCAAACCCAAATTCGATTTTACTTCTTAATGATTTTGATATGTCAAAAGATTATGAAATATTAATTGAAAAATGTTTGGATGCGGGGATCCCAATTGATGTTATTGGGCTGCAATCGCATCAACATCAGGGTTATTGGGGAGCGGAAAAAGTGAATGATGTATTAACACGGTTTTCCCGCTTTGGTCTTCCTCTGCACTTTACGGAAAACACAATTATCTCCGGTGACATAATGCCAAAACATATTGTTGACCTTAATGATTGGCAGGTGGAAGAATGGCCGACTACTCCGGAAGGTGAAGAACGACAAAAATGCGAAATTATGGAAATGTACGAAATACTTTTTAACTATCCAAAAGTGGAAGCAATTACAACATGGTCAGGCAGCGACAATGCATGGCTTCATGCTCCTGCTGGTTTCCTGCGTACTGATAACAGCGAAAAACCATCGTTCATTGCATTGAAAGAAAAAATCAAAAATGAATGGAGTACAAATCTAACGGCCAAAACCGATGAAAACGGTATTGTTAAATTAGAAGGATTCAAGGGTAGTTATGAAATTTCATTGGCCGATACTACTTGTTTTTTCAAAATAGACGGAAAGAATGATAGAGCTGTAATTCAGGTATAATTATTGGCATTGGCAAGGGCAGAGGTGGGTACAGGGGCAGCCATTTCTGTCTCCGGGAATATACTCCGACAGAAACGGCTGCCCCTGTACCCGCCTCTGCCAATGCTCATTCTCTTGTGAATATACCCTAGCAGAAACGTCTACACCTGCGCTCGACTCTGTCATTGCTCATTCTCTTGCGAATATACTCTAGCAGAAACGTCTGTCCATACCTCCGCCTCTGCGCACAACCTCCTGTCTCCGAAATTCTAGCAGGAATGGATACTAATTATAGACTTTCCAATAACCCAAAACCCAATTCTTTGTGTAATTTTACTTTTGAGACAGATTGTATTTGCATAATATTACGATTTTATGCGGCATTTTACTTAGTGACTGACACCTTTTTTTCTGTCACATAACCCTACGGATTGTGTGGGTTACACGACAGTTTTTGTCATGTACTTATTTTATATGACAAAAAGTGTCGTGTAAACTACCAAATAGGGGGTTTATGTGACATTTTTGAGAATTGTGGAAAAATTGGAAGAATAGGAGGATTTTAAGGGAGCCGTTAAAGTCAAAGTATACCCCCATACACAAAAGTAAGAGCATTGGCAGAGGCAGGGGGAGGGGGAGGGGTTTTGTCGGGGGGTATTTTCCGGGGCAGAAAAGACGTCCCCCCCCCCGCCCCTCCCCCTTTTCTTTCTATTGGAGGGAGCGGATATT
>Ga0099364_10010560_pt1 | contig 12689 bp, 12 predicted proteins | sample TergutTh196P3_FD_73070 | JGI IMG/M metagenome (GOLD analysis project Ga0099364, IMG submission 73070) | Microcerotermes parvus P3 segment gut microbial communities from Pointe-Noire, Republic of the Congo - Th196 P3 | ecosystem: Host-associated > Arthropoda: Insects > Digestive system > Gut ... | reverse complement strand
CGCGAGCTTTCTGCAAATCTTTTTGCCGTTTTTGCTGTGGGCGAATCATAAATAAATAAAATATGGCAACCATAGCGACAATCATCAATATGCCCATATAACCTCCGCCGCCGCCTTCTCCGGGCGTTGCCTGTAATAATACATTGAATAATAAATACATCATATATAAGTTTTTAAAAAAAAAATCAGTTACAGTTTTTTACATAACATCTTTCAGGAGGCGGTTTTCTTTTTTCAACTCTTCGACAATCGAATCTAAAACGCCATTGATGAATGAGCCGCTTTTCGGGGTGCTGTAATATTTTGCGGCGTCAATATATTCATTGAGCGTAACGTTTATCGGAATGGTCGGGAAGTTCATGATTTCAGCCAAGGCAACCTGCATGATCATCAAATCCATGTGAGCTACCCGCTCCGATTCCCAGTTTTTTGTATGACGGTCGATAATTTCACGGTATTCGTCGCCGTGTAATATCGTCTGACGAAATAATTGAATAACGAAATTATAATCATCATTATTAGTAAACATCGGCATCAGTGGCTGCGTCTTTCCGGCATTTTCATCAAACCGTTTTATAGTTTTTATGACAAACGATTCTATAATATCCACATCATCATTCCAGTAAATGCTTTTCTCTTCAAGGTAATCTTCCACGATTTCATTATTCGAGATGATGCGCTTGAAAACAAGACGCCAAAATTCTCTATCTACCTCGTAGCTGTCGGTCTCGTTTTTCAGATAGTAGGCATACACATCCGAGACCAGGATCATTTCAAGCGTTTTTTTGATAAAATCGATGTCGTCGGCCCATGAGACGCCGTGCTGTTTGGCGTACTTAAGCAACTCTTCGTTTTCCGCAATCTGGCTGGCTAACCGGTTATTCAACAAACGCAGGTCGGGATTCAGTTCTTCGTCAGTTGGGCGGTACTTGTTTTTTTTAGCATCTATTACCCGCTCATACATGCGTGTGATGTCAACAATCAACAATAATAGATAGTGGTATAAGTCGTAGGAACGACGCAGACTCAAAAGCAATTCATTTTCCGCTACTTTCAGATCATGTGAATCTTTTTGATAGTACGCATATACAATTTGCAATACCTTGATGCGGATTAAAACTCGATTAATCATTTGTTAAAAAAAAGAACTACTATATCAATAATTAGCCGCAAAGATACGACTAATTTCCGAATCATGCAAGATTTTTTCATTTTATCAGCAATTCAGCGTAAAAAACCGGGTGCGCGGACGTCCGCTCTTCAGAGAATGCGGACGTCCGCGCACCCAGTTTTTCAATGACGGGGACAAAAAAAGCCTCGAATAAATCGAGGCTTTCTTTTAACAGATTATGCATGCCTTATGCGGGATGGATAGCTTCAGTAGGACAAGCGTCCGAGCAGGTTCCGCAATCCGTACACAATTCCGGGTCGATAGAATAGATATCACCTTCCAAAATTGCGCCGACCGGACATTCATCAATACATGTGCCGCAAGCAATACAATCTTCACTAATTACGTAAGCCATAATTTTTCTGTTTAATAATTAATACTTTAAGTTTTTCAGCGATAAAGAAAACCCTTCTACGCCTCAAAATTCCGCTCACAAAAATAATTCATTTTTTTTAAATACGTCATAAAACCGTTATTTTTTTTGCAAAAACAATAACTTTACCGTTCCTTCGTTATTATTCAAAAATAGTTTGCGTTTGAAAAAAATAGTTTATATACTCATTATTACCCTGTTCGCATTTCCTTTACCGGCTCAGAAAAAGAAAGTGCAGAATCAACCGTATGCCGACTTTAGTAAACTGTATCATCTCGGTTTTCATGTGGGTATGCACGCCCAAGACCTGATCTTTACTAATAACGGGATCATAGCGCCTAACGGCGAGACTTGGTTTGCAGAGATACCAAACTATACGCCGGGATTCAGCGTCGGCGTCATTGGCGACCTGTTTATGAACCCCTATATGAATCTGCGCGTGATTCCGACGATTCATTTTGGCGACAAAACCGTCATTTTCAAAGAATTGGCGACCGAAGAGGAAAAACTTGTCAGCCTGAGAACTAATTATTTGGATGTTCCCATAGACGTTAAAATATCGTCCATGCGCCTGAATAACTGCCGCCCCTATATCATCGGGGGGGTATACGGCGCTATCGAACTCGGACAAAAGAAAGGACAAATGTTATTGATGAAACCGATTGATTACGGATTTGAATTTGGTTTGGGTTGTACATTCTATTTCTCGCTTTTCAGATTAGCGCCCGAACTGAAATTCAAATTCGGTTTACCCAATATCCTTGAAAAAAATCGGGAGGACCTCTTAAACGAAAATGATAAAATTTTTACCGACGCCCTGTCTAAAGCAACAACGCGCATGATCGTTTTCACGTTTAATTTCGAATAAATAGTTCGAGAAAAACATACACCACAGGCGAAGCGAGGATGGCGCTGTCGAAACGGTCTAATGCACCACCATGTCCGGGTAATATTTTTCCCGAATCTTTTACGCCATAAGTGCGTTTAATCAATGATTCGATTAAATCGCCATAAGTAGCCGTTACCACCGTTATAACGCCAAAAGCAATCCAGTAATACCAGTTCAAATCCGTATTATAACGGGAAAAAACGAAAGAGGCGATTATCACAACGACTAATCCGCCCAAAAAACCTTCCCATGATTTGAGTGGTGATATGCGCAGAAACAAACGATGCCTGCCTTTCCATGTTCCGATTAGATAGGCGCCGCTGTCATTCAACCAGATGAAAACAAAAATCATCAATACGGGTAACGGGTTATAATATTGCCCGGATGATTGGATGTAAGGTATAAAAGCTAATAGCGACAAGAAGCCGGCAAAATATAATTGGGCGAAATAAATCAACCCCCATTGGGTAACCGGATTGTTGTTTCGCACATATAATACGGAAACTGATAATAGTATCAGAATCAGGATATAAGGCATATAAATCTCCTTTCCGACGTAATTACCAGCGAATAAGCAAGATGAGAAAAATAAATACATGCCGCCCGCAATGCCTATCCAGCGCTGCCAAATCAACCCTTCATACTTGGTAATCGCATAAAATTCATGGATAAGGAATCCAACGATAATACTAAAAACACCTGCAAACAAAAGCGGATGCACCCATATTGCAGCTACAATTACAGCTACAAAAATGATACCGGTAAGCACTCTTTGCAAGAAGTTTTTCATGAAAAATAATTGAATAACTGATTAATTGAATAACTGAATAATTGAATAACGAAAGAAGTTAGAATTCATTGTTCATTGTTCATTGTTCATTGTTCATTAATAATTAATTAACTTTATAGTTAATTAATTATTTAAGAGTTCTTCGCTACGCGAAAGCCATTGGCGTTTACCGAAAATACGTTCTACATCATCGGAATAGATGACTTCCGATTTGAGTAACAACAGAGCCAATTGCTCATGTTTGGCAGCATTAGTCAGCAGGATGTCTTTTGCGCGATCATATTGTTCATTTACAATACCTTGCACTTCCTCGTCGATCAAACGGGCGGTATCTTCGCTGTAAGGCTTGGTGAATCCCCAGTCCTGACCGGTCGAATCGTAATAGTTCAGGTTGGGCAGTTTTTTACTCATTCCGAAATATACGACCATGGCATACGCCTGTTTGGTAACGCGCTCCAGGTCGTTGGATGCGCCTGTCGAAATCCTGCCGAGGAATAAATCTTCGGCGGCGCGACCGCCTAAGGTCGCACACATCTCATCGAACAACTGTTCGCGTGTCGTTATCTGACGTTCTTCCGGCAGATACCATGCAGCGCCAAGCGCTTTTCCGCGTGGCACTATCGTCACCTTAACCAAAGGATTGGCATATTCCAACAGCCAACTGAGGGAGGCATGGCCGGCTTCATGAAAGGCGATACTTTTGCGTTCGTTCTCCGTCATTATCTTGCTTCGCTTTTCAAGTCCGCCTACAATACGGTCGACTGCGCTCATGAAATCATCTTTCTGCACCATTTTCTTATCGTTACGTGCAGCTATCAACGCCGCTTCGTTGCATACATTGGCAATATCAGCGCCGGAGAATCCCGGTGTCTGGCGTGCCAAAAATTCGGTATCGACCTCGGCGCTTATCTTTATCGGGCGCAGGTGGACGGCAAAAATCTCCTTCCGCTCGTTCAAGTCCGGCAAGTCGACATGTATCTGACGATCAAAACGTCCGGCGCGTAACAAGGCCTTGTCCAATACATCGGCGCGGTTTGTAGCGGCAAGGATGATGACGCCGCTATTCGAGGCGAACCCGTCCATTTCGGTAAGCAACTGATTCAGCGTATTTTCACGCTCATCATTGGCGTTCATATTGACATTCCTGCCCCGTGCGCGACCTACAGCGTCAATTTCGTCGATAAAAACGATACAGGGCGCTTTTTCCTTGGCCTGACGAAACAAGTCGCGCACACGCGAAGCGCCCACACCGACAAACATTTCCACAAAATCCGAACCCGACAGGGAGAAAAACGGGACATGCGCCTCGCCGGCTACCGCTTTTGCTAACAGCGTTTTACCGGTACCAGGGGGGCCTACCAGCAAGGCGCCTTTCGGTATCTTACCTCCCAGGTCCGTATATTTTTGCGGGTTTTTCAAAAAGGAGACGATTTCCTCTACTTCCTGTTTGGCTTCGGCCAATCCGGCTACATCCTTGAACGTCACCTTATTTTTCAGGTCTTTATCAAAAAGCTGCGCTTTCGACTTGCCAACGCTGAAGATACCCATTCCACCGCCACCACCCGACATACGCCGCATGAAAAAAAGCCATACCATGATAAGCAAGAGAAACGGGCCGACAGAAACGAGCAGGCTCCAGAAAAAGTCTTCCCCATTTTTATGTAACACCTCCGCCGATAGATTATTATCCGCCGTTTCTTCTTTATAAAAATCCGTAAATATTTCAACCGTAGGGATTGTTACAGACACTTTAGCGCCGGGTTCCTTGACTTTTCCTGTTTCCTGCCTGAAAACCTCAGGATAAAATTCCCTTTTTACCGTCGCTTCAATCACATTTTTCTTATTGTAAACAATGATGTCATCAAAAACATCCTTTCGCGCCAACTGTTGAAATTCCGTCCATGTGATTTCTTTCACCGTCTTTGAATCATTGAGAATATACATCACAATCAACGGTATAAAAATCAACGCATAAAGCCACCAGAGACTATGACCGGATTTTTTATTCCCGCCCGGATTTTTTTGATTACTATCATTTTTATCTTTTTCCTTATTCTGATCTTTATCTTTATCTTTGTCTTTGTCTTTGTCTTTTTCTTCCATATCTATCTAATCTAAATCGGGTATTTTAGTAATAATCGAATCTTCCCATAATTGTTCAAGCCGGTAAAAAGCGCGCAATTCGGGTAGGAAAATATGTACAATAACCGTGCCATAATCTAATCCTATCCATCTTGAATTACGCATACCGTCGATTGAAAGCGGTTTTTCTTTCAATTCTTTGTTCACAAACTCCCATACCGAATCCGACAATGCCGCTAACTGAGTAGGGCTGTTGCCTTCACATATTATCATATACTGACAAATAGCGCCCTGCGTTTTTCTCAAATCGATCGTAACGATACTACGACCCTTCTTTTCCTGCAATCCTTTAACGATTGTATCTAACAACAATTTGGTTTGATTCATTCAAATTCTTTATATTTTCACGCGCAAAGATAGTGAAAATTGACAGTATTACAAAAAAAACCGAATTTTTCATTTTTCATCGATTCAGATTGGGTGCGCGAACGTCCCGTCCGCACATTTCATAACACTGACGTCCCGTCCGCACCCACAGGTAATCTGAATTGCTGTTTTTTTAGCAAATAATTTGTAAAAACAAAAAGAATGACTACTTTTGCGCCGTCAAAGAAACCCTATTGTTCTATGGTGTAATGGTAACACGTCAGATTCTGGTCCTGAAATTCAAGGTTCGAGCCCTTGTAGAACAACTTTACAAAACGCTAACTGTCTATTATTAAGGTGGTCGGCGTTTTTGATTTTATTCATTTGCACAACACTTGCACAACTCGTAAAAAACTTTTGAACAAAGATTGAAAAACCGAGCAATAGAAACTACCTTTGCGCCAGAAATAAAAACAGAAAAAAACAGGCTTATGGCGAAGTATAAACCAGGTGAATGCGGAAATCCGGTCGGGCGACCAAAGGGGGCGCAAAACAAGGATATGATCGAATTGCGGGCGTGGATAAAGAATTTCACGGAGCGAAACGCCGGCCAGATAGAAAGGGATTTTAAGAAACTGAAACCGGCGGAACGTTGCACACTGATTAATAGAAATGGAACCGTCGTAGTGCCGCTTGTATTGGACGAGGTGAAGCCGTTTAAAGAAGGATACGCATCTGTAAAACGGCTCGGTCGTTGGACAATAATTAACTCAATGGGCAACGAAGTTGGAAAAGATATCGAAGCGGAAGAACGCGAAACGGATGACCGGAAATTTAGAGGTATGAGAAGATTAGAGCGCGGCGTGCCGGCAGGACAATTTTTAGGAGTTGATTGAAATGGGTGAAGCAGGAGAAGTTAATAAAGTGATGCGGGGTTTCTGGGCTGCACGTGCAAACGGGAATGAATTTCTATCCCGGCAAAGCTGGTACGATCCGAATGCAGAAGAAAACTTGGAACGTCTTCAGCAAATATCGATGTATAAGCAAATGATAAAGATGCTACATGATAAATGGGAAGCGGGGACGGAATATAATATACTTGCTTACGCCGCAGAACTGGCGGCTAAATATCCAATCTCAGGACGCGACACTACGCGAACGGATAATAGAGCGGAGTATGCAAAAAAAGTGAACAGGGAAAAGTACGAACAATTGGGGTTATTTGCGCCTGGTTACAGTTACGAAAGCAATTGGAAGTCAACGTTTGATGAAATAGATAGTTGTGAAACATACCCTGTAACATGTCATCACAAATTGTGATATCATAAATTAAAATGGATTCAATCATTATCAGGCTGAATGAATCCGATAGGCTTACGCGGTTTATTTGGTTTGTTCTTTACCTGTAATTCTGCTAATGATTCCTGAAGCAAATGTAATTCCATGCGCGTATCTTCGTTGATTTCGTTCTGGTCGGCTAAAATATCATCAACGAATTGTCTTAATTTATTGACGTCATTTTGAAGTTCTTTAACTTCATCGGGCGTGTAGTGATTAAGAACGAGTTGACGCATGGCGACAAAAGCGCGCATGATATTACGATTCTGCCTGATTGCTGTTTTGGAATTTAAAACACTGCTCAGCATTGAGACGCCCAGTTCGGTAAAAGCGAAAGGAAGGTATTTAATATTACTTCCTCTTCCTTTGTTCAAGGTGCCAAAACTGCACCTTGAAAGCTCATCCTTGGTTAATACAAACATAAAATCATCACCTTCAAAACGATCTAAATTGCTTCTTACGGAACGCTTTAGATATTTATTTTCTATGCCGTATAAGTCTGCCAAATCGAAGTCAAGCATAACCTTGTAACCTCTGATTTCATAAATCTTGTTTTGGATTGGTAGTAAGTCCATAACTTTAATCTTTTGATTTAGCGGTTAATTCAATACTCGTCCCGCATTTCGGGCAAATGATGCTGCCCGAAGCAGGGGGTTCAAACAGTTCAACAATGGGGACGTTGAGCGCGGCGGCGATACGTTCTAAGGTATCTTTAGTAGGATTACCATTTATAGCCTTTGACAAACCAACGGCAGAAAGCCCTATTTGATTAGATAATGCTTTTTGCGTCAATCCTTTTTGTTTGCAAACTTCTAAAATTCTAAGTTTCATAAAATTATACATTTGGTTAATACGCTGCAAAGATACGAAATTAAACGAATAGTTGAATAAAAAAGTAAAAAAAATAGATATAGTTTAACATTTTACGTTTATTTAACATTTGAAGAATAAAATTTAACATAAATAATTTGCAGGTTATTATACTTATGGTTATCTTTGCATCGTGAAAATGGTTGTGCAAAGATACGACACTTGCACAACATAAACAAAATAAAATGAAAAAAATTTCAGCTTCATGCAATAGAAATGAATATGACGGTAGAATAAAACCGATAGGTTTGCGCAGTTTATTTGGTTTGTTGCTTACCTGTAATTCTGCTAATGATTCCTGCAACAAATGCAATTCCATGCGCGTATCTTCGGCAACCTCAAACTGTTCCATTCATCTAATGTTAGTTGAAACATAAAATCCTGTGGGAAACGTTTCATGTTGTGTTTGACGGATAAATTTAGATTCTTAGTTTCGACCTTGTAAGCTTCGGCCAAATCAAAATCGAGCATTACCTTGTAACCTCTGATTTCGTAAATCTTGTTTTGAATCGGTTGTAAGTCAATATATTGAGAAAGATTTATCATAATGAAACCGTGACAGTTTGTCACGGTTTCATTATGATAAATCTTTGAGGGGAAAATGAGATTTTCCGATGCGGATATTAGTACCCCGGATTCTGTTCGATCAGGTTATTGCTACCCATGACCTGCTCGGATATCGGGAAACGGTTTTGATGGGGTTTGTTTGTGGCAGTGTGGTCCCACCATGATTCGGTGCAGTATTTATCCCAGCGGATGAGGTCGGTGCGACGGCGTCCTTCGCCGAGAAATTCTATCAGCCATTCGTCTAACATGCGCCATTCGTCCAAGTTGGTTTCGGTTACGGGATTGGGGTCGCCGTCGACGAAGTAGCGTTTACGCACTTCGTTGATAAGCGATGCTGCGCCTGCCCTGTCATCCGAACGTAATCGACATTCCGCCAGCATATAATAAGCTTCGGCTAAGCGAAAGACAGGAATGTGGGGGTTGCCCCTTAATGTCCTTTCGGAGACCCAGGGTATCGGCGAGAACTTAGCCAAACGGACACCGGAAGCTTCTTCACCCCATCGGGCGCCTTCGCGTCCGTGATCGGCTTCAGCCCCTTGTTGCGGGAATATACGGGCTATCTGGTCAACAAGCACCAACGTTTCCGTAGGTCTTACCTGCCTGTTTCCGCCGTGACATATATATCCTGTTACCGGATTGATCATCTCGCCGAAGTAAAACATACCGCGAAAACTGCCATTACCTTCATAACAATTAAGCTGTTTGCGTATGTCTTTATCGTGGAACTTGCCAAAAGGACTTCCCAACCGGTAGGTTCCGTTCGGGCTGGGATCGCTGCTACCCGAAAGGTAGGACTTGCCGTTAACGTCGAGCGAAGGAACTAAGCAATAGCCATTGTTGCGATTGCCTACTTCACCATTGTCCCAATATTCACCCATACCATAGTGGGCGGAATGAACTCCCACACTGCGTTCACTACGGGCGTTGGCGCTGGGGACAGCCCAGATTATCTCGGTTGACCTGCTGTTGTTGAACCCGAATATTTCCCTCCAGTCGTCTTCGAGATTATAAGCGCCGTAGGTGCCGTTAATTATATCCTGACAGATCGCAGCACATTCGGCGAATTTATTCTGGCGGATATAAGGGCCTGCATTAAAGTAAAGTCGCGCCAGCATAAGGGCGGCGGCGGCCTGGTTGATAGCGCCTGTTTCCATGGCGCCCAAGGTAGTCTTTCTCGGCAACTTCGGCAACGCTTCTTTCAGCAGGTTTTCAATAAAATCGAATGTCTCTACGTCGGTTGAGCGCGGCAATGCGTCTCCCTGGTTGGAAGTATAGAGCGGAACGCCTCCAAAAAGGTCTAATCCGTTCAGGTAGAAGAAGGCGGCAAGCGTCTGAAGCTGCATCAGGATTTCATCGCGTGCGTTCGCGGGGAATCGCAACGCATCGAAATCTACAAACTGGTCAATGTCGTCTTTGGCGCTCCATGTCTGCGCCACACCCATCGCGAAAGCGCGCCAGGCATCGTTGACGCCGGGAGTAGTAGGTGTGAAATCATGTTGATACATAAGCAGGTATCTGCCTCCATCGTACCAGTCGTTATAACGCGACGGCACAAGCATTTCGTCGGTCGTCATTTCCTGAAGAAGGAGAAAATTAGAGTGCGCCTGGTGATCGGCCATACACCATGCCCAATGTGTAAATGGACGACCCATACGCTGATATACTTTCTCCTGCGTATCGAAAAACAGTTCGGGCGTCGACTGCGAATAATAAACAGGCTCTACGCTACATGCCTGAAAGAGTGCGAAAAACGCTGCAACTGTTACGGTTAATAATAATATTTTATTCTTTTTCATACTGTTATTCATTTAAATAAGTTAGAAATTCATTTGAATACCTAAAGTAAAGGTACGGGTATAGGGGTAAAGTGTGCCTTTCCTTTCGGTCCCTTCTTCCCAGCCTGTAAGATTCACTTCAGCAGGGTCCAGACCCGGATATTTTGTCAGGGTCAATACATTGTTGCCTGTCAGGTAGAACTTGAAATTATCAACAAACTTCGTATACTTACTCATAGGCAAGGTATAACCCAGCATAAGGTTTTGAATTTTAAGGAAAGTGCCGTTATAAAGGAAATAATCGGAAGCCGACGGACGTCCCGTTATATGTGCGTTCTTGCGGATAGCATCGTATACCATATTACCCTGCGCTACGTTTCGCAGTCCGTATTCCATTTCTATCGTATTGTAAATCCAAAAATCGATCCAACTGGTGAGTGTCATGTTAAACGACCAGTTCTTATATGCAATATCATGTGTCCATCCAAGAATGACTTTTGGTATATAGCTTTTTTGATAAACACGGTCATCGACCCTGCCGTCATCCGAATAAATCACTTCATTGTCCTTATTGTAAATCTGAAATCTTCCGTCCTCACTGACGCCTGCATACCGGTACATGTAAAAACTGCCTACTTCCGTACCTTCTTCGAATCGATGGGCATATTCTACCCAGTTGTTGATATAATAACTGTTATAAAACGTCTGATTACCCCAGAGCGTACCGACAAAAGTTTTGGTGTGAAACATATTCAGTGATGTTGAATAGTTCCAGTTACGGGAACGCACAATCTCGGCGCCAAGCTCAATTTCCCATCCCCTGTTTTCCAACGTGCCAATGTTCTGGTGCATCGACGATTCCGTGTTAGGGGGTTGCGGTACTTGAACTTCGTAAATCAGTCCCTGATTTTTGCGTTGATAGAGGTCAAACTTTCCGTAGATACGATTTTTCAGTATCGAAAAGTCGATACCTACATTCCATTCGTGTTTTTCTTCCCATCCGAGCATATCGTTTATGTTCCGTGTCACGCCATAAGAATAAGCCCAGTTGCCATTCGGCAGTAACCAGTAGGTGTCGGAACCGTACATCCGGGCGGCATAATCGGCTGCAAAGCCTTCGTTGCCGGTCACACCATAAGCTAAACGGAGTTTGAGGTCGTTTAGCCACACTTGATCTTGCATGAAATCTTCCTTCGATAGACGCCATCCGGCAGAGAGCGACCAGAAAGTACCCCAGCGGTTTTTTGCAGCAAACTTACTGGAGCCTTCCCGCCGTATGGAGGCGGTAGCCATATATTTGTCCAAGTAAGAATAATTTAAACGCCCGAAATAAGCGAGCAGACGCTGTGTTATGCTTTTACCCGAAGACATGCCTGCGCTGCCTTCCCTAAGGCGTGAACCTTCACCGATATTCCAGAACCTGATCAGGTCGTTGGTAAAATTGGAGTTGTTCATATTAAAGTTTTCACCATTCCGCTCATAATAACTATAACCGGCTACCGCATTCACAGCATGGGGGCCAAAGTCGTTTATATAAGAAAAATATCCATCGGAATTAAGCAGTTCGGTTTTGCTGAATTCTAATGTTGCATAACCTTTCCGGGCAGCCCGTAATTCTTCCCGCGAAAACATTGAACGGTAAAAATGTCTCTCCCACTGACGGTTTTCATAAGCAAATGTTTGGTGGTACGATAATCCGGGTACAGGAAGAATGTTCAGTTTCAGAGATACATCGGGACGAAACCATTTATCCAAGCCTTCATCGGTACGGAGCGCCGCTTCGCCGATCTCGTTCATTTCGGTATTGTCGCCGTCTGTCCAAATGTTCCAGCCGGTCTGACTTTCGGGGTCGCGCACAGCCTGTGTAGGGTTGGCGCGCATGACGCCTTCTACGGAAGGTTTATTCTGGTTTCGCCATGCCTGGCGGTAGTTGACATGCGTAGAAATATCCAACCAGCCTTCGAGTACTTTGAAGTCGGCATTGATACGTCCTGCATAGTCCTGACGTTCGTCGCCACGCAGTATGCCCCTGTTGTCATCGTACATCACATTGGCGAAGATACGGGCGTTATCCGCTCCGCCTTGCAAGGAGAGCACATGCCGTTGGGAAGTAGGGTTGGGGTTCAGGGCTTCGTCCCACCAGTCCGTATCGTGTCCTTCGTTGTTTTTCGCCCCTGCATAGGTGGCTACATAGTCGGCTGCATTAAGCAGGTCGGGCTTGCCGAATGATGATTTGAAAAGTACCTCGCCGGTATAGGTCATCTTAATCTTACCGGGCTGCCCCTTTTTGGTAGTGATCAGGAGTACGCCTCCGGTAGCCCGTGTGCCATAAATAGCGCCGGCCGATGCGTCCTTCAGGAAGTCTATCGACTGTATTTCTTCCGGAGAAATGGTACGGATATCACCGCCCGGCATACCATCAATAACGACTAACAAGTCGCGTGAGGCATTGAACGATGCCATACCCC
>Ga0099364_10010559_pt1 | contig 12689 bp, 10 predicted proteins | sample TergutTh196P3_FD_73070 | JGI IMG/M metagenome (GOLD analysis project Ga0099364, IMG submission 73070) | Microcerotermes parvus P3 segment gut microbial communities from Pointe-Noire, Republic of the Congo - Th196 P3 | ecosystem: Host-associated > Arthropoda: Insects > Digestive system > Gut ... | reverse complement strand
AATCTGCCCGTCCCACGGCGTTGGAGGGGTGGGGTTTGGTTGGGGGGGGGGGGGGGGGGGGTAAACATTTTCAGGGGGCTTAATCTGCAAATATCCGCCGCCTCGGATTTCGCTCTAAAATTCGGGAAAGAGGCTTCGGGGAACATCGCGTGGGCGGTTTTGTTACTCACTTAAACAATATACCAGATTTTGGAAAAAATGTCAATATTCAGAAATATTTCCAGAAAAGTCATGAATAAAATCCAACCAATTCGACACCCGCGACCACTTGACGAAAAATGCGCGTTTTGTAAAAATGAATCCAGTCAAAGAATTTTGGAGATTTCTGATTGAGAAACCGCGGACATAAGCCAAAGCTGAACAGTCGTGTTAACAGTATAATAAGCTCAATTTCGCTACATGAGCTTATTATTACCACGCTCCGGTTGTCAGCAGGAACGCGCCAGAATTGATGGAAATCAAAAATGGCAAAGCGCGCCCGGTACAATTGGCTACGGTTGTATCGGGCGTTTTTTTTGCCAAAAACACCATGGAGGAAACTATGAAAAAACAAGGGTTGTACTGCGTACTGGCAGCGATAGCAATCCAACTAACCCTGGGTATCGCTTACATTTGGAGCGTATTTCAAACTGGTATAGCAAACAGCATTTTCAGCGGTGATAACGCCGCAGCAGGACTTACATTCTCGCTCCTGCTTGCTGTACTAACCATCGGGAGCGTAATCGGAGGCAAGCTGGCAGCTAAATATACCACCCGTCTTGTCGTTTTTTTAGGCGGGATTATTCTTAGCGCAGGTTTTTTCCTGGCGTCCCTTGTAACAAAAGAATATTCCTGGCTGTTATGGGTAACATACGGCGTAATGGGAGGAGCCGGTATGGGATTTACATATTCAACTACCATCGCTTGCGCTCAAAAATGGTATCCGCACAAAAAGGGCCTTGTTACCGGCGTAATCGTAGCAGCACTCGGTTTTGGCGGCGTTGTATTTACGCCAATTGTAGAGGGATTAATCACAGCGTTTGGCGGACAAGGCATAGGAGAGCCTAAAACATTTATGGTTTTAAGCGCGGTTTTCCTAACCGTATGTTCTGTTGGAAGCCTTTTCCTGAAAAACCCTCCCACCGGCTATATGACAGACAGTACAGCCTCAAACAACCCGGCAGCGCAAGCGGCAAACAGCCTTTCGCCTTCCCAAATGCTTAAATCTCCTCAATTTTATCTGTTAACAGCCGCCTTCATGCTTGCCTGCATGGGAGGGCTTATGATGATAGGTTTCGCTAAACCAATCGCTGTCGATAAAGGACTTGAAGCAACAGCCGCAATCGGCGTCCTGGCAATTTCGATGTTCAATTCAATGGGCCGCCTTATCTGGGGCATGGTATCGGACAAGCTGGGGCGGATAAACACTATCACCCTGTTACTGTCCGGTTCTACCATACTTTCCCTCCTTGTCAACATGGCAGAGGGATATTGGGTTTTTGTTTTAATCGCTCTAATCGGGTTTTTCTACGGCGGGCTTTTAAGTAACTTTCCATCACTCACTGCCGACCTTTTTGGAGCGCAACACATGGCAACCAACTACGGTTTTGTGCTTTTAGGTTTTGGCAGCGGAGCGGTTATTTCATCGCAAATAGCGGGTTACTATAAAAACATCGCCGCAGAAAATATCGATCTTATGTTTCCAGCATTTGTAATCGCATCATGCTGCGCGGCTGCGGGAATTATCCTGATACAGGTTTTAAGAACAATGAATAAGAGGGCGTCTTGAATAAAAAAGCGTTAATCGCAATGAGCGGCGGCGTTGACAGTTCCGTAGCGGCGTACCTGATAAAACAACAGGGGTTTGACTGTGTTGGAATAACAATGAAACTGTTTAATAATGAAGATATAGGGGTTAGCAGGGAAAAAAGCTGCTGTTCACTGGAAGATGTAAAAGACGCGCGTAACGCAGCGGATTCAATGGATATCCCCTATTATGTAAATAATTACACAGCAGATTTCAAAGAGCAGGTTATCGACCGTTTTATACAGGCTTACCAAAACGGCGCTACGCCCAATCCCTGTATCGACTGTAACCGCTATATCAAATTTGAAAAATTACTTTTAAGGGCAAAACAGCTTGACATGGATTATTTTGTAACAGGACATTACGCCCGTATTGAGTATAACAGCGAAACCGGTCGGTATTTGCTTAAAAAAGCGATAGACGAAACGAAAGACCAAAGTTATTTTTTGTATGCCATGACACAACAGCAACTGGCGCACACCCTTTTCCCGCTTGGCACATTACATAAATCGGAAGTACGCAGCATCGCTAAAAAACTTGGCTTTACAAACGCGAATAAACAGGACAGCCAGGATATATGCTTTGTGCGTAACGGCCGCTACGCCGAGTTTATCGAAGAATACACAGGAACAGCCTGTGAAAACGGCAATTTTGTGGATATACATGGCAATATTCTTGGCAGGCACAAAGGAATAATCCGCTACACAATAGGACAGCGCAGAGGGCTTGAAATCTCCTTAAACAAACCAATGTATGTACATTCAAAAAACATAAAAGACAACACTGTAACATTATGTGAAGACGAAGAATTATTCGGCGAATCATTGGAAACAACAGACTTTAACTGGATAGCCTGTGAACAAATAAACAGCCCTATTCGTGTCAAAACAAAAATAAGGTATAACCAAACAGAACAATGGTCAACAGCTACTCAAACTTCACGTAACACCGTACGTATCGAATTTGACGAACCGCAGCGGGCGATAACAAGCGGACAGGCGGCGGTATTATATGACGGAGACCTTGTCGTTGGCGGCGGAACAATTATATGACAAGATTAATTGAGCGATTGCGTAAAAACAGGGATTTGCCTGATAACGAATTAAAAACGCTGATAGAAAACAACGACAGCCAACAGGAACTTTTTCGTGAAGCAGACAGTGTCCGCAGAGAACGATACGGAATAGATGTGTATATCCGGGGCCTGATTGAATTTACCAATCATTGCGAGAATAATTGTTATTACTGCGGTATCCGCGCTGGCAATAAAAATGTCGAACGCTACCGGCTTGATAAAGATGAAATTCTATCCTGCTGTAGACAAGGGTATGAACTTGGGTTTCGTACTTTTGTACTGCAAGGAGGCGAAGACAGCTTTTTTTCAGATAAACTAATCTGTGAGATTGTCTCCAAAATAAAAGCCTTATTTCCCGATTGCGCGGCAACGCTTTCATTGGGTGAAAAAACTTATGACAGTTATAAAGCGTTTTTTGAAGCGGGTGCTGACCGATATTTGTTACGCCATGAAACCGCCAATGATGAACATTACGCGCTGCTCCACCCTGACAATATGAGTATAAAAAACCGCAAACGGTGCTTATGGGACTTAAAAAAAATTGGCTATGAGGTTGGATCGGGTTTTATGGTTGGCTCCCCGTATCAAACTACCGAATTTTTAATTGAAGATTTACGTTTTCTACAGGAATTACAGCCCGACATGATAGGAATAGGTCCGTATATATCACATCAAAGCACTCCTTTTAAAGATTTCAAAAACGGGGATCTAAATTTATGTCTTAGGCTCCTGGCCATTTCGCGCCTGATGTTTCCATACGCTTTGATTCCGGCGACAACCGCCCTTGGCACGATTGATAACAAAGGGCGTGAATTGGGGCTGATGGCAGGGGCGAACGTGGTTATGCCGAACCTGTCGCCAGTTAAGGTAAGAAAGCAGTATCAACTGTATGACAATAAGATTTGTACCGGCGAAGAAGCTGCTGAATGCAACCTGTGTTTGCGGCATAGAGTCGCGAACGCTGGATATAACATTGTAACCCATATTGGCAATGTAAAAAAATGAACCTTCCCGCTATGGGGAACGCTTCTTTGTCTTCCTGTATATCCTTGTTAGTGGGGAGTGAAGGATTTGAACCTTCGAAGGCTGAGCCAACAGATTTACAGTCTGCCCCCTTTGACCACTCGGGAAACTCCCCCATTTACCTAGGTTCATTTATACACAAAAACAAAAGTTTTGGCAAGTACCTTTTGCATTTTTTCACGCAGTAGTCCCGGATTTATCCTCCAGATAAATACACAATGGCTTCCTTGAACAGGAGTTTTTCCCGTTCGCCGTCCGCCATATCCGCACTAACAGCAGCTTCCGCTTTCGCCAGAGCTTCGGCGGCGATGCGCCGGTCATAACCCATTGCCACAAGGGCTTCTACAAGGTCATTATATGGAGAAGATGATGAGATAAAAACATCCTGAGACTGGACAAGCTTTCCCTTTAATGCAAGCACCATTTTTTGAGCGGTTTTTTTACCAAGTCCGGGTACAACTTCAAGACGGGCGAGATCCCCGTTTTCAAGAGCCAGTTCAAGATCTTCCTGACCAATACCGCTTAATATTTTTAACGCGCCCTTTGGACCAATACCTTCAACCTTTAGAAGTTCCAAAAAAGTAGAGCGCCGCCTTTCGTCCGTAAAGCCGAAAAGACGCATTTGATCTTCGCGGTGATACAACCAGGTAAAAACCCGATATTCCCTGTTTAGGATAAGTCCCTGTATGTCTCCGGCGGGCATAGCAATATCCCATTCGATATCGCCGCTTAAAAGAAAGACAACATCACTGCCCTTCCCGCTTACAATTCCTCTAATACTGTTAAACATATGGTACAGCATACCATAGTCCCCGAATGGTTTAAAGACAGACGGACAGACACTAAATCAGCTTAAAGTCCTTTGCGGCAAGACCTAATTCACGGTTCCAGCGGGAGCCGTTAAGGTATTGGCGGCGGGTTTCGATATCCTCAATACGGCTGGCGCGGCGCTGCAGGCGTTTGAATGCAATACTGACAGCAGTACTCATATCTACAAGATGCGCATCGGCCTTTTCCAGAATACGGTATTTGGCATAATAATAAAAAGCGTCCCAGGGATCCATCTCGCATAGCCGTTCATCGCGCAGAATTCTCTGTATTTCCTGTACAGCATCGGCGCCACTCTGGGGCGATAAATGGCAAAGGGAAAGGGAATGAAACAGGCAGATTATCCGGTTCTGAATCTCGCCCGGGGAAAAGTATAATTGTTCACACTGGGCAAAACCGCTGCTCCAATTGGGTTGTTCTGTATAAAGAAAATTATCTTTGGAAAACGGATTGCTCATGGACATTGACAGATCAACAGCCTTTTTATAGTCTCCAGACAAATAGGCAGCCTCAATTTCAAACAAATCAGCATCGTGATTCGCAGGTTCAGGTTTGGAAATATTCGGGTCCAAAAAATAAATTTGAGAGCGATAAATCCATGCTGCTAAAAGACTGTCTTTTTCTGGGGTAATATTTCCGTAGGGCTTTTTACGCAATGTTTCAAAAATATCATGCGCTTCACTGTAATGGCCAAGCTCAAATTCAAGCCGCCCTTCCAGAAAACGCGAACGGTCAGCCCAGTCAGGGCGGCCTGCTGTAATTGACTTATCAATTGATCTCCGGGCAAGACGGGCTGCCTTGTATATGTCGCCGTATAAAAACTGCGCAGCCGCCGCGTAGTAGGCGGATATTCCCATCTCGTGATAATTGCCGGTTTTCTCCGCATTTGCCAATGCAAAGTCAAGATATTCATTGGTCTCGGCTGCCTGTTGTTTTAAAAGGCACACCAGGGAAAACAGGCGGTATGCCTGAGGAAGACAAAAAGTATTCCTGGTCTGCCCCAGCAGGATTGCTTCTTTTGCTTTATCCGCCGCTGCGGCTATATTATGCCGCCCAAGATAGTAGCCGGAAAGATTAACAATTATTTGCGCCTTTAACACAGGGAATGCGTCAAATCCCGAATTAAGACTTTCGAAAGGCTGTTCCATAAAAACTTTATCAATATCATCTTCTTTCCCTGTATACAGCGCTCTTGATGTCCTGAAAATATACCTTATAGCGGCGGCTCTTTGAGCCGAAACAAGTTCTTCAAGCTGTCCGTTTTTTAAGGCTGATTCCAGCCCCATTATAGTGTCATTGGCTATGTCAGATGTAATTGATTTTAACAAAAACAGATCGTCAATTTGATACGGGCTGGCCAGAGAGTTTTTCCCGTTATTTGCGCCGGACGCAGATGCCATAGCTGCTAAGATTGTCAAAAGACGGAAACAGGGGTTGATTTTTTGCTTTTCTGCCCAGCTTAAAAGCCGCCCGCGAACCATTTCCTTTACCCTAAAGGCTTTACCACCCAGTACTTTACGGGCATGGTCCTCGAAATACCTGGGTATCGGCCAGGGTTCACGGGGATTGTCAATTACACCTAACATGTGGATAATAGAAAAGGCTCTTGATATCATTATTGGGTTTTTTCCGGCTTCTTCAAAAAGCCGCTGGAAAAGTTCCGGAGAAAAATAACGCCCCAAAAGTGAAACAGAATAAATAATTTCCCAAAGTTCCATTGTAAGTTTCGGGACCTTATTGTTTTTATTGCCGTCTGTTATTACAACATTTTTAAATATCCCTTTCCATAACTGCAGTTTCTCATGAGAAATATCATTGTCCGCAGTTCCAAGAATCAGAAAATTACGTTTGTTTTCATTATTGATATCCGCTAATGCATCAAGAAGCAGGTTTGTAATTTTTTTTCCTGCCAAATGAATATTATCCAGTAAAAGAACAGGGGTGCGGTTTTTTCTACGTGCAGCATTAAAATAATATTCCAAAAGAAGGGCCAAAAAACGCCTGACACTGCGGAAAATAAAATCGGAAACTTCATCTCGGATGCGATCACGGAATAATAATTCCCACAAAAAATCAATTTCTTCGCTTTTATCTGCCGGAACAAGCGAGCGGATATTTGACGACCACGCGTCAACCAGAGCGCCCAATCCAATACTGCCAAAACAAATCGTAAGCGGGGGAAAATCTTCGTTTAATTTATTACAGTGGGCATACAGACAGTTTCGCATTTGCGAAAAGGCTTTTCCTGTCATCAGAGTATTTTCATTACTCTGCTCAAAAACATCAATTTTCTGAAAAACATTACCGTTTTTAGGTGCCGGCTTAAAGATATTTAATTCTTTAATTCTAAAAAATTTATCCGACCCATATTTGTTGATTCTTCTTCCGTCAGACCATTCCGAAGGTTTTTCAAACTCCGCATACGGAATAAACCTTTTTACAACTTTTCCATCCATATAAATGCCGCCTTCGCCATTTGCCAGAAAACGGCACAACAATTCGGGGGCGGCAGGCATTCTGCTGGTTATTACCAGCGAATAGCCAAAAAACTCTGTAGATATATCAAGGTTTTTCTTGAGATTCTCAATCAGAATGTATATATCCAGCCAAAAACCTATTGTTTCTTCGTTAAAAACCGCAGAAATCAGAAACCTTTCCCCGGTAATCCTGCCTCCTGCGTCTGTAATCGCGCGGATAAGGGATTGGTCAATCTGACGTACCATATCTGGCCGCGTTCGCCGCAATTGGGCCTTAAATTTTAGAAAAAAGAACATATTAATCATATTGTTTTATTATCGGCAGATAAAATTTTTATTATTACCGATAGATAATGAAGAAATTATTTGTGTATAATCCGAGTATGAATGAAACTCCATCGGCGAACCGGACTCACATTGCTTTTTTTGGACGCCGTAATGTGGGAAAATCAAGTCTTGTCAACGCTGTTACCGGCCAAAATCTGGCAATTGTCAGCGATAAAATGGGAACAACCACCGATCCGGTGTATAAAGCAATGGAACTGCTCCCCTTGGGGCCGGTCGTTATCATAGACACGCCAGGTTTTGACGACAGGGGCGAACTTGGAGAGCTACGGGTCAAAAAGGCGCACCAGGTACTTAACAAAACCGATATTGCCGTACTGGTACTCGATAATACCTCACACAAAGGCACATCGAACCAAGGGTTCGCGGCACAAAGGGAAGATGGGGTTATAGAAATTAATCTTTGCAGTATAGAAGAAGAACTGATTAATATATTCATCAAAAGGGAAATCCCCTACATAATAGCCCTGAACAAATACGACATAATTGGAGAAACCACACATCTCCCTACAAACCGCCAATCCCCATTCCCCACTCCCCTACCCCTAAGCGCTAAAACCGGCTATAACATTAACTTGCTGAAGGAAAAAATCGCCGCGCTTGTACAAACCGATGAGCCTGAACAACCCCTTGTGGGAGACCTTGTCCAACCACATAATTTGGTGGTTCTTGTGATACCAATAGACAAGGCCGCACCCAAGGGCCGCCTGATCCTTCCCCAGCAGCAGGTTATTCGCAACATTCTGGATTCCGGCGCTGTTGCCATTGCTGTCAGGGAAAGCGAACTGCGGGAAACTTTGGCCAGCCTTGGCAGGAAACCCGCGCTTGTTATCACGGACAGTCAGGTTTTCGCTCAGGTCTCCGCTGTTGTGCCGCCGGAGATCCCGCTTACATCGTTTTCAATTTTATTCGCCCGTTACAAGGGTTTTTTGGAAACGTCAGTTCACGGTGCGGCGGCATTGGATAACTTACAAAATGGAGATAAAATACTGATTTGCGAAGGCTGTACCCATCACCGGCAGTGCGATGATATCGGCACAGTGAAAATTCCCGGCATGATAAAAAGCTACACGGGTAAGGAGCCGGTGTTCTATTTTTGTTCAGGCGGCGATTTCCCGGATGATCTTTCCCCTTATAAACTGATCATTCACTGCGGCGGCTGTATGCTGAACGAACGCGAAACGCGCCGCCGCCGCTGTAGCGCGGAGGAACAAAATATTCCATTTACCAATTACGGTATAACTATCGCCCACATTAATGGATTATTAAAGCGTAGTATCGCCATGTTAAATCTCCGGGAGACAAAATAATGAGCCAAAGTTTTATAAACTCAAAATATATAGAAGACGTGCTGGAAGAAGCAAGGTTTGCAGATGACGCGTTTATCAGCCGGTCGCTGGACAAGGCGGAAAAGTCTGAGGCGCTTAGTCATAGTGAAATCGCCGCATTATTGACAACGGACAATCCCGAACACAAGCGGCGGATTTTTGACATAGCCGGAAAAATAAAAAAGCGTATTTACGGCAACAGAATTGTAATGTTTGCGCCGTTATATGTTAGCGATTACTGTGAAAACCGCTGTATTTATTGCAGTTTTAACTCAGGGCATGGTTTTAACCGCCGCCGTCTTACAATGGACGAAATCCGCGAAGAAGTAAAAATACTGGAAATGATGGGGCACAAACGTCTTGCACTAGAAGCGGGTGAACACGAAAGGGAATGTCCTATCGACTATATTCTTGAATGTATTAAAACAATTTATGATATGAAGTTTGAAAACGGCGAAATCCGCCGTATCAATGTGAATATTGCGGCAACTACAACTGAAAATTATCGTAAATTAAAAGAAGCTGGTATTGGCACTTATATTCTTTTTCAGGAAACTTACCACGAGTCTACTTACAATCGTGTCCACCTTGCTGGTCCTAAAAAAGATTTTCTGTGGCATCTGACTGCCTTTGACCGCGCTATGGATGCGGGTATTGACGATGTTGGCGGCGGTGTTCTTTTCGGTCTTTGTGACAATCCATTTTTTGAAGTTTTGGGGCTTTTGCTTCACAACGAGCATTTGGAAAAAAAGTACAACACGGGGTTTCATACAATCTCTGTTCCCCGGCTTTGTCAGGCTAAGGGTATGAACATCGGCGATTTTCCCAATCTGGCAGACGATGAAACTTTCGCAAAAATTGTTGCGATTATCCGTATTGCGGTTCCTTTTACAGGGATGATCCTGTCTACCAGGGAAAGTCACGAAATGCGAAAAAAACTTTTGCAGCTTGGAATTTCGCAAATCAGCGCTGGTTCCCGCACGGATGTGGGGGGGTACTCAAAGCAAAATGAAGCTGCGGCTTCGCAATTTATTGTACACGATGAACGTAGCGCTATTTCGATTATTTCAGAATTGATGGACGACGGTTATATACCCAGCTTCTGCACTGCCTGTTACCGAGGCGGTAGAACAGGCGACCGCTTTATGTCTCTGGCGAAATCCGGGCAAATCGGAAATGTCTGTCTCCCCAACGCCCTTATGACCCTTTGCGAATATTCCATGGACTACGGCGATGATGTTTTTAGGGAAAAAGCTCGGGGCATTATCGAAAAAGAAATCCCCGGGATAGCGGATAATACAATACGGCAAAAAACAATTGAGGCTGTGCAGAAAATTGAAAGCGGGGCCGGACGGGATTTTTTTGTTTAGCTTTATTGCGATCCCCTCTTTACGTCTTGACTTTTCCGATAATCCCGACTAATCTGGTATTGAAAACCGGATTAGTCGGAGGTAGTATCATCACTATGAGCGGAAAACACGCCCAAAAATAGCAAAGAGTACTTGCACCTGCGGTGCGGAGCAAATAACAAAAGAAATTATACCTCTAAAATTCTCAAAACATTTATACTCACCATCTCACCTTGCAAAACGCCGAAAAACACTGGCAACAGAGTTTTCGGTTTTTTATACCTGTCTCTGGGACAGGCACATTTATTTAAAGGAGTTTTTATGAAAAAGAAAACAAACGTTTTCGGAATTACCGCTATTGCAGCGGTAATCGCAATCGGCTTTGTCGGGCGGCATGGACGCCGCTGTCAAAAGGCTCTTCGCTTCGGGGAGGAAGGTGTGAACAAACTTTGCTATGATGTTATGTTATGTATAACGTCTTTTACTATGAATTCTATTGCCATGATATGGCCTCCTTATTTTTGCCGCCTCATATCTCCCTACGGTCGACGAGCGTAAGGAAGTTGATTGTACGAAGCTGCTTGCGCAGCAATTTTAAGAGCCAACGGCGGCTTGTGCATACGAGGCGGGTTATTAATTGAAAATAGTGTCAAACACTTGGTAATCTATTATGGTAGCTTTGCTTGTTTTAAAAATTCTGCCCATGCGTTCTTTAAATTGGTATAATATACTATATTACTATTTTCTATTATCGCATTTAATGCGGTAATAGAAGTTTCAACATTTCCCAACATAAGAGCTATATGGAATTTTTGTGCAAAAGCTGAATCTGCCGCTAACCGCTCTGGATTGGCATCAAAATCTTTCATAATTTTATCTAAATCTGTTTTATTAATCATGTAAAACTCCTTCCAAAAATGTTTCTCCCGCCCTTAACAAGAGCAGTTTTCCCGCTATTCCCGGAGCCGCGTTCCGCTCCCATATATTCCACGCCCTCATACGAGGGCGTTATTCCCTGTGTTACCGCAACCGCTGGCGGTCCTGTTCAAGATTTCTCCGAGCGTCAGCGTCATTGGGATCAAGCCGCAGAACCGCTTCCCAGTCCGCTATCGCCCGTGCATAGTCGCCCTTTTGCCGATGTACAAGCCCCCGGTTGTAGTAGGCATTTACATAATTGGGGTTCAGCCGTATCGCCTGGGTATAGTCCGCTATCGCCTGGTCAAGATTGCCTCTGGCGCGGTGTGCAATGCCCCGGTTGAGGTAGGCAACCGCATAGTTGGAATCAAGCCGGATCGCCTGATTAAAATCCGCTAGGGCCTGGTCAAGATTGCCTCGGTCGCGGTGTACATTGCCTCGGTTATTGTATGTTCTTGGATCGTTGGGGTTCAACCTGAGCGCCTGGTTGTAGTCCGCATAAGCGGCATCCCTGTCCCCTTTATTCATCGCCGCCCTGCCGCGTTCCCGGTAGGCAACAGCGTTGTTCGGATCCAGCCTGATTGCACTGGTAAAATCCGCTATCGCCTGATCGTATACCTGCCGCTGCTGCTCGGTAATCTGAGATGGTGTTGAAGTAATAAGACCGCCAAACCCGGCTTCCACGCCGCTTACCTGTGCCGCAGACGCAACCCGCGCCCTGCCCCGCAGTATGTACGCGCCCACTAAATCGGGGTTTAGGCGGAGCGCCTCGGTAAAGTCTGTTATGGCTTTTGCGTAATCGCCCTGCATGGCAAACTGTATACCCCGGTCAAGAAATGCCCCGGCGGATTGCACGGCGGTGTTGACGGTTACGCCGTAGTCTGCCGCCCGTACTCTGACGGTTTGATTGTTAATGGCGGCTACCATCGTCCGCATTGCCCGGTCGTCGCGCACGTCAAAACGGGGAATGCTGGCGCGGGTTGCCTGTTCTACCCGGATAGCATTGGCCGTAAGGCGGTATATGCCGCCAAGATGCCGCAACTGCCCGGTAATAATCAGCTCTGCCCCCATGAATTGCCCGATAGATTGCGCGGTCTCGTCGCTCACAGCTCCCGACATTTGAAAGTCCAGTTCCCGCATTACCCATTCAAGCCCGTGGCGTTCCACTATTTCGATGTTGCGGTCATGGAGCGCGCCGGAGAGTTCCGACATGATAAAGTCCGAGAGCCGGTCGCTTTCGGATTCAAACGCCACGATTGCCACACGGTGTCTTCCGGCTTCCTGGGCAATGCGGTCTGCCAACGGCCCTATGTCCGCGCTTATCCGCTCGGCGGACTGGTCGATGGCTTCCATGAGGGAAAGGCCGCTTGCTCCGCTTCCGGCGCTGGCACATGTAGACAGCATTAGAAAACATAAAACGGCAAACAGTAAGCCGCCAACAATCTTTTTCATGGTATATTCTCCTTGTTAAGTGCCTACGGACATCAGGTTTTGCATAACCCGATCATTGCGCACATTAAGGCGTATAACACTACCTCGTGTAGCGTCTTCCACATTGACGGC
>Ga0099364_10010558_pt1 | contig 12689 bp, 7 predicted proteins | sample TergutTh196P3_FD_73070 | JGI IMG/M metagenome (GOLD analysis project Ga0099364, IMG submission 73070) | Microcerotermes parvus P3 segment gut microbial communities from Pointe-Noire, Republic of the Congo - Th196 P3 | ecosystem: Host-associated > Arthropoda: Insects > Digestive system > Gut ... | reverse complement strand
AACGACGCCAGCGCGAGGAGGGGGGGGGGGGGGATCGCACGAAGGGGTGAAGGGGCGAAGGCACGAAGGGGCGAAGGGGTGAACGGGTGAAAAAGTGGGAAAAGGAGAGGAAAACTGAAAACTGAAAACTGAGAACTGAGAACTATAAAACTGAAAACTGAAAACTGAAAACTGAAAACTATAAAACATTATGACAGAGAAAATTACTAAATTAATTAAAGATGTTCCGGCTATTCGCTGGACGGCGCTTTTGTTCCTGGCATTTGCCATGTTTTGCGGGTATATCTTTATGGATATATTGTCGCCTGTAAAATCACTTTTGGAAACGACACGTGGATGGGATTCCAATGCGTTTGGAACATATACGGGTTCTGAGACCTTTTTGAATGTGTTCATTTTCTTTTTGATATTTGCGGGGATCATATTGGATAAGATGGGTGTTCGTTTTACAGCTATTTTATCGGGTATCGTTATGATTATCGGCGCTACCATCAATTGGTACTCGGTAACAGCGATGTTTGCAGGCACCGGATTGGAAAACTGGTTCAATAATAATCTGAATTACATTCCCGGATTTGATGAGTTAGGCGTTTCTCCGTTTTACCGAGGGATGCCTGCTTCCGCCAAGTTGGCTTCGATCGGATTTATGATATTTGGCTGTGGCGTCGAGATGGCGGGGATAACCGTTTCGCGTGGTATTGTCAAGTGGTTTAAAGGCAAGGAATTAGCGCTTGCCATGGGGTCGGAGATGGCGCTTGCCCGTCTGGGTGTGGCAACCTGTATGATCTTTTCCCCGCTGATTGCAAAGGCGAACATTCTTGGGGGGGCTGATGTCTCTCATTCTGCCGCTTTTGGCGTTATCTTATTGATGATTGCCCTGATCATGTTTATCGCCTATTTCTTTATGGACAGGAAATTGGATGCTCAATTAGGACAGGCTGAAGAAAAAGACGACCCGTTTCGCATTAGCGATCTGGGTAAAATATTGACAAGCAGCGGTTTTTGGATAGTCGCCCTGCTTTGTGTGTTGTATTATTCGGCTATATTCCCTTTCCAGAAGTATGCCGTCAATATGTTGGAGTGCAACCTAAGTTTTACGCCTTTACCGAATGAATCTTTTTGGAACTCCGGAATAGTAGTAACTATTCAATACTTAATCATGTTGTTAGCTGCGGCAACCGCTTTTACGAGTAATTTCTGTAAACTGAAAATGAAAGTCTTACTTTTAGTTTGTTCGGTTGTATCGCTTGTGACTTACTGCATTTTATCTTTTAAACAACAATCGGCGGGCGCTATCTTCTCCGTATTCCCATTATTGGCAGTCGGTATTACGCCGATTTTAGGAAACTATATCGACAAGAAAGGAAAAGCCGCCACCATGTTGATGTTAGGTTCTATATTGTTGATTCTTTGCCACTTAACCTTTGCTTTCGTATTACCTCAATTTAAAGGACAGGAAATAGGGGGTGTTGTTATAGCATACGCAACGATATTGGTATTAGGCGCTTCTTTCTCATTAGTGCCCGCTTCATTATGGCCTTCGGTACCTAAATTGGTTGACCAGAAAGTGATCGGTTCGGCTTATGCTTTGATATTCTGGATACAAAATATCGGTTTATGGTTATTCCCGTTGTTAATCGGTAAAATATTAACCTCATCCAATATGGATATAGCCGAAAAACTGAAGATGAATATGATCACATCCGAACAGGCGTCGGTCATGTATGACTATACCAATCCACTCCTCATGCTGGCATGTCTGGGCGTTGCCGCATTACTGTTAGGTTTCGTCCTGAAAATAGTAGACAGGAAAAAAGGACTTGGCCTTGAGTTACCTAATATTAAGTGATAAAAATAGCCGTCCTGCCGCAATAAATGCGGCAGGACGGGCTTTTACATCTGTTTGTCCGGATAAAGTTGAAGGGCTTCTCCGGCGACAAAAACGCTTCCGCTTATCAGGATGAAATCATTCGGGGAGGCGTTTTCCAATGCTTCATTCAAGGCAGCCTCTACTGTGGGAAAAACTTGTCCGCCAAGATCGAATTTTTGCGCTTTCATCGCTAATTCTACGGCTGGGATAGCCCGGCCATTATCTGCTTGTGTATAATAGTATTTAGCGTTTGCCGGCATCACGGATAACATGCTGTCGATGTCCTTGTCGTTGGACATACCAATGATGATATGGGTACGATTATGTCGTCCGGCTTCAAAAAAGAGCAATCTTTTATTCATTTCCCAAGCCCCTGGATTATGTGCAATATCACAAACGACCTTCGGGTTCGACTGTAATTGTTGCCAGCGTCCCATCAGTCCGGTCATCAGTGATACATGCTTAAAGGCCTTTCTTACACCTGTGATGCGCACTTGTACGCCTGTGTTAGCTAATAATTTAAGCGTAGACAAGACGGTTTGCGTATTAATTTTCTGAGCGGGACCTTTCAGTTCTCCTGTTAGCATGCCGTAATGGAGCGTTTCGTATATCCATGAGCCGTCCGTTTGCACTTCCGCATCCAAAAGCGTATCTTTTTGTGTTGAGAAGATGATAGGGGCGGATACCTCAAAGGCTTTGCTTCTGAATATCTGGTTTACTCCTTCATCATGCGTTTCGCCGATGATGACAGGCACGCTACGTTTCATGATACCTGCTTTTTCATAAGCGATATCCGACAGTGTTTTGCCCAGAAATTGCGTATGGTCAATGCTTATGCTGGTAATGATACTGGCTATGGGCTTGATAATATTCGTACTGTCAAATTTACCTCCCATACCGGTTTCGATAATGGCGTAATTCACTTTTTTGTGTCTAAAATAATCAAACGCAATAGCCGAGGTGAGTTCGAAAAATGAAATCTTTTCCCTTTCGATAAATTTAATGTTTTTCCCAACAAAGTCAACCACATACTGTCTCGTAATCGGACGTCCGCTGATACGTATCCGTTCTCTGAAATCGACTAAATGCGGAGAAGTGTACAGTCCGACCCTGTAACCCGAAGCCTCTAATATGGCAGCAAGGAGATGGGCGACGGAGCCTTTTCCGTTTGTTCCTGCTATATGAATGCTTTTGAATCGTTTATGTGGATTACCCGAGATGTCGTCTAACGCAATACTTCGTTCAAGGCCGGGTTTATAAGCGATAGGTCCAACCTTATGAAAAGCAGGAGTTCTTTCATACAAATAAGCTAATGTTTCTTCGTAGTTCATAATTCAATGCAATAATAATTTCTTCACAATAGGTTTTTAAAATTTTCTGCAAAAATAATTAATTATTTTGTAATACAATTCACAAAAAAATTTAAAAATATTTAAAAACCAGACTAAAAGTCAAAAAATCTTGATTATTTAACAATAATTAAGTTTTTATCGTTCAATCCGGGGACTAATTTCTCGTCTTTTGGTGAAGGATTTTTAATTTTTTTGGGGTAGTTGAAAAAAAAATCAAGAAAATTCATACGAATTTCAAAAAAAATGCGTTCCTTTACAAGCGCAATTGACAGGGATTAACTTAAAATGTAAAAGATATGAGCTATAAAAAAAATTTTGTACTTGATACAAATGTACTGTTGCACGATTATGACTGTTTGTCGAAATTTCAGGAGAACGACGTTTACCTTCCCATTTCTACGCTTGTCGAATTGGATAAGTTTAAAAAAGGCAGCGAGCAGATCAATTACAATGCGCGCGAGTTTGTACGCGTCTTAGATACTTTGACCTCAGCGGATTTCAATCTGAAAGGCGCATCCTTAGGCGAAGACATGGGCATGTTGTATATTGTTACAGGTTATGAACTCCATAAAAAAGTGGAAGCTTCGTTTCCGGAGCGGATTCCCGATCATCGTATCCTTTCCTGCGCCATGGCCGTCTCGGATTTGCACCCCAAGATGCAAACAATTCTTGTTTCAAAAGACATCAACATGCGTATGAAAGCCCGCTCGCTTGGCATCTTAGTAGAGGATTACGCCAATGACAAAGTGAAGGATGTAAATATTTTCGAGAAAGCTCAGGAGATTTATTACGGGATTGATAGCGAACTGATTGATTTCATTTATACGGATCCGGTCGGCATTCCTGTGGAGCAATTCAGGGATGAAGTTCCTGATATCAAGTTTGCCGCCAATGATTTTTTTATCCTGGAAAGTGAACGTAACAGTGTACTGGTTCGTTATAATCCTTTTACCGATTCCATCAAAAAGATCGAAAAAGCGAGTTCGAATTACGGCATTCAAGCTCGGAATACGGAGCAAAAATTTGCTTTTGATGCGCTCAACGATCCGGAAATCAAACTTGTCGCCCTCACCGGAAAGGCCGGTACCGGTAAGACCTTATTAGCGCTGGCTTCGTCACTGAAACAATCCAAATCATATAGTCAGATATTATTAGCGCGTCCGATTGTGGCTTTAGCCAATAAAGACATCGGTTTTCTGCCCGGAACGGAAAAAGACAAAATCAAGCCCTATATGCAACCGCTCTTCGATAACCTGAATGTGATAAAAAGTCAGTTTCATGCAAACAGCGCCGAAGTTCGTGCGATAGATGAGATGCAGAAAACCAACCAACTTGTCATCGAAGCGCTTGCTTTTATACGGGGACGCAGTCTGGCAGATACATTTTGTATCGTTGATGAAGCGCAAAACCTGACGCCCCATGAGATAAAAACGATCATAACGCGTACCGGAGAAGGAACGAAAATGGTTTTCACCGGCGATATTCAGCAAATCGATTCCCCCTACTTGGATATGCACAGCAACGGCCTCGCCTATATGGTCGACAGAATGAAGGGACAAAATCTCTTTGCACATGTCAACCTTATAAAAGGCGAGCGTAGCCCGCTTGCCGAACTTGCCGCCGATTTGCTATAACTTCAAAGATAATCTGCGGAAATAGCCCAAATTAGTATTGTTTCCGCAGATAATATTTTTATAATCTGCGGAAATTGCACTAAATAGTATGATTTCCGCAGATAATATTTTTATAATCTGCGGAAATTGCACTAAATAGTATGATTTCCGCAAATAATATTTGAATATTTTGCGGAATCGATTATTCTACTTATCTTTGTCGCAATTTATAATCTTGATTGATATGGATCATTTGATTGGACGGCTTGAGGAAATAAAACGACTTACCGATTATGTAAATTCAGACAAACCAGAGTTTGTCGTTGTGTATGGTCGTAGAAGAGTTGGAAAAACTTTTTTGGTTAAGCAGTTTTTCAAGGAAAAATTTACGTTTTACTTTTCGGGCGCCGAAAATGCAAGCAAACAACAACAACTTTTCAATTTTTCAATCGCGCTAAACAAGTACTGTGGAACGGAGATGCCTTTGGTAGATAGTTGGCAAAAAGCATTTGTACAGTTACAAAATTACTTGCGAAAGGTAAAGACACGCGGCCGGAAAGTCATTTTTATTGATGAACTGCCTTGGTTGGACAATCCGAAATCAGGTTTTTTGTCAGCGTTTGAATATTTTTGGAACACGTATGCCTCATCGGAAGAAGAAATTTTTCTCGTGATCTGCGGTTCGGCTACGTCATGGATAAAAAACAAAATATTCCGAAATCGCGGCGGGTTGCATAATCGTGTTACGCGGCAAATTTTTTTGCAACCATTTACCCTCAATGAAACCGAGCAGTTTTTGAAGTCGAAAAAATTAGTCTTATCGCGTTATCAGATAGCCGAATGTTATATGATTATGGGGGGTATTCCCTATTATTTGGAACAATTGGAAAAGCAATACAGCTTAGAGCAAAATATTGATAATATGTTTTTTCATAAAACCGGCGTTCTACGAGACGAATTTTCAAGACTTTTTTCCTCACTCTTTAAAACACCCCAAAAACATTTGCATATCATTGAAGTTTTAGCTCAAAAGCGAAAAGGATTATTAAGGGAAGAAATAGTAAAATTTTCAAAAATTCCTGACGGCGGAGGATTAACCGACATTTTGGAAGAACTCGAACTTTGCGGATTTATTTCAATAAACAACAACTATCTAACTGCCAGAAACAACAAACTTTATCAGTTAACCGATTTTTATTCACTGTTTTATATACATTTCATAAAATCCGGGAAGATAACCGATAAAAATTTTTGGACAAACGCCCTTAATACCCCTTTACATAACACCTGGACAGGGTTTTCATTTGAACTGCTTTGCCAATCACATATCAAACAAATTCGTAACAAACTTGGAATCAGTGGTGTAACTACCTATACTTCTGCATGGCGAAGTCGTGATAAAGACGACAATGTACAAATTGATTTGATAATCGACCGCAATGATAATGTTGTAAACGTTTGCGAAATTAAGTTCTCAAGAAAGGAATTTATTATCACAAAGGAATATGATAAAAAACTACGAAACAAAGCATGGACATTTGCCGAAAAAACACATACAAAAAAAGCAATACATATCACAATGCTAACCACTTACGGTGTAAAATACAACGAATACCGGGGAAATATTCAAAGCGAAGTAGTATTAGACGACTTGTTTATATCCTAAATCGCCTTCTTACGGTCTTACGGTCTTTCCCCCATCACCAAAAAAAATACCTCAGTTGCGCTTGCTTTTCCTGTTTGGTTCGTGCGCATGCTATTTTTTCCATCGTATAGGGATGGACGCCGGTATAGAAAATTTCGGTTGCCAAGGTCATGGGGGTTGGTGTGAAATCCTGTACCTGCTCTAAATGAAAATTCATTTTCTTTGTCTTGGCAGCCAAAGCAGCCATATCAGTCTCGGAACAGCCCGGATGGCCGGAGATGAAATAGGGGATCAACTGTTGGTTTAACCGGTGTTCCGTGTTGTGCTTATCAAACACATTATTAAATTTTTGAAAAAGCTCAAACGAAGGTTTGCGCATGACGTTCAGTACTTTTTTTTCGGTATGTTCCGGAGCAACCTTTAGCCTGCCCGACACGTGTTTTGTAATAAGCGTTTCAAGGTATTGTCGTGAAGCGCTGTTAATCGCTTCGTTGTCGTTCCGGTGCAGGAACAGGTCGTAACGGATGCCGCTTCCGATACTTATTTTTCTTATTCCTGAAATTGCGGACGCCTTGGCATACAGTTCTAACAGGGGGGTGTGATCGGTGGACAGGTTTTTACAAATAGCCGGAAAGGTACAGGAAGGATTTTTGCACCTTTTGCAAATCGACACATCCTTTCCCTTCATTTGGTACATGTTGGCTGAAGGGCCTCCCAGATCGCTGATATGACCTTTGAAGTCGGGCATTTTTTTTATCTTTTCTATCTCTTTGAGGATGGAATCCTGACTGCGGGAGATGATCTGTTTGCCCTGATGCGCTGCAATCGCACAAAAGGCGCATCCGCCGAAGCATCCCCGATGAACCGTAACGGAGAATTTTATCATTTCAAATGCCGGAATCACTTTGCCTTTGTACTTCGGATGCGGCAAACGCGTGTATGGCAAATCATACCACCCATCTATTTCTTCGGTGGATACGGGAGGGTAGGGTGGATTCACCACAATAATTTTGTTTCCGGTCTGTTGCGTTAAAACCGAAGATGAAAACTTATTGGATTCTTCTTCAATGACGCGGAAATTTTTTGCCTGTTTCATCTTGTCCTTCAGACATTCTTCATACGAAAACAGCGCGATGTGCTCCGGTGAATTTGTCGTTTTTCCGGTGATATAGGCTGTTTGCGGGATATTTTTGATTGTGTGGAACGGAACGCCTTTTTTCAATAATCGTACTAACTCAATAATGGGTTTTTCCCCCATGCCATATATCAACAGGTCGGCAGGACTGTCTGCGAGAATCCCCGGACGCAGCCGGTCTTGCCAGTAGTCATAATGCGCAAGCCGGCGCATGGAGGCTTCAATACCTCCTAAAACAACCGGCACATCAGGGAAGAGGCGCTTAAGTATCGTGGCATACACGATACTGGGATAATCGGGACGCATCCCTGGCCTGTTGTCAGGGGTATAGGCATCGTCGCTACGAAGACGTTTGTTGGCAGTATAATGGTTTATCATCGAATCCATTGCACCTGGAGCAATAGCAAAAAACATGCCGGGCGCTCCTAATTTTGTGAAATCGCGGAAGTCACCCCGCCAGTCAGGTTGCGGCACAATGGCCACCCGTAAACCCTGTGCTTCCAACACACGCCCGATAACGGCAGCCCCAAAAGAAGGATGGTCAACGTAGGCGTCACCGCTGAACAGGATGACATCCAAACAATCCCACTCTTTGGCTTCTACTTCTTTTTTTGTAGTGGGAAGCCAAACTTCGTTCCGAAACTGATTTATTCGAGGGTTCCTTTCCATGTGAAAAAAGGTGGAAAAGGGGAAAATGCGTTGTTTTTGAATAAGCCGTAAACGGCAGAACCGGAGCCTGACATGGAGGCGTATTCAGCTCCCATGGAATATAGTTGTTCCTTAATCTCTTCGATTAACGGGTATTTTTTGAACATAGCGGGTTCGAAGTCATTCTTCACTACATATTTCCATTCATGAACGGGAATTGCGGATAGTTTATTCAACGAAAAAACCGGTTTTTGCGGTTTAATCATGGAATAGGCTTCTTTTGTGGAAATTGATACTGGCGGTTTTACAATGTATATGATATAGCCTTTTAAGGAAATGTCGGATGGTTGAAAAATATTACCTGTTCCAGTTACTATGGCTGGTGTGTTGCGTATAAAAAACGGGCAGTCGGCCCCAATGGATTCCGCCATTTCTAACAGGTCACATTCAGGGAGAGATGTCCGCGTACCCGGTATGTCATTGGTAGCTTGCAGTAATTTCAGCATAAAAGCCGCGTCGGCGCTACCGCCACCTAATCCGGCGCCCGAAGGAATCGCTTTTTGTAGAAAAATATCGAGGGGTGGAAGTTTGTATTTTCTATCCATCAAGGTGTATGCTTTCATCACGAGGTTATCTTCTGGAGCGGTTTCTAACGGAAGACCTGTTTGTGTGAAGGATGTTCTGTCGCTTAAAACCACTTCTAACGCATCCATTAACGGAATCGGATAAAAGATCGATTCGATGTTATGATAACCGTCCGTCCGTTTCTCCGTGACATGAAGCCCTATATTTATTTTAGCATTCGGAAAGCAAATCATACGTTTATTGTTTTTTGCCGGATGATCGGAACTTGTTGTTGCCGCGTTTATGACGGTTTTTGTCTTGCGTACTTGATTGTTTTTTGTCGCCGGATTGACTTGTTGGTTGACTTTTATCGTTCCGTTTCCATCTTTTGTTGTAATTATTTTTTTTCTCCGGTTTATAGACGGGCGTTTTCCCGATAGAAGGGTCAAGGGGAATTTTATAGATTGTTTTTCCCAATAACTTTTCAATAGCCTCAAAATAGCGCTGGTCTCTTTCGGAAACTAAGGTAATAGCTGAGCCTTTCCCTTCGGCGCCACGGGCTGTACGTCCGATCCGGTGCACATAATCGTCCGGATCTCTTGGCGCATCATAGTTGATTATCATGCTAATATCAGTAATGTCGATTCCGCGGGAGACGACATCTGTCGCCACTAACACATCGATAAATCCGTTCCTGAACTCTTTCATTACCTGTTCGCGCACCGATTGTTCCAGGTCGGAGTGCATGGCGGCGACATTTATTTTCATTCGTTTCAGTATGGTTGCTAATTCTTTTACTTTTTGTTTAGATGATGAAAACAGGATGACGCGTTTGGGGTTACTGTCCTTGAAGATTTTTTCCAGAATATGGATTTTTTGATTTTCATAACAAATAAAGGCTGATTGAACGATACTTTCCGGTGGTTTCGATATGGCGATTTCTATCTCTAACGGATTCTTCATCATTCTTTCGGCCAACAGTTTTATTTTCGGTGGCATCGTAGCTGAAAACAGGATGATTTGACATTCTTTCGGTAACAGATTGAAGATTGAAATGATATCATCGTAAAAGCCCATATCTAACATTCGGTCGGCTTCATCCAGAATAAAAAACGAAACCTTCGATAAATCCACACTGCCATAATTCAAATGTGAAAGCAGCCTGCCGGGCGTTGCGATGACTATATCGGCGCCTAACTGCAAACCGCGCTCCTGTTGCGTATAAACTATTCCATCGGTACCGCCATAAACCGCAACTGCTGAAACGGGAAGATAATATGAAAAACCTTCTATTTGTTGGTCTATTTGCAATGCTAATTCGCGGGTGGGCGCCATGATGATGGCATTGACTACATCATCCGGATAACCGCCTTTGTTTAATTTGTTTATAACCGGTAATACATAAGCCGCCGTTTTCCCTGTTCCGGTCTGGGCGCAGGCTATTACATCCCTTCCCTGTAAAATAGGAGGGATTGATAGTTCCTGTACGGGCGTCATCTCCTCAAAATTCATAGCATCAAGTCCATCTAATACCGAATCATCGAGGTCTAATTCATCAAATCTCATTTTGAATTTTAAATATTTAAATTTTTTAAATTTTATCTTAATAATTTTCAATTATTAAGATAAAAAGATATACCGACTTTTATTATCATTGGATTCAATGGATAATGAAGGAGTGAAAAATATTCAGTGGGAGCAATTATCAAAGAGCCGAGGTTATATCCCGAAATAAAAAACCGGGTCTGTTTGAGTCTCAGATTGGCATACGCATTGATGATAGGGTAGTTGCCGATTTTCTTTTCGTCCTGTGTTTGAAACTGTTGTGTAGCCGGTTCGTAATAAGGAGCATAATAAGACGTAAAGTAGTGCGCATCAACGCCTAATTGGATATTCAATACATGGGCGTAGGTGAAATCAATATATAAATTGGAATAAGCGGATAACTGCGGCAGGGGCAGCACATTTTTATCGCTACTAAGCTGATACACGAGTTCGTTTTCCCATCCCAACGCTTTGTATCTGAAATCCTGTTTGATACGCGCTGTAATGACCTGGAGGTTACTCTCAAACTGTTCCGGCATACCGGTCTTTCCAAAATAAACGAAGTTTTGAATACTTTCGACGCCGGCGGTCATTTTAGTACGTGTCTGTAGGATGTCTACTTCGCCTCCCAAGTAAACCCGTTGTATTTTTTTAAAGGGATTATCCCACCAATAATAGCGTGAGTGGTGGTGACGCATATAAAAGGCCGGCGTCAGGTTCTTAATAGAGCCGGTTGCTTTCACCGAGGCCTCTTTGCCGGCCAGCAAAAATTGGGTTTTCAGATCGCCTTCCAACCGGAATTCTCCCAGATCGCTCCCTGCCATACATAATTCGCCTCTTGCCCTGTATGTCAGCAATTGTCCCTGTTGTTTGGACAGTTCTGCTCCGAGGTACGTAGAAAACTCGTCATAATGAATAATAGTATCTTGTGTCTGTTGTTGAATTTTTGGCAACGGACCAAGATTGGAGAAAAAATAATTATTTTGTGTCGAAGACCTAACCCATTCACTGGGTAGTGTAAATCTACGTTTTTCAAGATGCACATAGGCCGTCAGTCCGAATTTCGCCCAGTCTTGAAATCCTTCGCGCAAAGCTAATCCCACTGTATTTTTTATATTCCATGCTTCGGTGAAATCGTATAACGCCGAATCAATGGGGGTGTAAATCTGTTGATAACAAGTATCTATAGCATTTGAGTTTGAAAGAAAAAGGCGGTTTCTGCCTTCATATTCAAATGTATGGATGATGCTTGAAACGGGAACGAATATGGCGTCCGGTATTTCAATTTCTGCTGTTTCTTCAGATGTTTCATCAGAAAATAATCCGGCCTGTTGCGTATTATCTGCGGCTCTATTGTTGGACATGTCGTCCTGATGTTCATTTTTCTTTTTATTTTCTTCTTTTCTTTTCTCCGCATCTTCTTTTTCTTCTTCGGTTAATTCGCGGTAAAAGCCCAGATTATACCGGTGGGTAAGAAAAACCTGCTTCCCTTTGAAATGATTCCATGTATCGGTATATCGTGTGGGGAATGCTTTTGAGTCATTGATAGGTCGTCTTCCTTCGGTGAAATCGTCCGGGTGTGTTACATAGCGGTCATTTGTAAGTCCTCCGTTTTCCGAATTTAGAAAGTCATACCCCTGAAAATAGGCGTGTACTTCGTATCTGTCCGAAAGGAAACATCCGAAAGGCCTGAAATATAGATTTTTATTGCTGTTAGAAGCATAATGTCCGCGCACAAAAGTATAATCGAAATCAATCCCTATATTTATTTTTTTTCCGAAGTTGGCGGTTAGAACGCCTTTAAACATTTCTTCGCTATTTTGCTGGTTCCCAATAAGATTAGGCAGATAGGTCAGATGTGTGTACGGTTCTTTTACGTCGTAGAACAATGCGTTTTGTGGCGTGGTAAGATAATAATTATATGCATCGGCAAAGATAAAATCATTTTCTTCACCCCGTTCGGCAAAGATGCGGCTTTGCGCCGGAGAGCCGATATTAGCCAAATAACTGACGGCCTGTCCGCGTCCTTCCAAAAGTACGCTGTTTGAGAAGTTAAGGCGTTGCGTATCCATCGGGGCAAGGTAACGTTCGCCAAGTTTATCAGTCAGCCGGAAAACCTTAGTGTTGTTTGTAAATACTTCAATAGTGTCTGTTTCATGAACTGTCAAGCTGTCTGAGTGGAAATGTTGGTCTGCGTTCATTCTGGGCCTGATTCCCCGATTGCCGGGTTGGGCAAATAACATTCCGGAAAAAAACAAAAGGGCGAAGGGGAGAAGGGGTGAAAGGGCGAAGGGGCGAAGGGGTGAAAGGGCGAAGG
>Ga0099364_10010557_pt1 | contig 12691 bp, 17 predicted proteins | sample TergutTh196P3_FD_73070 | JGI IMG/M metagenome (GOLD analysis project Ga0099364, IMG submission 73070) | Microcerotermes parvus P3 segment gut microbial communities from Pointe-Noire, Republic of the Congo - Th196 P3 | ecosystem: Host-associated > Arthropoda: Insects > Digestive system > Gut ... | reverse complement strand
TCGAAATGGGGGTCCGGGGTCTCCCCGGCGCGTTTTGGTTACTTTGCCGCGTTGCAAAGTAACAGCCCCCGCGGCTTGAGCGGTGAAAAATAACCGAATATGAAATCGCGTTAAAACCACCCCGGCGCTTCGCGCCACCCCTCCAAGGAGGGGAATTTCGGGCGGCAGGTTGCCGCCCCTACGGCATAACATATTTTCCATGTAGGGTCGGGGTTCCATCCCCGACCGCGAGTATCCTATTCGCCTTTGACGGGCGGGCATGGAAACCCGCCCCTACGGCCTTCGGCAGGATTGAGGTTATAGGTTTTAGGATTGAGGGTTTATTCCAAAAAATCCTTCAGCCTTTTTGAACGGCTTGGGTGGCGCAGTTTGCGCAGTGCCTTGGCTTCGATTTGCCTTATGCGCTCGCGCGTTACGGAAAATTCGCGCCCGACCTCCTCCAGCGTGCGGCTGCGACCGTCCTCCAGCCCGAAACGCAGGCGCAGGACCTTTTCCTCGCGGTCGGTAAGGGTCGAGAGGACCTCGCCGAGCTGTTCGCGCAAAAGCGTGTGGGACGCGGCTTCGGCGGGGGCGGGGGCGTCGTCGTCGGGGATGAAATCCCCGAGGTGGCTGTCCTCCTCTTCGCCGATTGGGGTTTCGAGCGAAACCGGCTCCTGTGAAATGCGCATGATCTCGCGCACCTTGTCAACAGGCATATCAAGCTCCAGGCTTATTTCTTCTGCGGTGGGTTCGTGGCCGTTTTTGTGCAGGAGCTGGGAGGATATTTTTTTTACTTTGTTTATCGTTTCAACCATATGGACGGGGATGCGGATTGTCCTTGCCTGGTCGGCTATTGCGCGGGTTATCGCCTGGCGTATCCACCAGGTCGCGTAGGTTGAGAACTTAAAGCCCTTTGTGTGGTCGAATTTTTCCACGGCTTTAATAAGCCCCAGATTGCCTTCCTGTATGAGGTCCAGAAACTGCATACCGCGCCCGACATAGCGCTTTGCTATGGATACGACAAGGCGCAGGTTAGCCTCGGACAGGCGTTTGCGCGCGTTTGTGTCGCCCTGGTCCATGCGTGTGGCAAGGTCGATTTCCTCCTCCGGCGTTAGGAGCGGCACGCGCCCGATTTCTTTCAGGTATACCTTTACCGGGTCGTCGATGTTGATGCCTTCCGCCGAAAGCGCGACTTCGAGGTCGTGGTTCGTCGCCACCGCGGGGAAGTCCAGGTCGGCCGCGATATTCAGGTTTTCCTGTACTTCGATGTTAAGCGACTCCAGCATATCGTAGAGCTTGTCGATCTGTTCAGGGTCAAACTCAAGCTCTTCGAGGACGTCGTTGATCTCCTTGGTTGTAAGCTTGCCCTTGGCCCTGCCTGTTTCAACCAGCTCGTCAACCAGCCGCTGCCTTTTCTCTTGCGTTGCCAACCAATACTCCCCCTATTTCTTTTTGGACGACAGAGAGGTTATGTACCGCGAAAATTCTTCAGCGGGCATCTCGCCCACCTCCCTGCTGTTCCTCACGTCCTTTTGATCTATAATTATCCGGCAATACTCTGTTGCCTGGCCGCGCTCGAAGCGTATTTCCCGCCCCTTTGCCAGTATATGTGAATACCGCGACATCTGCCCGGGCGTAAGCTGCGCGGAAAAATGTATGGGGTCAAGCGGCAGGCTTTCCGCGATCCTGCCGGAAAGCGCCTTGTATATCTGCCTGTGGCCCTCGTCAAAGAAATCCCGCGCCTTTAGCTTGTCCGCAATTTCGCTGTAAAAATCCGGGTGGGCGGACAGCAGCGCGATTAGGTTTTCTTCCGCTAAATAACCGCCTATATTGGGATTTTCCGGTCGTTTCCGGGAAGGTTCGGTTTTATCCTGCGCAAATACTGCCAAATTATGTGTTTCCCTCTTATTTACGGCGTTTTGCTTCTTTTTCCGCAGGCTTTGCACCGCCGCGCTTATGCGGTCCTTTGTGACCTCCAGCTCCTTTGTTATCTGCCCGATGTACACATCGCGCATAATACCGCTCTCAACATCCGCCATCATGAGGCAAAACGCGTTCAGGAAGCGCACTTTATCCTCGGGGTCGTCGAGGTCGAAGCGCATTTTGAGCTTGTCAAGCTCAAAGCTCATCGCGCTTTTGCTCCCGCCGACAAGCAAGCCGAACCGCTGCGCGCCGAATTTCTTGATGTACTCGTCCGGGTCCTTCGCGCCTTCCATCTCAAGCACGGAAACGCTTACATCATTTTGCCCGAGGATGTTAATCGCGCGTTTTGCGGCGTTTTGCCCTGCGCTGTCGGAGTCATAGGCGATTACCACGCGCCGGAAGTATCTCGCCATCAACCGCGCCTGTTCTTCCGTGAGTGACGTGCCCAAAGTCGCCGCGCTGTTGCCGAAGCCCGCCTGGTGCATGGCGATTACGTCCATGTAGCCCTCGCCCAATATAAGCAGGTCGGACTGCTGTGATTTTGCGAAATTGAGGGCGAAGAGGTTGCGGCTTTTTTTGAACACGGGTGTGTCCGGGGAGTTGAGGTATTTCGGGCCGGTCCCATCCATAAGCCGCCCGCCGAACCCGATTACCCCGCCGCGCAGGTCGATTATCGGGAACATAATCCTGTCACGGAACATATCGAAGCAGGAGTTTTCGTATTTTGTGCTTTTCGACACAACCGCGGCGATGTGCATTTCCTCATATGTAAAGCCCTTGCCGCGGAGATGACCGCGCAAGCTGTCCCAGCCGGGCGGGGCATAGCCAAGCCCGAAGCGCTTGATCGTCTTGCGGCCAAGGCCGCGCCGCGCCAAATATTCCCGCGCGTTTTTGCCTATATCGGAGTTTAGGCAGTCATGGTAAAAACGCGCGGCCTCTCTGTTTATTTCCAGTATGCGCGCCCTTTTGCGGGACGCATTTTCTTCGCCCGGGGTTTCCGGCACGGTAAGCCCTGCTTTCCCCGCCAGAAACCGGATAGCCCCCACATAATCCAGGTTTTCAACCTCGCGGATGAAGGTAATGGCGTCGCCGCCTTTTCCGCAGCCGAAGCAGTAGTAGCTGCCGTTGTCGCTGTACACGGTGAAGGACGGCGTTTTTTCCGAGTGGAAGGGGCAAAGCCCTTTGCTGTTGCGCCCCGCGCGCTTAAGCGCGACATAAGGCGCGATCACGCTGTCGATGGGGATTGCGGACTTCAGGTCCTCTATAAAGCTTTCGGGGATCAGGTGGATCACCGCCCATGTAGGAATTAGGAAATAGGAATTAGGAATTAGTAGAACGGGTTTATGCGGCGCGAGCTATTTGCTATGTCTGTAAACTACTGCCAATTTCTGTCATCATGAGATATTGTTTCCCCGCGGGCATACTCTTGTTCAGCTAATTCAATATAACGCAAATCATCAGGAGAAGCGTCATCATCAGGCAGGAAATTCTTAATAATTTCCAAAACCAGCCTTTTTTTATTATCATCCAAATATCTGGTCATTTCGTTTATTTCCATAGCCAGATCCATATTTATACCCCCTTTTTGTAAATTTGACCTCTGCTATCAATGAGTGCTATTAAGATCTGTTTGTCATTCAGCCATTTAAATAATATTCTATAATTCCCTATACGGAGCCTATAATACCCCGGATGTGCCTTATATGGAATAATATCACCCGCAGGTATTCGTTCAATACCTTTTTTAAGCCTTTGTTCTGATTTGCTGTCTAAAGAACTCAAATACTTGTCTGCTTGCTTTGAATATTCCGGCGTCAACTTTTGACTCTTCATTATTTTTTGCTCTCTCTTTATGTTTTTCGCAATCAGAAATTATGTTATCTCCTTGCAATAAAAACAGGTCATGTCAGTTTCTTTCCTTTCGCGGGTTACTGCGAAACCGTCGATAAGCAAAACGGATGCCCTGCCGGGTCAAACATTACGGTCGAAGTATCGAAATATTGAATGTCGGATTTCTTCGCGCCGTTTTTCAGTGCCAAAGCTTCTGCTTCCGGCAGGTTTTCTACTTTAAAATCTATATGCGCCATTTGCTGCTGCTCACGGTCTTTCCACGGCCAAACCGGCGGCACGTAATTTGGCACCGACTGAAAAACTAAAAGTATCCCCTCCGGTGTCCGCAGTGCCGCCCACTCTTCACCCGAAAGCTCTTTTCCCCATCCGGTAAGCTTAACATAAAAGTCCGCCAGCTCGTTTGCGTCAAGGCAATCAAACGCTATGCCGATTATTGATTTTATCACGAATCTACACCCCTACCGGATGAAATAGGCTTTATGCCGCGCTGTCTGCATAATCAACTATGGCAACTTCCTTGATTATATTTTCCAGCCTGTCAACAATATCCTCTAACCTTTGCATTACATCGTCTGCAAAATAAACCTCGCCGCATTGCGCGCAAATATCAGCCGGTACATTTTTAACAATGATAACACATTTTTCGAGAGTTACCGCGTGTGTTTTTGCCTGTTGGCGGGTATCCCCCTTGCAATAAAAACAGGTCATGTCAGTTTATTTCCTTTCGCGGGTTACTGCGAAATCGTCGATCTTCACCAAATCCACTCAACGTCGTACTTTCTTACATTCTCATCCGTTGTAATAATTGTTAAATTTTCCGCGAGTGCGGTTGAAACCAGCAAACGGTCGAACGGATCCTTATGTATAAAAGGGAGCGTAGAGAGCTGCTGTAAATATTTATCCTCGATTTGAAGGATGTCAAAATCATTATCCTTAATTGCATAAAGCAACTGGTCAAGCGTAAAATCTACGTCCAGCTTACCTATACTTATTTTTATCACAATTTCCCAGAGAGAAACATAAGAAATATACACTCTGTTTTTAGGGTTATCAATAATTCCCGCCGCTTTTTGCGTCAGCTTCGACGAATCATCAAAATGCCAAATAATGGCGTGAGTGTCGAGCAAATACCTCATTCCATATACTCCTTCATGTCATCAAGCGGCGCGTCAAAATCATCCGACATCCGGATTTTGCCTTTAAAAAGGCCTCTCGACTGAGAGCGCGGCGTTTTTAAAGCTTTGCCCTCCTTCGGTGCGTTTTTTTCCACAGTCTCATCCAATATCGTAATAAAGGCCCTTTTGCGCCCTTTTATATTTACAGGCGCTATTTCCCCGGCTATAAAAAATTCACCGTTTTCAAAATAACCCTCGTATGCCTGCATTTTTTAACCCCCTCAATCTTAACCTACCGTATAAAATTCGTGTGCGCGTCTTTTATCATCGCGGGCGGCGGTACGCTGTCTTTTGTAGCTTCTTTCATTTTAAGCAGCCACGCCATGCTCTGCGCCAGGTTGCGCAGTACGGCAAGCCCTTCCGCGTCCTGCATGATCTGCTCGCCGTTGTGACCGTGTATGGCGTTCCAGTATGTGACAGGGGCAACCAGCCCGCCGGATATAGTGAAGTAATTGTTCAGCTGGTTGTAAACCGTAGACCCGCCCGAGCGCCTTGTCGCGGTTACAGCCGCGCAGACTTTTAGCTTTATGTCAAGCCCTTTGAAAAACAGCCTGTCGTAGAAGGATTTCGCCCCGCCCGCGATCCCGCCGTAATATACGGGCGCGCCGATGACAAGCCCGTCTGCGGCACTGATTTTCCGCGCGGCTTCGTTTACGCCGCCGCCGAACACACATTCGCGGTTGTTTTTCCTGCAGCCGCCGCAGTCTGTGCAGCCTTGGACAGGGCCGCTGCCTACATGGATGATTTCGGTTTCCACTCCGTGCTTTAGAAGCTCCCCCGCAAGATATTTAAGCGCGGTGCCTGTGCTTCCGTTTTCTTTGGGACTGCCGTTGATAGCGATGATTTTCATATGTTTACCCCCCATGATTGTGGTATAAAAACGCTTTCGTATACAGCAATGCAGTACCTGTCCGTCATGCCGGAGATGTAATCAAGCACGGCGCGCTCCGCGCCTTCTTCCTCGCGGATGCGTTTGTATTCCCCGGGAAGCTTGTCGGGGTTATCCGCAAAGTAAGCGTACAGCCTGCGCACGACATCCTTTGCCTTGCCTTCTTCGCCTTTTACGCCGGTTTTGCCGGTGTTGGTGTAGACATTCTCGAACATAAAATCCTTCAGCTCATTGTACAGCGCCAGGTGCTGTGCGTCAAACGCGATTTTATCGGATGAGTTTTCTGTCATGTTCACAACAAAAGCCGTGATTCTCTCTGTCTTTGTCTGCCCGAGTTTGTGGCGTATGTTCCACGGTATTTCGTCCGGTAAAAGCGCACCCGCGCGTATTGAGTCTTCGATATCATGGTTTAGATAGGCGATTTTGTCGGCGTAGCGGACGATTCTCCCCTCCAGCGTAAAGGCTTCTTTGCCCGAAGAATGGCAGGCAATGCCGTCCCGCGTTTCTTTTGTGAGGTTAAGCCCCCTGCCGTTTTTTTCCAGCCGCTCCACCACGCGCACGCTTTGCAATGTATGGTTGAAGCCAAGCCCGCATGAGCTGTCCAGTGCCTCTTCCCCGGCGTGCCCAAACGGCGAATGGCCCAAATCATGCGCCAGCGCGATTGCCTCGGCAAGGTCTTCGTTGAGCCTTAGGCCGCGCGAAATTGTCCGCGCAATCTGCGAAACTTCCAGCGTATGAGTAAGCCTTGTGCAGTAGTGGTCGCCCTCCGGTGCCAAAATCATCTGCGTTTTGTGCATTAGCCTGCGGAAGCTTTTGCAGTGCAAAATCCGGTCGCGGTCGCGCTGAAAATCCGTGCGCATAGGGCAAGGCGCAATAGGGACATCGCGCCCCCTGCTGTCCGCGCAGCAGACCGCAAAGGGCGAAAGCGTCCGTTTTTCGATGGCTTCGGTTTTTTCACGGATCGTCATATTTTTCATCTTATATATATTATAGTGTAAAAACGCGAAAATCCCTTTATTTTTATTTTCGGGGAGTTTTACGGTTGATTCATCGCATCGCGCAATGCGGGTGACGATGTTTGCCCTTACTGCATAACGTACCATTGTGTGCAACACCTTACCCCCTTCGCGCACGAAGGGGGTGGCACGAAGTGCCGGGGGTTGTACTTTGGCGGCGGGTTATGGCAAACAACCCCCGCCGTCTGCGGACGGCACCCCCTTCGTGCGCGAAGGGGGCGGGGAAAGGGCAAAACAACCGGCTTCAAAGCGTAACCGCTTTGAAGCCGCCTCCTGTTTGACCGTTTTTTCTACTGAATACCAAAACGCTTTTTGAAGCGGTCCACGCGGCCGCCGGTATCAACCAGCTTTTGTTTGCCGGTAAAGAACGGGTGGCACTTCGAGCAGATTTCTACCCTGATGTCCTTTTTTGTAGACGCGCTTTCAATCTCGTTGCCGCATACGCAGACGATCTTTGTTTGGTGGTAATCCGGGTGTATGCCCTCTCTCATTTTTTTCACCTCTTTAACACTAAGAAACTCGGACATTTAGTATAGCACAACCGCCGTGTGATTGCAAGCCCAAATGGAAAACTTAGAATTCTATTATGTATCGCGTATTCGCCATCATTTCCAGGCAGGCGGCGTAGAACCTGCGGCCCAGCGCGTTGCCTTCAGCTATAGCGCGGGCGTCGCCCTCCATCCCGCAGAGCTTCGCGTAAATGCGCCCCAGCTCGTCCATGTCCTTGGTGCGCGAGCGCTCCCATAAAGTGTACAGCGAAAACGCGGCGAGGTCGCCGGTGTTTTGGTACAGGTCAGCGGACTGCGAGTTCAGCTCATCATAAAACGCGTGGATGCCGGTTTGCGCGATGATCGTGTCGGGCGAATTTTCCACGATGACGCGCGTCACCAAAAAAGCGCACAGCACAATCTGCTGGCAGTATTCCACCTGCGAGCTGTTGTCGGGGCTAACGGGCGGGGCCGCCTCCATAATCGCGTAGGCATATTTTTTGCCAAGCGCGCGGGCTTTTTCTATGTTCCCTGTTTCGCGGTGCCTTAAAAACAGCTTCGCTTCGGTTTCCGCGGGGTCCTCCGCGGCGGTTTTTTTATAATTCGCGCCGGCAATTTTCATGTCGCCGTCTTCATCGTGGTAATCAGGCACTTAAACCCCTCCCCTGCGTTTATTTTTAAGCCGGAACAGCGCGTTTATATCATCCTCGGCAGTTATCCTGCTTGCGATGGGGCAGGGGCTGCGCCGCATAGATCCATGGAAATCGGAGCCGCCGGTTTTGATCAGCCCGTATTCCCGGGCGAACGGTTCAAGCACAGCTGCCGACTGTTTGTCGCTTACGGAAGGGTGGTATGCCTCTATGCCGTGGATTAGCTGTTTTTGGACAAGCTCCCGCGCAAGCTCCATTGAGTCATAAGCAAGCGGATGCGCGAGTACGGCAATCCCCCCCGCGCTATGTATCGCCTGCGCCGCTTCAAAGGCATCGGGGTAATAATCGCCTTCGCGGCGGCAGATGCCGGTTTGCGGGTCAAAAAGCTCGTTAAAAAGCTGCTTTGTATCGGATGTGCCATAGCCCAGGTCCATCAGCGCGCATAAAATATGGTGCTTATAGATAGATTTGCTCCCCGCGCAAAATCGCGCGATATGCTCCTCCGTGATGGGATAATAACGCGTAACCGCGCGGATGATGCGCTTGCCTGTTTTTGTGCGGCCTTCAAGGATATGGGAAAACAGGCCCTGGAGCCGGTCGGGCTTTTCGGGGAAGTAGCAGAGCAGGTGGACGTGCCTTCCGCGCTCCGTGTCGATGCACGATATCTCCACGCCCGGTATCACGGAAATACCGTAACGCTTGCCCAGCACAGAAGCCCTTGTAACGCCGTCCATCGTGTCGTGGTCGGTGACGGCAACGAAGTCCAGCCCCGCGCGCTTGGCGTAGAAGATCAGGTCGTCAAGGCTCATGGAGCCGTCGGAAAGGCGGGTATGGCAGTGCAGGTCTCCAATCATAATATTAGCTCCGTTAAATTGATTGACTTTAGTATAACATATATCGCGGGATATTGCCAGAGCGGATAGAAAATAGGAAAGTAACTTGTAGGGCGGGGGCTTGCCCCCGCCGCAAATATTCGCGTAGACTTTAACGGTCGGGCATGGAAGCCCGCCCCTACGGCCTTCGGCAGGATTTAGGTTTTAGGATACAGGATTTAGGAAGGGAAGAATTTACAAGCTCCGTCCTTTCCTAAAACCTCAATCCTAAATCCTCAATCCTGCGGCGCGTAGCGCCGCCGGTTGCCCCTCACAAAAAAATGTAGTATAATACATTTACCCCATTCTGTGAAGAAACCGGAGATTGACAGTGAAAATTATAATTGCCGCAATATGCGCTGCGCTGCTTTTGCTGTGCGCTTCCTGTTCCGCGCCTGTGTCAAATGGGGCGGAGGATGCCGCGCCCCCGGAAACCGGGCAAAACCCGGCTGCCGTGGACGATCTGCCGCCGCCCGCCCAAAATCCCGATCCCGCCCCCGGGCAAAACGCAGACCCCGCGCCTGCTGTGAATCCGCAGGATGATCCGCCGCCGCCCGCGCCTTCCGAGATGCCGGAATGGGCGCGGCTTTACCGCGATTATCTTTCACAGTACGACCTTATAACCTACACGAATTTTCATGAGGGTCCGGGTTCTGTAGGCATCGGTTACCGCGACGGCGAGATGATATGGATATCCGTGGGCGTGCAGTTCCGCGATATGCCGGGATATGACTACCCCATTATGGTGAGCGGCAAATTCGGGGAGAATTACGCCAATTTCCTGGACTGCTGGTACTTTGTCGAGGACGGCGCGCTGGTAATGGAATACGCGTTTGCGTGGGAAGAGATACCCGAGGGCTATGAGCATCTGTATGAGATGAAGGATTTTGACGGATACAATTGGCCCGCGCCTAAAGGTGAGCAAATAGCGGAGTTTGCCTTCCGCGGCGATGACTCGAAGTATGATACCGCGGATTTAGTTGAGGCTATACAGTGGTTGGAGGGGCAGGAATAAAGGAGGTTTATATTATGCCGGAAAATTATGATCTTGATAGGATAAAACAGATATCTGTTCCGATTGCGCAAAAATACGGCGTGAAAAAATTGGCGCTGTTTGGCTCCTATGCGCGCGGGGAGCAAAAGGAAACAAGCGATATCGACTTTTTAATTGACAAAGGGAGAATACAGGGCTGGGAGTTTTTTGGGTTCATCAACAGTTTAGAAGATGATTTGGGGTTGAATGTTGATGTCCTAACCTATGACGCGTTAGAAGCTTCCCTTATTTTTGATGCCGTAAAAGATGAGGTGGTTTTGTATGAGGGATAGGGATGCTGCCATATTAAAAAAGATTGTGCAATATTCAAATGAAGTAAAGGGAACAATCGAAAGGCTTGAATTGGATTTATGCAAGTTTAAAAACGATTATATTGCAAAAAACGCAATCGCTATGTGTGTTTTGCAAATTGGGGAGTTAGCGGGTAACTTAACTGACGAGTTTAAGACAACATACAGTAAAATGCCCTGGCGTGATATAATATCAATGCGAAACAGGGCGGCACACGCATACGGCAGCTTGGATATGGAAATTTTGTGGGGGATAGCTGTAAAAAATATTCCCGAGTTAAAAGCTTACTGCGAAAAGATTTTAAGTGATAAGTCTATTTAATCAAATAAAAGGAGCAGCCCCCATGTCCAACCGCCGAGAAAAAATCCGCAATTTCTGCATCATCGCCCATATCGACCACGGCAAAAGCACGCTGGCCGACCGTTTGCTGGAGCAGACCTCGACTGTTGCCGCGCGGGATATGGCTGAGCAGCTGCTGGACAATATGGATATCGAACGGGAGCGCGGCATAACAATCAAGGCGCGCGCCGTCCGCATGGACTACACCGCCAAAGACGGCGAAACCTATATCCTGAACCTAATCGACACCCCCGGCCACGTGGATTTCAACTACGAGGTTTCGCGCTCGCTTGCGGCGTGTGAGGGCGCGGTTTTGGTGGTGGACGCAAGCCAGGGCATAGAGGCGCAGACGCTTGCAAACACATACCTTGCCATCGAGCATGATTTAGAAGTTTTGCCGGTTATAAATAAAATAGACCTTCCCGCCGCCGACCCCGAGCGCGTAGCCGGGGAAGTGGAGGATGTGATCGGGCTTCCATGCATGGACGCACCGCGAATCTCCGCAAAAAACGGCATAAATATAGATAAAGTGCTTGAGCTTGTTGTAAGCGAAGTCCCGCCGCCGTCCGGTGATGCAGACGCCCCGCTGCAGGCGCTGATCTTTGACTCCTACTACGACAGCTACAAGGGCGTTGTCGTCTATGTGCGCATGGCGCATGGGCGGCTCGCAAAGGGCATGAGCATAAAGCTTATGGCGACGGGCGCGGTTTTCACGGTTGTCGAAACCGGCGTTATGGGCGCAACCGAGCTTATCCCCACCGGCGGGCTTGAAGCCGGGGAAGTCGGTTACTTTACCGCGTCCATCAAAAACGTCGGCGATACCCGCGTCGGTGATACCGTTACAGACGCGGCAAACCCCGCTTCACAGTCCCTTCCCGGCTACAGGAAAGCCATCCCCATGGTGTTTTCCGGAATCTATCCGATGGACGGCGCGAAATATCCCGACCTTCGCGACGCGCTGGAAAAGCTGGAGCTAAACGACGCATCGCTCACTTACGAGCCGGAAACCTCGGCGGCGCTGGGTTTTGGTTTCCGCTGCGGTTTTTTGGGGCTGCTTCACATGGAAATTATCCAAGAAAGGCTGGAGCGCGAATACGGCCTTGATATAATCACGACAATCCCGAGCGTTGTGTACCATCTTAACCTAACCAACGGCGAGCGGATAATCATCGACAACCCCACAAACTACCCCGACCCCGCCGTGATACAAAGCTGTGAGGAGCCTTTTGTCAGCGCGAGCATTTTCACGCCGTCCAATAATATCGGCACGATAATGGAGCTTTGCCAGGAACGGCGCGGCGTATATAAAGACACAAAATATTTGGACGGCGGCAGGGCTGAAGTAAACTACGAGCTGCCCCTCAATGAAATTATCTATGACTTTTTCGACGCGCTCAAATCCCGCACAAAGGGCTACGCCAGCTTTGATTACGAGCTGAGCGGCTATAAATCATCCAAGCTTGTCAAGCTGGACATTTTGCTCAACGGCGATATTGTAGACGCGCTCAGCTTTATCCTCCACGCGGACAACGCCTACCCGCGCGCGCGCCGCATGACGGAAAAGCTAAAGGAGCATATCCCGCGCCAGATGTTTGAAGTGCCGATCCAAGCCGCAATCGGCGGGAAAGTTATCGCGCGGGAAACAGTAAAGGCACTGCGCAAGGACGTGCTGGCGAAATGCTACGGCGGCGACATCACGCGCAAAAAGAAGCTGCTGGAAAAACAAAAAGAGGGCAAAAAACGTATGCGCCAGATGGGCAGCGTGGAAGTCCCCGCGGAGGCGTTCACGGCGATTTTGAAGCTGGATAATGATTGATTGCAGCTAAACAAAAATAGGGGGAAGTAAAATGCGCGGGATAACAATAAGCTATTTACAGGAATATATAAAATCAAATGATTATAATCCGGAATTGAAAGAACGATATTTTATGAAGCTTGTCGAAGAAGTCGGCGAATTATCCCGCGCCATGTATAAAAACCTTCGTCCTGAAAATGAAGCTGAAATAAAAGGGACGCTGGATGAGGAAATATGGGATGTAATAGACATCCTCGGAAACTTGATAAAATTTTCATTTAACGGTAAAATAGTAGTGGGGTGAAAAAATGAACCATTACGAAAAAAGCAAACGATTGAAAGATACGGACTTCAAGCAAATTATCGGTG
>Ga0099364_10010556_pt1 | contig 12692 bp, 9 predicted proteins | sample TergutTh196P3_FD_73070 | JGI IMG/M metagenome (GOLD analysis project Ga0099364, IMG submission 73070) | Microcerotermes parvus P3 segment gut microbial communities from Pointe-Noire, Republic of the Congo - Th196 P3 | ecosystem: Host-associated > Arthropoda: Insects > Digestive system > Gut ... | reverse complement strand
CATTATTGGCTAGGAAAGCTTCAAAAAGCCACTCTCTCGGGTACCTCCTGAGCAAAGTGCCGACGATCAAAGAAGCAGTATTCATGGTAGCGAAGCTGGGGGGATTTCTGGGCAGGAAGTCGGATGGCTATCCGGGGGTTACGGTCATATGGAGGGGGCTCACAGACTTCTATACGATTCTGGATGCTGCGCAGTTCCTATTGGGGTGACAGCGCGGAAACCGTATAATAGTTGGCAGTTGCCCAGACATCGGGGCAGCAGTTGAGTTGACCGCAGCTCGCTAATTTGGGCGGTTGGTTCGGGTACGTGCGTAGTGCGCGGGAGTGCAAAGTGGCCGGACGGACAAATTCTCGGCTTAAGGCTATGCAGAATGTTGATTATTTCCGCTCAATACCGGATGGCTGTTGCAAGTTGTGGGTCAAGGGGAGAAAGAGATAGAGGGTTCACTATTCCGTCAAATGCGCTCGGCGTTTGATTTTCTCAGTCTGTCAAACAACCTCGCCGCCACTGTTTCGGGGTTTGACTGCATAGAACAGTATGATTATCCGAACCTGCCACAAAGCGAACGCTCGCAGGCCGCGAACGTATTTCTCGACGGTGGCGGCGGCTTTTTCCTCCCCTTTGAGCCATTTTTGAAAAGCAGCCTGATTCTTCTCCGTTATAGTATATTGTTTCCTTATTTATATACCCTCCGCTTCGTTTTCCCTGATATATTGGCACACGCGGCGTAAACGGTCAAGCGCAGATACTCGGTATAATCCAAATCACAAAGTCCGCGATTCGTTGCTACGCAACATTCGCGGACTTCTTAAAGACGTGACTTTAGCGCACAGGAGAATTGATCCCATAGCCGAGTTTAAATCTCTGCAGCTAAATCATCGACAATAGCGATTAGCTCTCGCTCACTTTCACAGATACCCGCAAAGGGGAACTCATTACAGGTTTTGTTGAAGGTTTCAAGCGTTTCCTGCGCTTCCTCGCTGTCGTTTAAAACAAGTCTTTTGTAAGCGTACTTTAGTCTTAGTTTAGATAAATTCGATTTAAAAAGCTCAATGTGTCTCACTAGGTCGTAGGTATAAAGGCGCTGTATATCTTCAGTCCTTTTTTCACAAGCTTCTCCGATAATTTCAAGAAACAACAACTCACAACGAACTTCCTCAATAAACGTTTTACTGAGTTTGTCACCATTACACAAGAACCTCAAGGCGAGAATCTTCGCTTCATTGAAGTCATGCGAATCAATAAGACGGCTAATTCCCAAGCAAGCGAGTTTTGCGAGAATAGGGTCATTGAAATCATATTCTTCGGGAAACTCAAACCATTCAGAATGAATATTCTTAAGGCGCTCGCCAAATGAAATTTTTGCGTATATTGCCAAGTAAAACCAGTTCGCGCGGCGTACCCGCTCGCTTCCACGTATTGCAGCCATGTAGTACCCAGCCGAGACAATGATGTATATCCTTAGAGGCAGAAAATCTAACAACCCTAATAACAACCCTATGGCGATATTTGGTATAAAAACCGCGCCCGCGTATGGGAAGACGTCTTTTAGAGCCATAAATATAAAAAGAAACACTCCGCTTAGAAGAAAACTCATAAAGGCTGAGCCAAGGAGGTACAATGCGTATGGATATAGTTCGTTTACAGGCTGCGGCGGAGCCATCATGCATGCCTCGTTCCCTAACGCTGAAAGAAATTTTTTCATCTTTAGTTTGCCGTTCACTTTGATGAGCATTGTTTTAAAGAAGATATTATATGAAACGAACTTATATCCGCTTAAAAGACCGCAAATCAAACGCCCTACCTCGCTCAAAATTATTTGCGCAAAAAGACCGATTATCGCTGAGAGCAAAACTATGACTATAGTAAGTGTCGTTGTACCGCTTGAGGATTGCGCATCGGTTGCATCGCCGCGAACGTAGCTTACCAACAAATATATCGCGGTTGCGGTGATATAGGGCAGAATTTTACTTAGTTTGGATCTTGGTTTCTCATTATTCTCGCTCATCCTAATTTTCTCCTACAGGAAGTTATCAATCCACACGCTCATATACATGGGGACGGGGGGTTTGTCTCCTCGCATAAGCACAACGAGACAAAACCCCCGTCCCCATGTCTCCTCTTATATCTCGGTTTCAAGCACTTTCACGGCAAGGTCAATACAATCTTGAATATCTGAAAGCCTTGCCATTTCGTTCATCGAATGGATATATCGCGTCGGTATGGAGATAACGCCCGAAGGAACGCCTCCCTTGTTCAGGTGTATAGCGCCCGAGTCCGTACCACCGGCCTCAAGTATTTCAAACTGATACTTGATATTTGCCTCTTTTGCGCATTTCTCCATGTGCTTGATCATGCTCGGATGGCATAGCACGGAAGCGTCCTTGATTTTTATGCAAGCCCCGCCGTCAAACTTCTGCGGCAGCTTTCTGGCTTTTGGTGTGTCCGCCGATACAGTTACATCAAACGCTATACCGTAGTCAGGGTCAATGGTATATGCGGACGTTTTCGCACCTCTTAGCCCCACTTCTTCCTGCACAGTAAACACGAAGTATAGGTCAAACGCCTGTTTTGAAAGTTTTTTCAGTGCCTCAATCATCACATAGCAGCCTAACCTGTCGTCGAGATATGGCGTCATGATCTTGAATTCGTCAATTATAGGTTCATTATAGTATACACAGACATCACCTATTTGGACAAGCTTTTCGGCCTCTTCCTTGGATGTCGCTCCTATATCGATGTACATTTTATCAAGCGCGATTTTGTTAGGGTCGTCAAGGCGCTCGCAGTTTACAATACCCATCGTCCCGTTTGAGAAAACAACGCGGCAGCTATGTATGACCGTTGGATTCAAGCCGCCAATGTTTGTGAAGTAAATAAAGCCCTCTTTGTCGATAAATGTGACCATCATTCCAATTTGGTCCATATGTCCGGCCAGCATCATTTTTTTACCGCTGCCTTTTTTGCGGGCAATCAGATTTCCGAGCGCGTCAATGGAATGTTCGTCGATATAGTCTTTTATTTCACCTAATATAAACTCCGCGATATTATTTTCCTCGCTGGAAGCGCCCTTTATTGCACAGATATTTTTCAGCAACTCAGTATTCATTTGCTTGAATCCTCCCCGTTATAGTTAAGAATAAACGCCTTTACCAAAGCAATCATGTTTTCATAGTCCCTCTTATCGCACATCGAGACCGGTGTGTGTATGTACCTGCAAGGTACGGCAAGCCCAATAACAGGCGTACCGCCGTGAGCAGTGTGGTAGCTGAAAGCGTCCGTGCCGCCCGCACCGGTCCGCCTGAACTGTATCGGGATGTCATTTTCTTTTGCCGTATCAATCATTTTTTGATAGTATTTTCTAAGATATATCGATGAACTGTCTTTAATAGACAAGGCAGGACCCTGCCCGTGGGCCGTGACCCTCATATGTTCGTCAATATCTTCGCTGTCCGCGCAGATGGTTCCCTCAATGTTTATGAAGAGATCCGCAAACACCTGATTGGCTGCGACGGCAGAACCTCTAATCCCGACCTCTTCTTGCACGCAGAACACGGCGGTAAGTTTATGAGGGATCTCAGACCGCAGCAGTTCGATGATTGCGGCGCAACCGAGCCTGTCGTCAAGCGCTTTAGCCTTAATTTTGTTTTTGCCAAACTCTCTGTATTCGCTGTCAAAAGCAATGTAATCACCGGGTTGCACGTACTTTTCGGTATCTTCCTTTGATGTTGCGCCTATGTCTATATAAATTCTGTCAAGCTCCAGCACTGTCTCGCGTTCTTCGGGCTTTTGAAGGTGGATAGGTTTTGCGCCGATAACACCGGGCACTTGATCCTTGCCGATTTTTACTGTTTTAGACACAAGTATCTTCGGGAGGACTCCCCATGATTCAAACTTAATCAGACCGTTTTTTTCAATCCGCTTGATCACCAAGCCGGCTTCATCCATATGTGCGGAAAGTCCGATATGCGCTCCGGCGGCAGCTTCGTTTTTCACTGCGATGATGTTACCGAGACGGTCGGTATGCATACTGTCAACATGATCTTTTATCTCTTCCTTGATGGCTGCCCGGATATCGTCTTCCCATGAAGGAAGCCCGTTTATTTCAGTCAGTTTCTTTAAAAGCATAGAAATTCCTCCAAATCGCAGCCGTTGAAGCTCATGGCAAACTCGCCTAGAAGCCTTCCCATTGTTTCAATATCATCCATGCAAACAGTCTCCACGGACGTGTGCATGTACTTTGTCGGCACCGCTAAAAGCGCGGTGGCGGTGCCTGCGCCTGTTATCTGTATGATCCTGGCATCCGTTCCGGTCGGTCCCGGCGCGACGTTTATCTGATGCTTAATGCCGTTTTTCTTTGAAACTTCCTTTAGCCGTTCAAACATTTTGAGGCTGATATTCGGGCCGCATGTTATCTCCACGCCTTCGCCCAGCACACTCTCACCGTCGTCGGAGCCTTCTGCGGATTTACCGAATCCGACCTCAAGGGCAATCGCCATATCGGGCAATATCGTTTGGGCGGCAATCTGTGCGCCTCTGACCCCTACTTCCTCCTGCGCCGAAGCTACGAAATAAATGTCCAGATCATGGTCAAAATCTTTCAGCCTTTCAAAAACAACCGCATAGGACGCGATGCCTGCGGTATCGTCCATGCATTTTCCTGCAAGCCTGTTGTTTTTGAGCTCGATCACTTGCCTGTTTATCGTAATTACATCGCCGATTGAGACAAGCTCTTTTATTTCATCGGCATCATATCCCGTATCAACAAGCAAATGCTCAAGCTTAACGGATTTTTTAGCTTCCTCAGGCGTTGTGATGTGCGGGGGTTTTATGCCGATCACGCCATATATTTTTTTCTTGCCGTGTATGACGACCTCGTGAGCTAAAAGAGTGCGTTGGTCGAATCCGCCGATTTGCGTGACACCAAGAAATCCTTGCTCATCAATGTTTGCGACCATTAGGCCTATTTCGTCCATATGCGCCGAGTACATCAGTTTGCCCTTGCCTTTCCCTTTTTTGAGCCCTATGACGTTGCCAAACTTATCTATCGAGGCTTCATCACAGTGCTCCTTGAAAAAATCAAGGATAATGCCGGCTCGCTCAGTCTCATAGCCGGAAACACCAACCGAGTTGCTTAACTTGATCAAAAACTCCTTAGCATTCAAATCAATCTCCCCTTTATATCTATATTATGTTAACTATTCATGACCGGCGAGGAACGGGTGTTTTTGTGCCCCGTAAGCGCAACCAAGGACGGTGGAGCGCTCGCGAATTGGCGCATGGATGCGCCACTGAGCGATAGGGGCACAAAAATACCCTTCCGAGCTCAAGGTCATGAATAGTTGCTCTATTATATCTATTTTGCGACGGGTTTTCTACTATCGGCATTATAACCGTACGGATTATTGCTCTGCCATCGCCACATGTCGCGGCAACCGTCAGCCACTGTCTTTTCCGCCTTCCATCTGAGCAATCTTTCCGCTTTTTCCGTCGAGCAATATGAAACAGGCGCATCACCGGGACGCCGCGCTGATATTTGCATAGGTATTTTTATACCGTTCGCTTCCTCAAAAGCCCTCACAAACTCAAAATTACTTGTCCCCCTGCCGGTGCCGAGGTTGAACGCTTCGGCACCCGTATTGTTATCGCAATATTTCATAGCGGCTATATGCCCTTTGACCAAATCGACGACATGGATGTAATCCCTTATACACGAACCGTCGGGTGTTGGATAATCGTTTCCGAATATTTCCAGAATCTCATGCCGCCCCGCAGCTGTTTGCGCAATAAACGGCGGCAAGTTTTTGGGGATGCCTGTCGGGTCGTCGCCAATATCGCCGCTTTCATGCGCACCCATAAGATTGAAATATCGCAGCATCGCCACAGACCATCCGGGATTGGCAACCGCTGCGTCACAAAGTATTTGTTCAGACATAAACTTAGTCCAACCGTACGGGTTAGGGCAATCTCCGGTGATTGAATCCTCTGTGAGCGGCATTAGGTTTTTATCACTGTAGACGCACGCTGAAGATGAAAAAATGAGCTTCGTGACATCATGGCGCTTCATTGCCTCACATAACGAAATTGTTGAACTGAGATTATTCGCATAATAGTCAAGCGGTTCTGCCACACTTTCACCGGCTGCCTTAAAGCCGGCAAAATGAATTATGCAATCGATTCTGCGTTCAGAAAATATCTTGTCAAGTTTTTGATTCTCTCTTACATCACATTCATAAAACGCAAAATCCCGCCCCGATATTTTTTTTATGCGATTTATTACTTCCGGGGTGCTGTTTGAATAATTGTCGGAAATTACCACATCATACTGTTGCTTTAATAACTCAACGGCCATATGGCTTCCGATAAACCCTGCTCCTCCTGCTAAGAATACTGTCATACTTTGACCATCCTTTAATCACTTAATCACATAATCGCCTTAATAGCGATTGTCTGATTATCATTATATCATGGCGGAGCATCAGAATAAATAAAGAATTAGTAACTATTCAGTTAGCATCCGAAAAACACAGGTTGGTTACAGCCAATGCACGAGTACTGCTGTGGAAATCTGCATACGGGTCCAAAACTTTTGTGCAGACTGTAACCATTGCGAGTTTTTCGGATACCAACTGAACAGTAGCAAGAATTATAGTAACTACTCAGAACCTTGCGCTCGGACGGCTATTCCTGTTCCCGCAATCGCTCAGTGGCGCATCCATGCGCCAATTCGCGAGCGCTCCACCGTCCTTGGTTGCGCTTACGGGGCACAAAAACACCCGTTCCTCACCGGCATTCAACCTAAGTGCTTTCGTAAGCGATTGCCCTATCAAACAAACAGTATTGACTTGATTGTTGTTTGTTGTATACTAAAGTGGAGCAAACCTCACAACCCAGCGGTTGCGCTGCGTTCTGCAGACCGCTGGTGGAGAGAATAGACTATATGTGATTGGAGAGATATGCATGACGCCTAAAGAGAACTATCTTCGTATGATGCGCGGGGAAATCCCGGAATTTGTACCTTCGGCGCTCTATGAGCCGCACAACCAGGTAGTGGAAGATGAGTTGCTGACACCTCGGACAGCCCCGGACGGGCCTATTGTGACCAGCTTGGGTGTCACTTATGTTGGAGCAGGCGAGGAGTTGATGTACGGTGCAATGCCTGAGCCTAATAACATCATCATCGACGACATCACAAAATGGCGCGACCAGATCAAAATACGCGACGTTTCAGACCGCGACTGGGAAGGCTATTACAAGAATGCCAGCAAGGACTTTGACCGAGAAAAAATGTGTGTAGGCGTTGGCGGCGGTGATTATTGGCTGACGCTCGTTAGCCTCATGGGATTTGAAGGCGCGCTTTTGGCGATGTATGAGGAGCCGGATGAAGTCATCGAGCTTCTGACGCACATTTCCAAGTTTTACACAATGGTGCTAAAACAACAGATTCACCACCTAAAGCCGGATGTGTTGGGGCTTATGGATGATGACTCAGCCGAACGCGCCCCGTTTTTCTCGCTGGACATGTATCGCAGAATATTCAAGCCCTTCCATAAGTTGCATGCTGACATCGCATTGGATGCAGGCATGGTTATATCTAGGCATGATTGCGGGAAATGCGAGCAGTTTATCGATGACTGGCTCGACATAGGTATCACAGAGTGGAACTCTCCGCAGAGTATGAACGATCTGCCGGGGATTAAGAAAAAATATGGAAAACGGCTTGCATTCCCCGGCGGTTGGAACGGGAAGCGTTGGTCCGGGGTGAAAGCGGACGAAAAGGAAATGAAGGACTCGCTGGCTCAGTATGTCGATACATATGCGCCGGGCGGTGGCTTCACATACGGTGCGATGGTGATTGGCGCCCGGGACGACCCAATCGCCAATGCAAACCGTGAGATAGTAAAAGATTTTTATTTTGATTACGCTAGGGACTGGTATAAAAACCACTAGTCTACGTAATCAATCCTGCCCGGCTCTATCGGATGGGCATCTTTGCCAACCGCAGGGGTGCCTATTGCGATAGAGACTGCAAACGTATATTTTTCCGGAAATTTAAGAGCCTTTTTGAAATAGTCGGCGCGTTCACCATCAAGAGCCATGAAGCAAATGCCGATGATCACGCTGCCAAGACCAATGGAATGGGCTGCCAATGCGATGTTTTGCACCGCGATACCGCAATCCAGGCGAGTCCAAGGATGCTCGTCCGGGTCGCAGCTAAGGAAGATTACCGTCGACGCCCCGTAAAAGATGTCGCTGGCGGGCTCTCGCTCCATTTTCTTGTTTGTTTCGTCGCTGATATCTTTCAAGAGCTCCTTGTTGCGTACTACGGTAAAATGCCAAGGCTGCATATTCTTTGCGCTTGGTGCCTGCTCTCCCGCGTCTAACAAGGTTTTTAGCTGTTCTTGAGTTATCTGCTCGGGTTTAAAGCCGCGATTGCTGCGGCGGTCGGCGATTGCTTGCAATACTGGATTTGTCATACTGTATACCTCCTTTTTTTTGCTTGTCATTATATCTTGCGGTTCCGTCGCAGGCGGGAGTAAGATGATATCCATCAAATAGTATATAATGATTGCGCAGCAATCATTATATCATAGGCGGTTAGGTTTCACAAAGACTTTTTGCGGGAAGTAGTGGACGGTTCCCCTTGCTTACTATTCCTCACCCCCTTCCGGCAAATCTCTATAAAAAACCTGAGAGAGCTTGGTTTTAGCCCTCTCAGGTTTTTTTCGTTGTAAGCCTTGCTTGGATTACCCCGCGATTAGCTCCATAGCATATTTATCAGCTTGTCAATATCATCATCGTCGTCCTCTTGCGGCATGATCGCCGCCTGAATCGCATACTGCGCCCGTTTATCGATGATTGCGTCCAACGTAGAATTCAGCGTAGCCGTCCCGGTATTCGCGCCGGACGCATCTCCCTCGTTACCTTCCACGACAAGCCTCATGAAGTTGCGGAACATTGTCGCCACTTCTGCGCGGGTGGCGCTCATTTGCGGGTTGAAGCGGTTGTTGCTGCCGTTTATCACGCCCGCCTCGCTCAAAGCGACTGCCGCCGTCAGTGCCCATGATGAGATTTGATCCCTGTCCGTAAAGGCCGGCATTGCCCGATGTGAGGAAATGTCTATGCCCTTGAAAGCTGCATAGTTGCAGAGCATGACCGCCATTTCCTGACGGGTTATCGCTCTGCCGGGGGCGAATCGTCCGCCGCCGACGCCGCTCACGATGCCGTTTTCAGCCGCCCATATCACAGCGTCGTAATACCAAGCGCTCGCGGGAACGTTGGAGAACAACCCCCGGCGCTCCGCGCCACCCCATTCGTGCGCGAAGGGGGCTTCTTCCGCCCTGTCCCCTGACAGCGGGGGTTGTCCCTCCAGTTTGTACAGCACCGTCACGAACATGGCGCGGGTCATGCTGTCCTGCGGGCCGAAAATCCCGTTGCCGTAGCCGCCGAACAATCCGTAGTAGTTGGCGAATGCCACTGATTCGTAGTACCAATCACCCTCGGCAACGTCGCTGAACACGTTTACCCACAGCGCCACGGGGTCATAGCCGACCACGAAATAGCTCTGATGGCTGATGGTGAACGTAATCATGCCAGTCGCTCGGTTATAAACGCCGTTTAGGTTTGTCAGCGTTCCGTTATCCGCCATGTGCCACACGCGAACTGCGGAGGGGTTCTCGTTAGGCTTGAGGCTGTACGGCAGGCTGGCGGTCAACGGTACGTCCACTTTCGTGTCGCCCACGAACACGTCAATGCTGACCACCGTCTCGTAGCCCTTGACTTGCGCTGCCTGCATACCGCGAAGGCCGCTCATGGGAATAGACGCCGCTTCGACGGTGAATGTCCCCGCTTCCGCAGAGGCTATCGCGCCGAGAGCTTCGAGGTTAAGCGTAATTTCCGCGCCGGGTAGTATAATCGCTACTCCTATGCCCGCTTCCGCCAGCGCTTTCGCCACTTCCATGTCGACAATCGCGCTTTTTGCATTTGCTACATCGGAGAGGTCAAGCGTGATAGCGGGTGTTGCGTCTGCGGTACGGTCAAGCCCGTCCCCTACGGATGCGTCGATTGCTTTTTCGATTAGGGCTTGTGTGGTTTCTGTGTCGAGGTTTATCGTGACCGCACCGGTTTCGGTGTTGACCGTTACCGCTACTTGGGTAGTCTCGTCCGTGCCTATGGCGCTGCCGGGGATGGTATCGGGTGTGGGCGACTGACCGGGCGTTGTACCTCCGCCGCCGCCTCCGCCGCCGCCTCCGCCGCCGCCTCCGCCGCCGCCGCCGGTGGGAGGTGCAGGAGGAGCTTTCTCCGCAAACTCAGCAAGGATTACTACCGGCGAATCCCCCATTGTGAAGATGAAGCCGCCTTCGGAATCCACAACCGTCACGCCGCCGCTAACCACCGTCCATCCCAAGAACCCATACCCGTCTGCGTTGAGCATATAAAGGCTGACTTTGTCGCCCTCGGCGGCTGTCAGTACGTTGGCGTACGCAGTTCCCATAGCTGGGTCGTTGACGTTGACCGTCACCGTGGAGACGGTTTTCGACGTTATCGTGATTGTGAGTTGCGTCGTGCTCGGGGGGTTGGTGCCTATTACGTCGGTATCGTAAGGTACGCCGAGAGGGTTCCAGGTTATGTCTAATTGATAGGATTTGTCGGCGCCATCGGCTCCGAGAGTGAGAGTTTGCAAGAAAGATTGTGTAAAGGTGATTGTGTTTACGCCCGTTGTATAGTCGGTGTTTTTGGTGAGTTGTGTATTTGGAAGCATTACAATTTCTTCTACGGTGTCGCCGTGGAACTCAAACTCAAACTTAAGCTCCCCACCTTTGCCATACTCGTAAGTTTCGCCGCGCCCCTGCGTCTTATAGGTGTAAATCACGAAGCCTTGTGAGTTAATCACAGTTACATTGCCTGCTACGTCGGTGATTTTCGCGTAAACCGCGCCTTTCCAGTTCATTGGAAGTGTCGGCTTGCTTGACGAATTGTACGCAGTCCAGTTCTCGTCGGCTTTTGCCGCCGTTTCATTTGCGAACGGCGTTTCGCGGATTTGATACTCGACCGTCTTCACGCCGGAATGTACGTCCTCGCTTTCAATCGTGACTGTCTGTTCGTGATGGAAGAAATATTTATACTCGACTGTAGTGATAAATTCCGTAAAGTCGTATGAATTGTTTGGGTTCGTGATTGTAATCTTGCCGGTCGGCGCGGTATCGTCCGCCGTGCGGAACGTTGCACCTGCCGAAGTAGCCCCCGCGTTGTAGTTGTCGTCTCCTGCCGCACGTGCGACGATGGTATACTCGGTATACTCGCTTAGTCCGGTGAAAGTCAAACCCGGTTGCCAATTCGCACCACCATCTATCGAATACTCCACGCTCTGCCCGTTCGCAGGAGCGGTAACAGCATGGATTGTGAGCGAACCCGCCGTTTTACTGTCCAAAGTCGGAGCAGATACAGCCGCTCCCGCCCCTTTTGCCGCCGTGAACAAAAGGGTTACATAGATGTCGTCGTAGTTTGTGCTTCCGATAATGACGTCAAGCGAAGCAGTCCCGGTACCTTTGCCCGTGCCTGTGTAAGACAGCACAGAGCCTGTCAAAGTCGGGGTATCATTCAGTATGCCGTCGGTGTTGCCAAATGAGTCTAACGTATAAGTAAGGTTGCCGGGAACCTGCGGAGATGCCGGCAGCGTGAGAAGAGTAGACAAGTCGAGGGTGTTTGCGTCGGTGTTGGTACTGACTATTGTGATGTACGCGGGGGGCGTCGCCCCGAACCCGGTATTGGCTTTGGCGATTGTCTGGTTCTAGATTGTCAACGCGCCATTCGCCAAACTGTAGTTGAGGTTCAGCCTTGTAATAGTCGCGGTCACGGTTTTGCCTGTACCTACATTTGCATTGTCGAAAGCCGCCCCCGTAACCGTGTAATCCGTGCCGAACGTCAGCGTGTCGCCACCTACCAGTCCGCTGAAATACACGGCAGTGACGTTAGCCGCTGTAGTCCCGTCGTAGTTTTTGACGGCTACTGTTCCGCCGCTGATTGTGAGTGGTACTTGCGCCACAGTGAGCGTCCCGATTTCAGCACTCACAGAACCTACGCCAAGCGTGAGAGCTTTCTCGTCGTGGGTGTCGCGCCGAATCGTGCCGCCGTTGACAATCGCTGTTCCATCAATCGCGAACGTCAGCCCTAAAGCCGTGAGTTCGGTGTGGTTTTTGTATTCCTCACTCGTACCGTCGTCGTAGTCCACGGTTGCCACGATAGCCGATAGGTCAAGCGTGTCCCCGTGGGTGTAATTCAAAGACGGGGAGGTTGTGACGGTGATTTCGGTGGCTGCCCGCGCCGGTAACGTCCCGAAAGCATACGTCAGCGTGAGGGTTTTGCCGTCATTGCTAACCACGGCGGAAGCCGCCGCATCGTTGATAGTAGCTGTTCCGGAGTAAGTGGTGCCGTTGGTGGTTGTTCCAAACTCGTAACCTGCGTTTGCGGTTAGAGTAACCGTAGCCGTGTACGCTGTTGCGCCTCGGAAAACCGCGTCAACAGGCGACCACGCTACAGTGGAAACTGTGTAGTTCGCCGAAGGTACGAGAGTCGCCGCCCCGGACGGAGCCTGTCCCTTTGCGGGAGCGGTCACGGTAGCCGCCGCACTCTCGATTTTCTCGTTGCCCATCTTCAGCCAATTGACGTTGGCCCAGCTGGGTGTGGTTCCA
>Ga0099364_10010555_pt1 | contig 12693 bp, 13 predicted proteins | sample TergutTh196P3_FD_73070 | JGI IMG/M metagenome (GOLD analysis project Ga0099364, IMG submission 73070) | Microcerotermes parvus P3 segment gut microbial communities from Pointe-Noire, Republic of the Congo - Th196 P3 | ecosystem: Host-associated > Arthropoda: Insects > Digestive system > Gut ... | reverse complement strand
GACAAGGATCAAAACCAGATGCGGCGAATCGGCACTGCCAACATCATCGAGGTGATGGACAAGTACGACCTTCTTCCTGTGCATAATTTTCAGTACGGCTCCCATGCAGATACCTACAGAATTTCTTCCAAGGTGTTCAGCGATAACTTCGTGGCTCAGGGAGTGCCGGACGGCTGCTGGCACGGCTGTTCAATGGCATGCGCAAAAGCGGCAAATAACTTCCTCCTCCGCTCCGGCCCTTACAAGGGCAAGCGGGTTGTAGTTGACGGGCCGGAATACGAAAACGCCGCCGGCCTTGGGGCGAACACCGGAGTGTTTCATGCACACTGGGTGCTGGAAGCCAACTTCTACTGCGACACCTACGGCATAGACACCATTTCCATGGGCACAATGACAGCCTTTGCAATGGAGTGCTTCGAACGGGGCATTATCACCCTCGAGCACACCGGCGGGCTGGACATGAGCTTTGGCAACGGCGAATCCCTTTTGGAACTCATGCACCAAATGGTAAGAGGCGAAGGCTTCGGCATGATTGTGGGACAGGGTGTACGCAGAATGAAAAAGATCTTCGCCGAAAAATTCGGGGCCGACCCGGCCTTCCTTCAGGACATAGGCATGGAGCAGAAGGGGCTGGAGTATTCCGAGTATCTCATGAAGGAGTCTCTTGCCCAGCAAGGCGGTTACGGCCTTTGCAACAAGGGGCCCCAGCACGACGAAGCATGGCTCATCTTCATGGACATGGTGAACAATCAGATTCCCACCTTCGAGGACAAGGCCGAGGCCCTGCATTACTTCCCCATGTTCCGCACATGGTTCGGCCTTTTGGGCCTCTGCAAACTGCCCTGGAACGACATCACTCCCCCCGAAAACAAACACGAGGCGGAACCGGCGAAGATTCCGGCCCATGTCAGAAACTACTGGGATATTTTCGAGGGCGTTACAGGTGTAAGGTTAGATGAAAAATCAATGGTGGAAATGAGTGAACGTGTTTACAATTTTCAGCGCTGCTTTAATCTGCGAATGGGTTCTGGACAGCGTAAACACGACGCCGTTCCTTACCGATCCCTTGGCCCCGTAACAAAGGAAGAATACGAAAGCCGCTGTGAGCGATACGACAGGCAGATGAAGGAAGACATAGGAGTTGATCCGGCAGGGAAATCCACGGAGGAGAAAATCAAGATCACCAGAGCTCACAGGGAAAAGCAGTACGAGCTTTTGGTTGACGCAGTTTACAAGCGCCGGGGCTGGACAAACAACGGCATCCCTAAACCGGAAAAACTGAAATCCATAGGCATGGATCTACCCGAGCTGATTGAACTGGTTGAAAAATATCAGTAAGCTTTGACCCATGATAACAGTAAACAAAAAAGAGCATCCTTTTCGCGAGGGCATGAGCGTACAGGCTCTCATGGACGAAAAGGGTTTTGTCTTTCACCGGATCATTGTCAGATTAAACGGCAAGGTTATAGAAAAAGACAGTTACAGAGACACAGTGTTGCATGACGGCGATGTTGTGGACGCCATTCACGTTTTTGCAGGAGGCTAAAATGGACAAGAGGATAAGCTGCATAGGCAGCGGAAACATGGGCATAGCGCTGATGAAGGGAATTTCGTCAGCCGTAAACCCTGGCAGCATAAGCTTCACCGACACGGACACAGCCAAAGCAAAAGCCGCCGCCGCATTGGTTGACGGGCAGGTTTTCGACAGCAACATACAGGCCGTGGAACAGAGCGACATAGTTTTTCTTGCAGTAAAGCCGCAGATACTAAAAAAAGTGCTTGATGAAATCGCTCCCACTGTAAAAAAAATACTGACCGGCAGCTCCGAAAACCGATCCCTTACCCTTATTTCCATGGCCGCAGGATGGACTATCGAAAAGATTCAGGAAAGTTTGGACATTAAAGTTCCGGTAGCAAGGATCATGCCCAACACTCCGGTTCTCTTGGGCAAGGGACTTGTTGCCTACTCCGCATCCCCCGAGCTTACGCCTAATGCAGTTTCGGAACTGGAAAAACTGCTTTCCGCTGCGGGCATGGTTGACCGCATGGACGAAAACTACATGGACTCCGTAACAGGGCTTTCCGGTTCCGGCCCGGCCTTTGTTTATGTCTTTATAGAAGCCATGGCAGACGGCGGCGTCCGTGTAGGGCTGCCCAGAGACAAGGCCCTCCGCTACGCCGCCCAAACTGTAATGGGCGCGGCGGCAATGGCTGTGGAATCAGGAAAACACCTTGGAGAACTAAAAGACATGGTAACATCTCCGGGAGGAACCGCCATTGCCGGTATCACTGCTCTAGAAAACGGCGCCTTCCGGGCCTCAGCAATAAATGCTGTGGAAGCCGCATGGCGCAGGGCTATGGAGCTGAGTTAGTAGATAGGTGAGTTAGTAGATGGTGTCAATCACCAATTTTACCCACTAACCGCTATCACTCCAACCCCGGCACCCTGCTGTATGTTCTGTCCAGGAAAAACTCGCCGGTAACATTCATTTCTACGGCAACTTCTGTGTTTACCAGATCGTTAAAGTGCCACCACTCCGAAGCAAGGGGAATCAGTCCGGCGTCGGTGCAGTAGCGGTGCAGTAATACTGTGCCCGGAGTAGCTCTGCTGGACATGGGCTGGCCTATCCAGGATGTGGTGGAGCGGGCATGAACAGTGGAAGCATATACTGCCGCCGCCACGCTGAGTTCGTGTATGTCCGTCTGCATGAGGTACTCTGTATATCCGGTGATGTAAATGTATGCGTAAGGGCCGGCGGTTCTTGTCTCCATACTGTCAATTCTGGCAAGGCTTACATCAACGGCAGTTCCCCTTTGATGGTTATACGGAGATTCGGCGAGAAACCACCTGATGTTAAAGGAATCGGCGGTAATGCCCGCGCGGACAGCGGGATTCGTGTTCACCAGTTCTGAGAAGTATTCATGCAGTTCGTTATGCGCATCGGCGGGCCTGAACGCTTCGTACAGTATCAGGGTATGGCCTTCCGCAAGGGCATTGTGCTGGGCCCGGAACACCCTCCCTGCCATGGCGTATAACACCGGGGCGATATACTCCTCCCTGCCCAGCCGGACATTAAAATCCATTGCGTCATACAGGGCCCTGCCGGTAATGTTTGGAATGTCCATACCGGACGATTTGAACATGGAAAAATATGTGTTTGTATTATTGTAAACAATGGAAGGGATAATATCCGGCAGATTGATAAAGCAGTATTTGTGCATCACCCATCCCCTGATATTATTTATCTCTATTTGCCACCAATCATTTTCTTCTCTTATAATAGTGAAACCCTGACCAGGGTTCAATGGAGTAATAAAGTTGGAAAAAGTGTTTGCAGATTCGAATACGGGCAGATCGACAGCGGCATATCCTGTAGCCCCGATCACAGGAAGCTCGAATGCCCCGCCTTCTTCGATGTTATTTATATACTCACGGCTTCGATTGTCAGAAGACACATCAGCCGGCTGCTGGCTTGAACTTTCCGGAGAGGAGTCTGATTTTGGCTGACAGCTTATTAAACAGCAGATGATCAATAGATAAATAACTGGAACCCGGACTTTTTTCACGATTAATTCTCCCAAATCCATTTGCATCATTGCCTAAATCATATTCAGAGTATATGTTTTGTTCAATATAATTTTTCCAGAATTTCTGCCAAAGAAGTGTATTGCTTTAATATAAACAATAAAATCAAATGTGCGGGGTAAAACACATAGAAAAACCATGTCATAAATGCGGATTTTTTGCCGCTCTTGCCGCTGTACATAGCCAGTAATGGAATGGCGAGAAAAATACCGAGCTGAAACCACTGGGGATTGTCCTGATGAAAAAATCCAAATCGGACAAAATGCCACCAAAACAGGTGGATCATCCCAACTACACAGAATCCTGCAATCTGCCTTTTAAAGTTGCCGTGAAATACGCCAAAGACAACAATCCATAAAACTGCAATAAAATTCCAGTTTGCTGTGTAAGATATTGCACAACAGGCTCCTGTTATAACAATCTTTAAAATGATATTTACTTTATCGTTCTTGACTGCTGCCAGAGCAATCAGCCCCATGACAAGCGGCCATACTACACTAGTACCATCCATGGGTGACAGTGTTTCATTGAACAATAAATTGTATGAGAAATGTGAAACTACTGCCAGAATAAGCAGCCGAAAAATATACTTGTTTAAATTCGAGGTATAATTAAATCCTTGAGCAATGAAAAAACAAAAAACCGGAGCTGCCATTCTGCCGACAATCCTGAAAGCAAGGCTGAGCGGATCATTATTATCAAAAAAAACTGTCACGAAATGATCCAAAAACATTGCCACAGAGGCAATTATCTTTAAGTTATTTGTTGAAAATGTTTTTCCCATTATGCCTCTCCCATGGCATTTTTAGGCAATACTTGCAACATTTTGCAATTTTTCACGATCCCTAATGATGTTTATCAGTTTCCCTGTATCCAAAGGCATGGTAAAAATCATATCTGCCGGAATGGAAAGTTTAGCCTCGGATTTTTGATTACCGGTTAATAGAAAGACATAGGGCTTCCCAAAAGCGGGGTCTTCCTTGACGGCCTGCATGAACCTTGATAAATCAACCCCGGGCAGTTCGGCTTCCAGAAGTATAAACCCTGGCTTTTCCTCGATAGCTTTCCTGCCAATCTCGAACCAGTCAAAGGCCTGAATAATGGTATACTCGGACAAGCCGCCTTCTATCTTATCTTTAATGGTGTTATTAACAGACTGACAAGCGGCAATAAGAACAGTGTCCCAGTTAGCGTTCTCCAGCATAACCTGCAGGACTTCGCCGGAATCATCCATCCCGCGTTTATCCAGAAAAGCAGCCAGATCCTTGGCATATATCCTGTACTGCCCGCCGGGTGTGGTAAAGGCCTTTAAGTGGCCGTTCCGTATCCAGTTGATGGTAGTCTGGTTGACAACTCCGCAGATATTTGCAACTTCCAGAGCTGAAAAAATTCTAACCCGCCTTCCCCCTTTGGGCATAGCACTCTCCTGTGTTAGATTTATTGAACAATTACCTACCATTATACCTGACTTTCATAAAATTACAACAGAAAAATTAAAAAAATATCAAATATTAAAAGTTCGTCCATTTTCGTAAATGTTCGAAAATTAAGGTTCATTGATCGTCAAAATACCTGTCCAGAACTTCGGGTGAAAAACCTTCGTGTTTTAGATGACTTCGGAGGGAAAAAAATTCATCTTCACCGGAACAATCGTATTTTTTGATGTATTGAAGAAGCATGGAATATTCAACATCCGTTTCCAGTACCTTTTCAAGGGCATTTTTTAAAGAGTTTCTGTCAATTCCCCTGTTTGAAAGAGAAATTTGCAGCCTCTGCGGGCTTTGTGCCCTTCCTCCGGAAAGGCGGGAGCGAATCCACAACTCCGCATATCTTTGATCATTAAGGATATTTTGCTCATTCAGGCTGGAAATCACTGTTTTAACTGCGTTAATATCACAGCCCCGGCTGATAAGCTTGTTGCTTAAGCCCCGGCTATGCTGTTCAGCTCTGGCAATCAGCCTAAAAGCGATCTGCTCCGCACGGCTGCACGCGGCTGCAAACTCCGGGTCATCAGTTGAGGTTGGATCAAAATCATCAGGCAGAAAAGTCCCCGATGTAACTAGCGCTTGGAGAACTGGAAGCGGCGGCGGGCTCCGGGCCGACCGTACTTCTTCCTCTCAACCATGCGGGAATCTCTGGTAAGGTAACCGTTGTGCCTTAGGCTGGTATAATTTGCCTCGTCTACCTGGCAGAGTGCTCTTGCAAGGCCATGACGGCAGGCTCCGGCCTGACCATTTATGCCCCCGCCATAGACATTTATGAGAATATCAAATTTATTTTCACTGGCAGTTACCATCAGGGGCTGCCGTACTGTTTGCACATGCTCGCCCTGGGGGAAATATTGTACGATATCTTTGCCGTTAATTGTGATTTTTCCGCTGCCGTCTCTTACATATACCCTCGCTACTGAGGTTTTTCTGCGGCCTGTTCCTATTCCTAGATTCCTAATCATTAATTATCCTCTCGTTACAGTTCGATTTTTTCAAGATTTTGAGCCGTATGAGGATGCTCGGCTCCAGCATATATCTTGGCATTTTTCAAAAGCTTCCGTCCCAAGGGCCCCTTGGGAAGCATGCCTTTAATGGCAAATTCCAGTGGCGAAGAGGGGTGTTTTTCGATCAACTTCTGAAAATTAACCGTTTTTAGCCCTCCGGCATATCCCGTATGGCGATAATACATCTTATCCCGGGCTTTCTGACCGGAAACCGCTATCTTATCCGCATTAATTATAACTACATAGTCCCCAACTTCCATGTTGGGAGTAAAAATTGCCTTTCCCTTCCCCCGGAGTATAGTGGCCACCCGGGCGGCTACCCTGCCCAAAATCATTCCCTCAGCATCAACGAGATACCATTTTCGTTCAAATTTTTCGGGCTTTACAAATACCGTTTTCATGTTTCATACCTTTAATCAATATAATCGAAGTTTTCACCCAAGAAGCGTGAAGCTAGATAATGACACAAAAAAAACAGGAATGTCAAGCAGTATGCAAAAACTCCCCAACCCTGACAAGGCCGCTTCTCAGCACTCTGGCAAAAAGATTCCTGCCCGCCAATGGGCACTGCTCCCCTGCCCTGTGTAATACACATTCCTCATGGCAACGTTTAATCTCATCAGTGATTTCCAAAATCGCCTCCCCCGCTTCCAGCCGGACGCCTGGTCTAAGCACAGAAGCCTCGTTTTGCTGAAACGCAGTCCCGCCGCGAAGTGATATATTCTCCCTATACCTATTAAAACAAAGCCCCTTTAATTCAGAACTGTCCATCAGTTCCCGGCATTCTGCAAACAAAAAAGAAATTTGCCTGTCGCTATCAGCGGCATGAAAATCCCCTTCAAGCCCAAGATTCTCAATGAGCCGCCCTTCGTCTAACTCAGTTCCCGCTTCACCCTTGCCGTGATATATTCTGATTCTCTCAATAACTACTTTACACACTAACCACTTCCCCGGCCCTGTCCCAGCTATAACCGCCAAGTTCTTCAAGGCGGCAATGAAATGCCTTGCTTTTCAGAATATCAATAAAAATTTTCATTTCTTCCAGATCAAGAAAATGAGGCGGTACGGCGAAGTCGTATTCTTCTTCTCCAAGGGGGATAAAGTCCAGGTTGAGGGCTTTTGCGGCTGACGCTATTCCCATGCCTGCATCCGCAGAACCGCCCTGAACCGCCGCTGCAACGGCCATGTGCGTGGCCGCTTCACGGTCGTAGCCTTCTATGCTTAGGGGGTCAATCCCTGATTTTTTTAGCTGGAAGTCCAGAAAAAGCCTTGTTCCCGCTCCTTTCTGGCGGTTGATGTAGCGGCAGCGGGGGAGATCAGCGGCGGAGCTGATTCCCAGAGGGTTACCTTTGGGGATGATTATGCCCTGAATTCTTCCCACCCCTTTTATGAGACTGACTTTCACGTCGGTAAAGATATTTTTTAACCATGGCAGATTGTAGACACCGTTTTCCTCATCAAGAAGATGAATGGGGGCGATATGGCATTCTCCCCGTTTCAGTGCCATGAGTCCGGCCATGCTTCCAACGTGAGAACTTGCAAGAAATGCGGCTCCGCCGCTTGCGGCTGATATCATGTCGGAAATTATGTCAAGAATGAGATCGTGGCTGCCCACGGAGACAAGGGTGCGATCGATTTCGTCGAGGGGGCGGAATAGTTCCACCGGGACGGTTTCGCCTGCTTCAAATCCCTCGCTGTTCTGATCGATCACGCAGAAGCCGTCGGCCCTGACCAGCGACATAGCCGCCCCTGCGCCCCTTGCCAGCGGAGAAGCCACAAGCTTGCCGCCTACCCGGCCCACCTTGACACGAACATACTCACGGTGTTTGAGAGACGACACGAGCCGTCTTGCCAATACAGCTTCCGTCTGCCTGGAAGTTCCTGGTGTTCGCCCCGTGAGGGCTGACAGAACCGGAGCGGCAAATGTTTCGTATGACAGATAAGCCGACACGGGATAACCGGGAGTGCCGATTACTGGTTTATTGTTCACCTTTGCCAGAATCACAGGCTTGCCTGGTTTCATGGCTGCCCCGTGAACGATCACTTCGCCCAGTTCTCTGAGCACATGAACCACATAGTCCTCAGTCCCCGCGCTGGAACCGGCATTTATAATAACCATGTCGTATTCATCCGCCGCCTTCCTGACAGTTTCTTTCAAAATTTCGTAATCGTCAGGAACTGGAGGAAAACGAAAAGCCAAGGCACCGCCCTGATTAACCGCCGCTTCAAACATACGACTGTTGGATTCTATAATTCGTGGATTGTGAGGTCTGACCACTTCAGAGTGGTCAGAGGGTTGTGGGCTGTGTGTTTCTGTGGTATCGACTAACTCTGTGCCTGTGGGGAAGATGGCGACTCTGGGTTTCGCGTTGACTTCAATGCGGCTGATGCCGCCGGAGAGGAGAACCCCTATGTCGATGGGTCTGATCCTGTGCCTGCCCGGAAGGATCATCTCTCCTGTAACAATGTCTTCTCCTATTGGACGTATATGCTGCCATGCAGCGGCGGCTTCGAGTATTTTTACAGTCTTTCCCGCTTCACCGTTATCTTCACTATCAATAAGATTTTCCGCCATGATCACCGCATCGTAGGGAGGGTTGACGGGATCTCCTGTGTCAATATGGATAAAGTCAATGCCTTCCCTGAGAGTCAGGGGATTCGACTCTCTGGCTCCGGCAGTTGCAGCAGCAGTTACGGCGATTCCGTCCATTGCGGCGGCGTTATAAAGGGGTGAACAGCAACGGGCGTATATTGCCTGAGAAGTAACCCGGTCAAGGCTTTCCTCCACGGAGATTTCCTCAAACCGCGGAATCAGAAGACCATCCAGAGCGGAGAAATATTTTGAGAGGGCCTCCTCCACGGGAACATTACTCAGGTATAAATTTCTGTTTTTGCTAACCTTCACTGTTCGCCCCCTTTATTTATTTATTATTTCTTACTTGTTATTTGTTATTTAAACAAATTGACCATCACATCTTCGCCCTTTTTAATTCCTTCCCTGTTCAGATCAATGATAATATACCCATCTGCTTTTGTTAAAGTTGTGATCATGCCGGATTTACCGAAGACGGGTTCTGCGGTATAAGTGCCGTTTTCAAAATGAAGAATAACGGGCTGGCAGACAACCCTTCCGGGGTCTCCGGGAACGTTGGACGTAATTTTGGCTGGAACAGGAAAGGCCCGAGGGCGATTAAAGAGACTGTCGCATAACCAGCCCAGAAGGAGTTCAAAGACCATGATTGCAGCGACTGGATGACCGGGAAGCCCAGCAAGAAGTGTCCAGCTCTTTTCGTCCCATCCCAGAATGGTGGGTTTCCCCGGCTTAAGGGCAAGACCGTGGGTAAAAACGCCCGGTTTTGCAACCCTATCAATGAGCATTGCAGTCATGTCTTTTTCCCCCTGCGAACTACCGCCGGAGATCAATACAACATCGCTGGAAACAAGGGCTTCGTTTAAAGCCGCTTCCAGCCGGGCCTCATCGTCGGGGAGCACCTGTGCGGAAATCACATCATAGCCTCGTTTTACAGCAAGGGCCTTTAAGGCAAGGGTGTTGATGTCCCTGATTTCGCCTAACTCTGGACTCCGCTCCGGCGGGACAAGCTCGTCCCCGGTGGAGATGATGCTGATCTTGAGGGGAAGGAAAACGGGAATGCCGGAAACCCCTGCGGCTGCCAGAGCGCCCGCTTCCTGTGGGCGAATCAATGTTCCCCGGCGGAGAAGAAGCTCTCCTTTTTTAACATCTTCCCCGGGTTCGACAGTTCCAGTACCGGACGCAACGGCATCGTAAATTGCCACGCCGGAGCCTGTAGCTTCACAGTGTTCCACCATCACCACCGCATCGGCCCCTTGGGGAAGCATTCCGCCCGTGGGTACGCAGGCGCACTGGCCGCCGTTTATGGAAAAGCCTGCGGGTTTTCCCATGGACACTTCCCCTATCAAGTTTAGAAAAACCGGGATAGCTTCACCTGCACCGGCTGTATCTCTGGAAGCCACAGCGTAGCCGTCAACAGTGGAACGGCGGAAATTGGGTATGTCTTCGGGTGCATAAACGTCATTCGAAAGTGTAAATGTTTCGTTGCGGCTGACGATGTCATTCAGGGCTATTGTTTTGTATTCGGGTTTCCATGGGGAGGTATGTTCAAGGATTTTTTGACGAGCCTGTTCAAGGGTATCCACCTTGAGAAGTTTCATTTTGCATACCCCTTTCCGATGTCCGGTAAACCTGCACCGTAAACTCTGAGATACTGCCTAAGGTGCGGGTTATCTGGAGCAGTCATTAGTTCCTCCACCTTTCCCTCGGTCTCCAGTTGACCATTGTACATAAAAAAAAGATACTCCGTCAGCCGCCGTATATGCGGCATCTGATGGCTGATGATGATCCAGATGACTGGATCTTTTTTCTGTTCTTCCAGAAGAAGGTTTTCAAAAAGATCAAGGCTGTCCATGTCCATTGCGGTCATGGCCTCATCGGCAATAATAAATCTAGGCCGAAAAATCATGGCACGAAGAAAAGCGAGTTTTTGCTGTTCACCGCCGGAAAGCAAACGGGCCTTCTGTTTCCTGCGTTCTGTCAACCCCATCTTATCAAGATACTCGTTAATGAGATGCGTATCAGGTTTAATGTTTCTGAGCTTAAGGGGATAGACGAGGTTATTATAAACAGTATCATCAAGCAGATAAGGCTTGCGGCTGAGGAGGGTAATATCTCTGGGGCTCAAGCTGCCGGTGTCGACTGTGCCAAGATCGGTGTCCATGAGCCCCGCCATTATTTTTGCCAGCGTTGACTTACCCGAACCGTTAGGCCCAATAAGAGCGTAAGCCCCAGGACCGGGTATGACGATTTTTGCGATATTAAGCGAAAAGTCGCCAAGGTTTTTTACCAGCCCGCTGACAGTTACCATGTTATTCCAGCCATCCTACAGATTCTCCTCCGGTGCTTCTCCCTGACGTAGCAGATCAGAAAGAGATTGTAAAATAAAAGCAATAACAAGGAGCAGAACCCCCAGAGTAATACCCTGTTCAAAATCGCCGGTGTTGCGGAGCATGGAAATAGCGGTTGTCATTGTTCGAGTTCTGTGTTGTATATTACCGCCAACAATCATCACCGCCCCCACCTCGCTGATGGCCCTGCTAAAGGCGGCAATGATGGTAAAATAAATTTCGCCCTTCATTTCCTTAACCATCAACGTCTGCGTCTGGAAGGAACTGGCTCCCATTGATTTTGCAAAAGCTCTTATAGCCGGAGCCGAGCGTGAGGCAGAACTGTGAACCATGCCCGTTACAATGGGAGTGATGATCAAGACCTGCGCTATGATCATGGCCGGAACTGTAAAGAGCAGCCCCCACGAACCAAAAGGCCCCTGCCGCATGAGAAGCAGATAGACCACAAGCCCGGCCACAACAGGAGGCGTCCCCATTAGCGTGCGGCAGATTCGTATCACAACACGCCTGCCTGGAAATCGCCCCCTTTCAAGTGCAAACCCTAAAACCGTCCCGATAAGGGAAGCAATAAAAGTAGAAACCAAAGACATCCGCAGTGTAACAGCGATTATCCCCAGCGTATCAGGACTAAAATTGATAATCATAGCTCATACCATTTCACACCAAGACACTTTTTACAAAGGTTCGTAACATTAATTAGTAGTTAACAATAAAAGTCTTCCTCTGCGTCTTTGTGCCTTTGTGTGAGTAACCTTTAATTAATTTACACCAGCATTAGGCGTAAACAGTGATCCGCCGAATTCGGCAATGCCGTACTGACCTATGAGATGCTGGGTTGAGTCCTGAAGCATCCAATCAACAAAGGCCTGGCCTCCCTCGGCATTTACCCATGGGTGCCGCTCGGGATTCACTGCGATGACTCCGTAGTAATTCAACAGTTCCGTTGCGCCTTCGCAGACGGCGGGAAGGTTGATTCTGTTGTTACCGGAAAGGGTGAGCCATGTCGCCCGATCGGTGAGGGTATAGGCCGACATTTCATGAGCCATCTGTAAAACCGCCCCCATGCCCTGACCTGCGGAAACATAGGCTGTAAAGTTCCCCGGCTCAAGCCCGGCTGCTCTCCAGAGATTGTTCTCCATGGTGTACGTTCCCGAGTTGTCCCCTCTGGAAACAAAAGGCAGGTTCTGGGCCGCTATGGTTCTGAAAGTCTGCAATACGTCTGCGTTATGAGAAATTGCACTGAGATCGGGCCCGACAACAAGGAAGTCGTTGTACATCACATCATAGCGCCTGACGCCGTAACCTTCCGCCACAAATTGCAGTTCATCTTCTCTGGCATGAACCAGAAGCACATCTGCGTCCCCGTCACGGCCCATTCTGAGGGCAGCCCCGGTTCCCACAGAGACTACATCGACTTCCCAGCCGGTCTCACGGGTGAAAACCGGCAGAAGCACATCGAGAAGCCCCGAGTCCTGAGTGCTGGTAGTGGTTGACAGGGTGATTCTTCCCTTGACAGGAACCGCCCCGGGATCGGCATCCCTGGACGGTAAAGCATGGATTTGAACAGCCAGCAGCAACAATACCGCCGGCAGCACGACACGGAACGAGAAATTCCTTTTCATAGTGTTCTCCTTTACACAATGGTGGGCATGAGCGTTTCCCCCCATACCTT
>Ga0099364_10010554_pt1 | contig 12694 bp, 10 predicted proteins | sample TergutTh196P3_FD_73070 | JGI IMG/M metagenome (GOLD analysis project Ga0099364, IMG submission 73070) | Microcerotermes parvus P3 segment gut microbial communities from Pointe-Noire, Republic of the Congo - Th196 P3 | ecosystem: Host-associated > Arthropoda: Insects > Digestive system > Gut ... | reverse complement strand
GAGGAAAGTTGGGAAGCAAGAATGCTATCAATCGCGGATAAATTATAAATATCGTCATTGGTCCCCACCGCCACCGGAACATCGAACGTACCGACAGGTTGACCGCTTGCCGGCACCGGAGCGACTGTTTGGGGACTCAGCCGTTCGAAGTCGGGAAACTCGCCGAACGGTTTCCAATTGGTCTCGTCGAGAGACGCTTCGGTTTCCTTCGTGATGGTGCCTCGAGCCAACAACGTTTTCAGTTGGGCGTCCGAAAGGGGACCTTGTTTGCGACCTTCATGGCGAATGTAGTACGGCATAGTTCGTGGACAGTGTTAAAATCCGAGACGGTATCGGTGGTCCCGGTGATCGAAATAACCCTAATTTTTAACGACTCGAAACAACGGTAAACGGTTCTCCGGCAAAGCCACGGCGGACGGTGGAGTGCCGGTTTTTATCAGATCAATCGAAAATTGGGCGACGCTGACGTTTGCCCACTTGGCCTTCTCGGCCATGATGGCCGTTTCGACGGCTCTTGCCTCGCCATTGAGTTTGTCCAGTGCGGCGTTCAACTGACTCATCAGGTCATCCAACCCTTTAAGCGGATATTGCAATTCCGCAATTGTGCTGTTATTGTGCTGAATGGAAGACTCAAGTGCTGATGCTTCCGCCGAAGACCCACGAAGCGCGGCATGACTCCTGAGAATATTGATCTTCACGCTCATCTGCTTGTTGAAGTTTTCCAACCGCCGTATCTCGCTAAGGATTTTGTTTGACCGCTTTTTTGTTTCGCCAATGTCCTCTTGAACGCTCTTGATACGTTCGTTGACGTCTTTCATTTGTTGTAACAAACCGATGCCGAGTTCCGGAATGAAGTCGATGAGCATGGTCGGCTCGGTCGTCCTTTGCGTCGATCGGTCCGGCGCGAGTCCACAACTGCCTGTTGCTCCATTGATGAGTGGAATTTTCGGCGCGTAAGCCAAGGAAAGGGGAAACGTGTCAAACTGCTTTGAGGAAACCGGGTAACTCATTGCATCTTGAGTCAATTCATCGAAATCAAGGAGGAACGGCGAATCGTCCTTGGGAAGTACACAAAACTCTTTCCCTTTGTTGGGGTGCCAAAGCATAAAACTTGGCCGCCCATTGCGGGTGCCGAATGTCGACTGGAACTCGGAATCCTTAAACACCACAGGAGTCCATAAGGCGATGTCCTTAACGTCTCCATCGAATTCCACTCGCAGTTTGGACAGAAGGGTTCGGTTCAGTTGTCGATAAAAATCCCCACTATTATACCTGAAGAGTGTCTGTTCCTCCCATTGGTAAGTGAGCCCGATGTCGGTCAACGAAAATTTGATGATCAACGGCGGTTGGGAGGTGGGGGGATCCCTGTCGATGAGCAAAAATCTGATTTCGTGTTTTCCGATGAGTTTGTGTCCGATTTCAAACGCCTCCGTATTTTCCCAATCGACGAACGGTACAATGTCAATTTTTACCCGGTCATTGACGATCCACAGGAATTGAGAGTCGGCCAAAGCGACCGGTTCATCGGCGCGGCGGGTCGGCAATGCGATGTCCGGCCAAAAGTCAGGCAACGCAGACAGTGCAGCCTGGTGGTTGGCTTTGGTCCGCTGGGACTGCTCGGCTTGCTCTTTGGCGTCCTGGTCACATGCCGCTTGCTCGGCAGCGGCTTGTTCGTCGGCTTTTGTCCGTTCTCGTTTTCTTCGTTCGGCGACGGCATCCTCTCCGGCTTCTTTCCGTTCATTGTTCGCTTCTTTGGCGGTGGGCTCTTCTCGTTCTTGTTCCGCTTGTTCTGTGGCGGCGTACGCTTCGGCCTTGCCCTTTTCTTGTTCCGTTTTCCTTGAAGTCGTTCTCCTATGGGGAAAACTACCGATTCCGATGAAATAGCCGACCAACGGAGCCAAAAGCAACAGCAACACGCCGATGATCGCCGGCAACAACCACGAGGGAACATCGGACTTGTTGATTCTTCTCGGCGGTCTCAGCGGAACGCCGACCGGCATCGGAACGGGTTTGGGCACCGCGACGACACCGACAAGCCGTTTGTAGTCCGGAAACTCGCCGAGCGGTCGCCAAAGGACGTTATCGAGCGACGCAACGGTTTCGCGCGTAACGGTTCCCTGTGACAGCATTGCCGTCAGTTCGGCGTCCGAAAGCGGACCCTGTCGGTGTCCATGCCTGCGAATGTAGTACGGCATCAGCGTTCGTCTTCTTTCATTAATTTTTTGTAACACGAAACAGCAGCAAACGGTTCGATTCGTCGTTCTCCATCGGTTTGGTACCGGGTTTCAGTAATGCAATGGAAAAATACTTGGCATGGATGTCTTTCCACTTTTCATTTTCTTCGCCAAGTTCCTTTTGTTTATCTTCTCGCTGTTTTTCAAAATTGTTTTTTTCTTGAATTGGTGTCGTCAAGTCTTTACACGACTGCGTTAGTTTGTCGTGCAATTCTTTTATTTTGTTTTTCTCATCCGTAGTTTTTATACTGAGATTATTACGGTCGTTCGGAGTATCGGGAATGCCAAATTTCTGTTGCTCTGCCTGTGTGAGTGGGGCAGGGAGGCTTAACCTTATGTTTATTTGATCCAAAGTACTGTTTCGGTCAATGACACATTTTTGGAGAGCCGCCAAGTCCTTAAAATCCTTTTTGCGAAGGTGATTATCAGCAACTTCTTTTTCGATGTTGCCGACCTTCAACCTTTGTTTTAAGTTGTTGTCCTTTGGAGACACTATCTCCAATAGTTCACGACATATTTCCTGCACCGGTGTCGATAGACCACGAATTCGTTTCGATAAATTATCAATTTGGTTCGATAGAGTATTGATGTCGTCCAAAATCTTTTCTGCGGCTTTTGAGAAAACGCCAAGTTTCATTGATAAATCGCCATCCAGCACGACTATCCCATAACCTCCATCAAGATTTTCCATGGGCAACTTCGGAGCATAACATCGGCAACATTCCACGAACTCTTTTGACTTGATCGTTTCCGACTTTTCATAGTGGATTTCATCAAAATCAAGAAGTATCGACACATTCTCTTTTTGAGTGTCCAAGACAAATTGGCCTTTTTTGTCCTTCCAAAGGGTAAAGTGATTCTTTGGAAAAATCTGTTGGAATTCGAAAAACGACAACATTGTGGGTGTCCACAGGGCGATTTCCTTTGGATCGTGATCTTCAACGTTGATCTGTAATTTTGACAGAAGGATTCTATTCATCAGCCAAAAACTCTTCGTATCAAATGAAGAAGGGCTATATTGCTGGAGTGTTGCTTGATTCCATTCATACGAAAGGCCGTTTTTCGTCAGGGAAAATTTGATGATCGACGGTTTTTGTTTCTCGGGATTCGCTTCTCCGGAATCGACAAGAAGAAAATCAATTTCTTGTTTTTCAGTCTCTTGCACGTACTTCGGCTCAATCCCAAACACACCAATCTCACTTGTTTTTCCCAAATCGACGTAAGGCACAATATTGATTTTCACCCGGTCTTTGTTGTCCCAAAGAAATTGTGAGTCGGCCAAGGGAACCGGTTCGTCCATTTTATCTGGCGGTAAAGCAATATCCAGCCAAACATCGGGGAGTTTACCCAATTGGTCTTTGATTTTGTTCTTCTCGCTCTCCTCGTCTTGTGTTTTCTTTTCGACGGCAGACATCGCGGCTGCTTGTTCCTTCTGGCGGACATCCGCAACGGCGGCTTGTGCCTCGTTTCTTGCATCTTCGGCAGTTGTTGTCGCTTCTTCCGCCAGTTTCTTGGCTTCTTGGGCAGCGTCTTTCGCCTCTTCCGCCTTTTGTTTTTCTTTTTCGGCGGCAGTTGCGGCGGCAGTTGCCTTGCTTCTCATCCCGTCGGCATCAAGGGTTTTCGCTTTTCCCGTTTTTTCGTTTGCTTCTTGAGCGGCAGTTATTGCGTCGTTCGCTTTTTCACTTGCCTTGCCAGCGGCGGCTGTTGCCTCCTTCGCTTTTTCGCTTGCCGCGTCAGCAGCGGTTTTCGTTTTGTTCGCCGCATTTTTTGCTTCTTCGAGAGCGGCTTCGGCATCGGCAACGTTTGCTGCGTTTTTCGCTTCCTCCGCCTTGTTCTTTGCAACTTCGGCGGCGGCTTTCGCTTCCTTCGCCTTTCGTTCGGCTTCGCCGACAGCGGCGTTGGCGTCACCCACCATCTGCGTTGCTTCGTCGACGGCTTTTTCGGCTTTCGTTGCCATTTTCCTTGCTTCTTCGACGGCGAGTATCGCGGCCCTGTTCGTGTCGGACACAACCTTAAAAACGACCAGCGACGCTGTAACGACCAACAGTCCGATGATCGAAAACGCAACGATCCAAGGAACGACGGACTTTTGCTTCGTCCGTCTCCTCGGTGGTTTCGACCGCGTCGCAGTGGGGACCGACATCGAATAACCGTCCAGCAGACCGTCAAACAGACCGTCGGGAAGACCATCCTGAGTACCACAAATATCACCGTCGACGTGTCCCCTTGGAACGCTCACGGTCGGTCCCTGTTCGGGGGCCGCCGTTTTTTTCGGCGGCGGCAGCGGAGCGGCAGGTTGGGCGACTTTCCCGGTTCGAGCCGCTTCAACGTATTTCCCCGTCGGTGTTTCGGGCGGAGGTTGGCGCAGGTCGATCAGGAGCGTATTCGGCGTCAGTTTGGCAAAGGCCATTTCGTCACCGCCAACGACGATGCACTTGACTTGTATTTTGGGAGCGTTCGGCGGCTCCTGCGATTTCATGAAAAACGTACTGAATGTCGTTTTCCAGCGCGCGGCGGACGGCAACAGGGCGAACGCCTCGGCCAAAAGCGACAGCACGTCCGTTCCGGGTTCATAAAGGATACTGACCGGGTCGCCTTTTTCAATCGTTTCTGCAACGACGCCGCCCCAACCGGCATCGTTGTACCGTTGCTGCCAGTTGCGGCAGATTCCGGCAGACACCGGCACTCTCGACAACTCTTTTCCACGCGGCAGGGTGTCCGACGGTTGGTTCCATACTTCGATAAAGCGTTCCCGCTGCGCAATCACCGCCGGACAACTTGGGGCGGCAATGGCGTTGTACACATCCGTTTCTTCGACGATCAGGTGGTGTCCGATCCGGTTGGTGCGTCCGGAATAGTCGTTTCCGCAGTCGGCAACGCGGGAAATGATGTGCCGATCCTGTCCGCCGCTCCGTCGGATGACATGGAGAAAGGCCATCGGATTTTTCGGATCGCCCGCCGGAAACAAATGCGAATACCCACTCAACATGGCAACGTCTTTGGCCACATTGGGAGGCATCCCCTCCGTTTGGGCGACGATGCCGAACCCGGCGTTGCCGTCCAGACATTTGGGCGATGACGTGGAAATCAGTTCCTGGATCATGGGGAAGCGGGTAGGGGCGTGAGGGACAAAGGCATCGAAAGCGGCTTTTGTAATGATAAAAAGTCTTCCGGGAGCAGCCGCTCTATCTTCCCTTAAAAACCGGAACGCAGTATTTTCCTGCCATGATCTGGGCGTGGAAGAAGGGAACTTCGACCCAGATCGGTTTAATATTGGCAGGGCGATACACGAGCGATCGTGTGCCGCTTTGATCCGGCTCGCTTAATTCCGGTGCGATTCCGGTGGCACTGACGGCAATATAAATGACGTTTTCGGCATTGGCCTCGGCGGTTCCGACGAGGTCCGGAATCAGATCGAGCAGGAGTTTTCGTAACATTTGCGAGTATTGTTCCACTCGTTTGCTGTTGTAGACGTGGAGGGGACTGTTCCGTGTGGGATTCCACATCTGCTGGCCCACGGCATGAGGAAACTGCACCAACTGATCCCAGGCATCGAACTTGGTCAGAACGATGAGGAGCGGCGTTTTGATTCGTTCGTTTTGCATCAGTCTTTTGTGCGTTTTGATCCGTGTAATCATTTCCGTCAGAACGGTGCTTTGGTTCACATTGCTTCGTCGGACGGCGCCGTCGACTTTCGTACTCATCTGCGGATCATCGACAGGCCGTTTGCAGGCGTTTCGGAATCGCAAGTCCTGCGTTGGGTCGAACAGGAACAAAATCGCGTCGGATTCGGACAAATGCCGTGTTACCGGCGACTGGCGGCTGTCGGCTCCCGGCAGAAAACTTTCACCGGCGTTGTCGTACATGCAAACGGTTTGCGTAATGCGTTCGGCGTTTTTCGCAAACGGATAACTCGGCAACGGATCAATCGAAAAAGAGAACGGCTGCGCCAACATGACCGGATGACCGTCGATGAGCGTGTTGTTGTAAATATCGCCCTGAATGTCGGTTTTTTCGATGGTGACGGGACGATTGGGATCATCGCCGCCCATGAACTGTTGGGTTTCGTATTCCCGGATTCGCCTGTTCATCAACGGATCGGCGTCCGTGAAGTTCATGCAGAAGCACTGTGCCATCGTCCGGCGGAGTTGCCAAACCATGGAAGCGAAGAAATACGATTTTCCCGACGCCGGAGCACCGGCAATGGAAATGAAAAAACTGGAGGTGCTCAACAACGTCCTCGGAATCGGCAAATGGCAGTTCGGGCAAGCCAATCGGTGACAGGAAATCCCATGCGAATCCAAGGCATAACCGTCAAGGTCAAAACGGCTGGGCAGAAATCGTAACTGTTCGAAGTTGCCCAACTTGGCATCGCCGAGCAGATCGGGGGACTCGCTGACGAAGAGAATTTGGTCCGTGTCAAACTCATGCCAACAGTGCGGACACGAAATCTGTGGCTTGATTTTCATTCGGCTCTGGGTGGAAATCATCGTTGAACCTTGAACCCTATTCGCTCATTAGGGCGTGTTGACATTAGACTGTTTCACAACCTGGAAATGGCTATCATTACAGGTCGTTGGTCGGATTTTAGCCAAATTTTTCACTCCCGTCAAGGAGGAACTTATGGATCGTGCCGAGCAAAAACTACGCCTGTCGGACGAAGAATTCAAACGCAACGTCGGAACCACCAAACCCGTTTTCCAAATGATGCGTGAAATCTTGCAACAAGCACACGGAGAACTCCATCAATTCGGAGGACAACCCATCACTTGGAGCATCGACGACAAACTCCTCATCGCCCTACAGTATTACCGGGAATACCGAACAATTCGGCATCACGCTGCCGGAGGAAATCGAAAAGTTTGCCGGACACGGCGTCCCCGATCTGGATACCCTCATCGAAAACATCCTCAACCGAGCCGAACTGGTGAAATTTTTACGGGCAAAGGTAAAAAGAAGGGAGTCTTGACCTTGACGGGTCTCCCGGTTTTTGGTAGAGTGCAAAAAGTGCCGGGGGGCGATACCCCCAGCACCCCGGTTAGGAGTTGTTGATTTGAAGTGTAACTTCAAAGGTCAGTTTCCCCTCTCGAATTTCAACCATAAAATGGAATTTTACGTTGATCGTTCGAGTTAACCGGTAGAGAAACTTGGTCATCCTTGACCTCCTTTCTTCTGTGGTCCGCTCTCCATTCTGTTCCTCGTCCAATTGGCACTGTGCCAAGAGGACGGAATGGACAAGCGGGTTTTCCAGGAAAGGAGCGGACAAACCGCCTTTCTTATTCTCTATTGCCGCGGCTTCCAAGAAGCCGTGCCGGTCTTATCGGCATTTGGGCGGGCCGATCTTGAGAACTCAGCCGTCTCGCCGTAGAACCGTAAAAAAAACGAGACAGCCGAAGCCGTCTCGTCCTTAGGAGCCAGCCGACCACAAACGACTGGTATTCCGAGAGGATTGGCGCCGTCGTCCCCAGCTGGTAGGCTGGGAACTCAGGCGTTGCCAGTGTTGGCAGCCAATCCTAGTTGCCTGTAACCGTGCTAGGCGGTAATCACACTTTACAGAGGTGGTATGATGAATGACTGTGGCGGTTTTTGGCTTTTCGCATTTTTCCTCACGTTCCTCACGGGCGTAACGGTGGTGGTTAGAAAGCCGGGGCTGATGTGTGCATCAGCCCCCGATGTTTTCGGTCCTACAAGTTGTAGAACTCCCAGCTTTGATACTTGGTACCAAAGCACTTGTTGCAGGCCCTGACCATCAGGCTCTGCAAAAAGATGACCGTGTTGGCGGTCATTTTACAAACTGTCTTCGTGCCGTACAGGGCGGAACTCAAGACCGCATTGACGGCCTCGACTGCCTTAACAAGCACCACAGCGGGCGCTTTTACGAAGGCAATCTCCAACGTCTGCATGAGTGTCGCTTCCTGTACTGAAGGCGGGAAATCTGCGGTGTACGCGTTGACTCGCTCCGTCAGCCGGGCGATGTGCTTGTAGATCACCGACAGATCGCGGTGTGCGGCTTCGCTGATTTCGGACAGGAGTTTTTGAGCGTCCTCTTTGACTCCTTGATAGAAGTCGGACAGACTGGCGGGGTTTTAAGCGATGGAATCCTGCACGGTGAGGTTTTCGATAGCGTTGTTCATGGTCTTGTCTCCTAAGGTAGAGAGGTTGTGGAAAAGAGCCCGCAGTGAAATCTGCGGAAAAAGATAACTCTTTCTCACATTTACTTACCATAAAAACGCCTGTTTTTTAATGGTTTTTAGAGGGTCAAAAACCAGTGTTTTTAACCCCGAAAAAACGGCTATTTCAGCCCCTCGATCTCTTCCAATGAAAGACCGGTCATCTCACCAATATCAGCTGTGGGATAGCCTTTCCGTTTCATGTTCCGGGCGATTTCTCGCTTTTCCTCGGCTTTGGCGTCATCGATCGCTGTTTTCATAACAGAGTAGTTGTCGCGGTAAGCTTTAAGACTCGCTTCATACTGAAACACGTCGTCTTTGCTCATGGCCGCGATCTCTGCCGTCGCAAAGGCTCGCTCGAAAACAGGCTCTCGAAGGATTGCCGGAATGTCCTCAAAACTCGCCAGGTTTTTCAAGAAGTAATACCACTTGTCCTGACGTGTCTCCAATTCCGATTCCGTCTTTGTGAAAAGCGGCATCTGAAGGAAAATGAGCTCGAACTTATCGTAGAAACTATCACCGTCCTGATCCTTGAGAGTGACGTTTCGTTGAAGTTTGCGGCGCTCTTCTTTCTGATCGTACTCGAAACCGAGAATCGCAATGAGGTAAACGGGCGTAAGCTCGTAGTCCCAATCCTCTCCGTCAGTGAGTCCCTGCGGGGCTTGCTCTCGAATGGGAAACATTGCATAGAACAGGGCGCGGTCTTTGAACCACTTCTGTTTTGCTTTCTGCATTTCAACAATGAAATGCTCACCGTTTTCTGCCGTGCAGTAAACGTCATAAATCGCCTTGCGATCAGCGATAACGACACCGAGCTTTTCGGTCCCACGAAAAGTCAGCGTCGCCACCCGATGTTTCTCGGGCAAAAAGGTGTTTAGGAAGTCGATCAAGAGGTCCTTGTTCGCCTCCTCGCCGAACAGCCTTTTGAAGCCGAAGTCCGTGTAAGGATTGACGTAGCGGGACATAATCGGTTCTCCTTTTCGTTTGGTTGTCATAACTGGCTCCTTGAGTTTAAACGGGCTCTGCCGAAAAGGCAAGACCCGTCCGGTGGACAAAAAACCTTTAGCTGAATTCAGCTAACGAATGTCGCATCGGCAGTGGCTTCTGTCAGTTCGTCAGGTTTGAAATTAAACATATGCTCGCCTACACTTATCAGATAGGACCTTTCAAACGACTCATAATGAATGCTCCCGTATGCGACGAGGGGGTCGAAATAGTTGTTGACTATTTTAACACGACGAATTGATGGGCTTGGAAGTAGCTCGCCCATTATGTGGACAAAGTCAAGGTGATCGACTCCATGAAAGTTAGACGGAGGCATTGAACCGTCATATTGCCAGTATGTTCTGCCCTCACGCGGCACCCGCCAAGTGATCTCCTTCGTAAATGGTGTCCCGTCAGGAAATGGGAAACTGTCATCCGTATTTTTGAGTGCAAATGTCACCGTCTGAGTAAACTCGTAGTAGTTATCTGTGGTTACCCGATTTTGCGCCGGTTCCGCAATCGAACTCGGTACGGTGCCAATCAATTTACTGTCCTCTGCCCGATATAACTGCAATACGTCGTCTACCTCCTTCGTAATAGGCGCAGGGAGATCAACAGAGGACACCAGCTCGGACAGGAACGCGATCGGCATCACAAAGTTATCCATGTTCGCCACATACTGCCGGACCGCCGTGCCGTCAAAAGCAAACACATTAACACCCTGGTCGGCACTCATAAAACTGACGATACGCGACGGTTCCAACGTATTGTCCGTGACGAGCCCAAGTAGATACTGCCGTGCAGCCGCCGTGGCAAACCGGGCGGCGCCATTCCACGTGGTATAGGGCAAATAGTATTCACCATTACGCAGGAATCCGGCAAAACACTGTCGATTGTTGTAATTAACCGCCGTGGTCGTCGTAGAGCCACTTACCCCCCCGTCATAGCCGGAAATCAGGAACTGCGTCTCCGGCATATCGGTAACAGTGAATTGCCAAGCCGTGTTCGCCAACTCGTGATCCTCCCACACAATCTTCTTGACGTCGTAAAATGTTTTTCCGTCAGCCTGCCTGGAACCGACTGTAAAGAAGATTTCAAAGTTCCCGGTCGTTAAGTTGTGAACGATGACTGGAGCTGCCGTAGTTGCAGGCAAGGCCGTAAATCCTGCCCTCACGGGCGCGAATACCCCCGGTGCCCTGGCGGATCGCTTCGTCGATCTTCTCCGGCAGCACAGCGGCCAGTTCACCGAAAGTAATATCAGGAGCAATCTCGACAGCCTCTCCGGTCAAGGCCGTAACGATCTGATCCCGTAACTCTCTCAACCGCGCAAGCTGCGCCTGTTCCCTCTCAAGTACGTTCATCCTATTAACTCATCGACCTCGGTCTGTACTTGTAAAACGGCACTCAAATCCTGTGCACCGCCAAGTGCTATCAACGTCGTTCCGTCCCACCGGAATAGCTGATCGTCGACGCAGTAGAGTCGATCTGTTGATTTGGCCATCTCCTCCAACTCCTCCATTGTCGAAACAACCATAAAGGAGTTAGAACCGCCCCTATTCGCATAAAACGCCTCCAGAGCCTCGTATAAGTCAGGAATCGCACTGGCCGAAGTCTCAGGATGGAGCAGTTTACGCCCCTCCGAGGTGTATACGTATTGTTTCCGGATAACCGCTTCTGACATTGACCTGCTGAGCCTGGTGGGAGGGAATAATCCTGACTGCCTCTATTATAGCCGACGGATTTTGACCCTCCCGATAATAAAAAAGACCTCTGAAATACCTGCCAGCGGGATAATATCGACCTAAGTGCGTGTAAAACAATAACCTATCGTATTTTCCTTTTAGTGACAGTATAGTTCCAATCTCCGTGGAAGTCGTGTTTGTTGACACCGACAGCTTCGAGTTCTGCGTCAGTGACTTTGATCCCTTTTTCGTATTTTGTGTCGTCAACAGCGCAACGAACTGTCAACCCTTCATTGGTTGTCGTGTGACTGATTAAGTTTACAACCGTCATCAAATCATAGAGCGGTTGGCCTCGCCAATACTTTGATCCCTTTTTCGTATTTTGTGTCGTCAACAGCGCAACGAACTGTCAACCCTTCATTGGTTGTCGTGTGACTGATTAAGTTTACAACCGTCATCAAATCATAGAGCGGTTGGCCTCGCCAATTTTGACTGATAAATGAAAACAACCGGTGCTCAATTTTGTTCCATTTACTCGTGCCCGGCGGAAAATGGCACACCGTGATGGTTAACTTCAAATCGTTCGATAATTCCCGTAATACCACTTTCCATAATCGTGTTCGATGACTGTTGCTGCCGCCGCCATCTGCCGTTATCAACAATCGCTTCGCACGAGGGAAACGATACTGGCCCATTTCCGTCCACCAACAACGAATGCTGTTGGCCGCAAACTGAGCCGTGTCATGGTTGATGCCAATGCTCACCCAACCTTCGTTCCTTGCGATGTCGTAGACGCCGTAAGGAATCGCCTTGCCAAGTTCTTTGTCGGGAAAATCGTGCGTGTTTGTTTCAAGCGGTTTTCCTTTGGGACAGTATTCACGCCCTTTATTGCTGTAATTTCCGAGGTTTTCTTTCTTTTTCGTGTCAACCGAGATGACGGGTTGATCTGCATGAAGAAACGTCTTGACCTGATCGTTGATGTACAAAAACTGAGCATTCCGGTCGGGATGATCCTCTCCTTCTCTCGTTTTTCGATTCGCTTGCAGACTGTACCCCATGTCATACAACAGTTGGCGTACCGAACTGTGGGAAACGTGGATTTTTCGATTTTGCAATTCCTCCGAAAGCCGTCTCGTACTTTTGCAAGTCCATCGCAATGGCGATTCAGGATCGCCGCGAGTGACGGGATCAATCAATATGTCAAGTTGTTCTCGGATGTCGGAATAAATTGTTTCGACTTTTTTTCGCCCCCCGCCTTGAAGCCGGGAGCGTTCTTGAGACAAGTTTTCGACTTGGCTCGACTGGATTTCTCTCACGCCGCGACGAATGGTTGTATGGGACATGCCGGTGGCTTCCTCGACCAAACGGGCACCTCCCCATCCGAGTTGCCTTGCTTCGGACGCAGCCCAAATGCGGCGTCCACGTTCATGTAGGACGCCTTGGACGGCAGCATATTTTTGACGAATCGATTGAATCAATGTTGTTCTGTCCATGCCGACATTGTGCCAGAATCTCCATTTTCGCACAACGCCAATTCCGATAGGTTATTTTTTTACGCGCCCTAACGGCGACGACGGCGTTCCAGTTCCCGCATTTCGGCGTTCTCACTGAAACGCCGTAATTC
>Ga0099364_10010553_pt1 | contig 12694 bp, 12 predicted proteins | sample TergutTh196P3_FD_73070 | JGI IMG/M metagenome (GOLD analysis project Ga0099364, IMG submission 73070) | Microcerotermes parvus P3 segment gut microbial communities from Pointe-Noire, Republic of the Congo - Th196 P3 | ecosystem: Host-associated > Arthropoda: Insects > Digestive system > Gut ... | reverse complement strand
TGAGCCCGGCCTGGGCGATCCGCTGATACTGGCTTTCCAGAACAATGATATGGAGGCGGTGGAAGAACTGTTGAGCTATGGGCTGGGGGCCTGTGCATATCTGGCTGAATATGCAGACTTTACGCTCCTTCCGGCTTTGGCAAAACGGCTACGGGCCGGAAACTTGCCGGCATCAGAATTCATTGATATGCGAAGCGAACCGGAACGCCCCGATGTTGTTTCAGCGGACGCGGTATGGGTGCCAAGTCTTAATGGCTGGCTCCGCTTTGAGTTAGCCGATGGCGTACCGGTGGGCTTGTGGACAACATGGCATACTGATGCTGATAGCAATTACCTCAAATGGCTGGACATTGAGTTTGATAATGGCCGCCGGGTAGCTCAAACCAAGCGATACTGGGACGGAAAACCACAGGAACAGTTGGTATTAGCCGATAATGGCTCTACGCGAATACAGCGGAAATATGAAAGCGGCCGTATCAGAACAGAGACAGAAAACCTTGCGGATGGAACAGTTGCCACCCGCACATTTTACAACCAGGATAAACTCAAAAGCGAAAGAATCATGTTTCATGATTATTTTATCATTGAGAAATGGTGGCATGAAGACGGCTCCTTCGCCGCTGCTGTTCACCCCGGCGAGAAAAAACTTGACGGCAAACCGGTGGAGATTTGGTCGTCATTCAACACCACTGGGCAGTTAATCGCCAAAGGCCCGGTTCGCCATTTTGCAGTGGGAAAATGGCAGTTGTTCGACGCCACCGGAAACCCCGGCGAGACAGTAGATATTCGCTATGATGAACTTCACCGTTGGGCAGACCTTGGTGAAAAAGTAACCGACATGGCAGCACGTAAAAACTTCATTCGCCCTGCTGCCCTGGAAGGAATAGACCGGGTACCGTGGAAAAAACTGAGTTCGCCTATGGGGCGCCTGGACCCTGATGTATACATACAATTCATGGAAGACCTCGCCTCACCATCACAAAAACTGGCTTATGAAGCACTTAATAAATTCTACTATCAATGTGAGCACCAGGGGTCCATTGACACTGTTACCGGCCCCGTAATCACCTACATCTGCCGTTTGCTTGCGGCCGGCGATGTTCACGACCTCGAACTGCGTGAAGATTTGTTGGATTTCATCATTGCCTGTGCTACGAGTGACGATACATTCTGGTGGGCCCGCAAGATGCGGGAAGAGGCGGCGGAGACGATGGGTCTGCCCTTCCCTGATGTCACCGAAACCACCGACGACGACAACCCCTACATTCGGATATACCGGTCATTGGCTGAATTTCTGGATGCATGGCTGGCCATCGTGCGCGATCCCGGCACGGCGACGGATATGCGGCGGTGCGCCTTAGCCCTGGTTGCGATGGCCCCGGGTCCTGAGGCTGACCGGGTCTTGCGCGACTTGCTGGCGGAGTACGAACAGGCCGTCCAGGCAGGCAGGAACCCGATTGAATTAGCCGAGCTGTTGTATTTGTTCGGCCTTCACAGGGCGCCGGACAATGCGGACCTTATCGAGCCATACCTGTCCGATGAGCGGCCTCTGGTTCGCTTTTCAGCTGCCCGTACCTGGACGAGGATAGCCGGCGACCGTGCCGGCGAAGCCGTGGACATTCTCATGGCCGCCCTCGCCGGAGATTATGAAGATGGACTGAGAGGTTATACCGGTTTTACCATGGCGGAAGGCGACGCGCCCACGACAGCCTCCGTCGCCCTTGCCGACCTTCCACCCGAGGTTGCATCACAAGCCGTCGACACGATCTGTGCCAGACTGGTTCAGGCCAATATCATCAATGTGGTCGCCATGTGCGCCGCGCTGCTCGTGATTGTCCTGGCCGGCAAACAATATGACGGCGAGTCGCCGATCACGGGCGATCTGCGCAAAGCCCTTCGCGCCATCTGCGATGCAGACAACGCCTGGGAATTGATCAATATCAAAGACGCATTTGAAGACACCGGCCTGCCGGCGGATCGACAGAAACTTAGGGCCATGCTAAGTTGAGAAATTGCTCAATTAAGCAATACATGTAAGGGTTTGTAGGGTCGCATGAAGGGTTTGAGGCTTTTGGAATATTTTTTTTGATAGGAGAAAGAATTATCGTCGCGGAACAGTATGAAATATTCAATTTCGGGGATGGTTTCGGCCAGCCGGCAGGCGGCCTCGACGCCCATGACCATGAAAGCGGTAGCATAGGCGTCGGCTGTCATGCCGTCGGGGGCTATGACGGTGGCGCTGATGATGCTTTGTTCGGATGGATAACCGGTACGGGGGTCGATGATATGTCCGTATTTCTTGCCGTCTTTGATGTAAAAATTGCGATAGTTGCCCGATGTGGCATGCCCTTTTTTGTTACATATAAGAACGACCGTATCAATGTCTCTGTTAAAGCCGGTGATGTCGTCTTCCGGCGTGTTGATGCCTATTTGCCAGCATTGTCCTATATGGTTTTTCCCTTTGGACGTCCCATCGCCGCCTATATTCACTAAATAGTTCCGAATACCTTCACGTTCAAACATTTCGCTTATTACGTCGCAAGCGTAACCTTTGGCAATGGCCGAGAAATTAAGTGTTATGCGGGGGTCGTCCTTGATGACTTTTTTATGCTCGATACGGATTTTTTTATATCCGGTGAACGCTTTGATACTGTCAATGGTTCGTTGCGAAATACTGTCGTTTTGTTCGAAACCAAACCCCCACAGGTTAATCAAAGGGGAGGCCGTCGCGTCGAAAGCGCCGTCCGTTTTTTCGGATACGTCCATCGCTTTATTGAAAACAGTGATGAACAGGTCGTCGATCTCCACTTCTTCGTTACGGTTCACTTTCGAGATAGTGGAGTTGGGGTTAAAGGGATTCATGGACAGGCTGAAATCCTGAAGCACCCTGTTTATTTTTTCTGAAAGGATGTCGGTCGATTCATATTTAATGGAATAAAGCGTATTAAAAATAGTCCCGCTTTCTTCATGATAGGATTTTTGCGTGCACGACATGCACGACAGCAACAGAATAACGGAATAACGGAATAACGGAATATTGTCCCTGACGGGACATTCATGTACTTTTGTCATCATTTTTGAGGAAATTATTCGTAATTGTCTACCAACCAACACTGGTTCATAATTCGTAATTGAATCACTCGTCGGAGAAGTAGCTTTTCGGTAATTGGCGGCAATTGTATTGCGACGCCATGATTTCGCTGTATGCGCCGGCCGACCTGATCGCTATCAGGTCGTTGCGGCGCACTTTATTTACATCCGTATCTTTACAGAACACATCCGACGATTCGCAGACAGGGCCAACGATGTCGTATGTCTCCTGCGGTTCGTCGCTTGTAATGTTTTCGGGGCGGTGATACGCATCATACATGGCTGGACGTATCAGGTCGGTAAAACCGGCGTCCAAGATGGCAAACTGTTTCGCTTCCCCTTTTTTCACATACAGGACTTTTGAAATAAGCGAACCGCACTGGCCTACAATCGAGCGTCCCGGCTCGAAATGGATTTGCTGACCTTCGCGCGGCTTGATTAACTTGTGGAAAAGGGCGAAATAACTTTCAAAGTCGGGTATGGCTATATGATTCGGATGATAATAGTCGATACCCAATCCGCCGCCAAAATTGAGTGAATTGATTGTCAGTCCGCGCGCTTCGAGGTCACATTGCAGTTCTTCGGCGCATATACACAGGTTACGGAAAGCCGAGAGATCGGTTATTTGCGAACCGATGTGGAAATGAAGTCCGGTGAAACGTATATGGCTCATGGCGAGCGCTATATCGATGATGCCGGGTAGTTGTCCGAGGTTGATACCGAATTTGTTTTCCTGCAGTCCCGTTGTAATTTTAGCATGGGTGTGTGCATCAACATTGGGATTGACGCGGAATGCGATGGTTGCCGTTTTATTTTTGGCTTCGGCCAGTGACTGTATTACCTCCAGTTCGGGTAACGATTCGACGTTGAAACAGGCGATGTCGTTGTCAAGCCCGAGGTTGATTTCCCAATCGGCCTTGCCGACGCCGGCAAAAACGATTTTCGAGGCGGGGAATCCCGCGTCTAACGCAGCACGTATTTCACCTCCGCTCACACAATCTGCTCCTAATCCGTTCTTTGCAATGATGGAAAGGATACGCGGATTGGCATTGGCCTTGACGGCATAGTGCAAACGGTAATCGTACTTTTGCAGTTCCGCTTTGACGACATCCAGCGTTTCCTGAAGCAACGCCACATCATAGTAGTAAAAAGGCGTCTGAATATTTTTAAACCTGTCGGTAGGGAAGAAACCTTTCATAATGATTAATGATTAATGATTAATGATTAATTTTCAGTTTTCAATTTTCAATTTTCAACTAAAAAGCTGTTCGCTAAGGGCTTGCAGGGCGCGTTTTTTATCCGAGGCCCTGATCAGCAGTGATACGTTGAAATTGCTTCCTCCAAACGAGATCATCCGGACAGGGATGTCTTTGAGCGCATTGATGATGTCGGCTTCGAAACCGATATTATCCCATTCGAGGTCGCCCACCACACAAATGATAACCATGTCTTTATCGACGGTTACCGCACCGTATTTTTTCAGTTCGCTGACTATTTCATACAGGTGTTTCGGATTGTCGATCGTTACGGACACACCTACTTCGGAGGTGGTCACCATGTCGATCGGTGTACGGTAGAGTTCAAATATTTCGAACACTTTACGCAGAAAACCGGTAGCCAGCAACATGCGTCCGCTTTTTATTTTGATGGCGATGATATTCTCTTTGGCGGCTACCGCTTTGATCCTGTCTTTTTCCAGCTCGTTTGAAATCGTTGTCCCGGGCGCATCCGGTTGCAGGGTATTGAGCAAACGTACAGGTACATTATTTACTTTTGCCGGCTGTATACAGGTCGGATGGAGTATTTTCGCGCCGAAATAGGCCAATTCAGCCGCTTCATCGAAGTTCAGTTTGCGAACAGGCGATGTGTTTTCAACAACACGCGGATCGTTGTTGTGCATCCCGTCGATATCCGTCCATATCTGTATTTCTTCGGCTTTGATAGCCGCACCGATGAGTGAAGCCGTGTAATCGCTCCCGCCGCGTTGCAGGTTATCAATCTCGCCATCCACATTCAGGCAGATATATCCCTGCGTAATGTAAAAATCAGCATCCGCATTTTCTTTTAACAATTCATGAAGTTTTTCATTGATATAATCCGTATCCGGATCGGCGTTCATATCGGTACGCACATATTCCAGCGCCTCCAGAACCACCGAGTTGTACCCTGTCTCAAGGAAGTACAGGTTCATCATTACGGTGGACATTATTTCGCCCTGCGCCAGTATGATGCGTTCTTCGATTGAGGTAAACTGGTTCTTGACAAAAAATCGGATAAAATTCAGGCACGACATAACGTGTTCATGCGCCTTATCCCTATATTCATTCGTGCTGTACAATTCATCAATGACGCCTGCATATTTTTCGGACAGGCCATTGATGATTTCATTAGCGCCGTCATGGTTTTTCTTATACAGACAATCGGCTATTTCAACCAACGAATTGGTGGTACCTGCCATGGCTGACAATACGATTATTTTTTGATTGCCGTCACAAATTAATCTGGCAACGTCTTTCATGCGTTGCGCCGAACCTACGGATGTGCCTCCGAATTTTAAAACTTTCATTTTGTAATTATTATTAGATTATTGATATACTGTATTTTAAATGTGATGATTATCAGTCAAAGTCAAATGTCGATTCATACGGTGGCTCTTCAAAACCGGGTGATGAATAATCGTCCACATGAAATAACCGGTTACTTTCGCATTTGACTACCCGTGCGGGGAATAAATTGACAATGTTATAGTTATGTGTTGACATAATGACAGCTGTACCCTCATGGCGTATGTCATGCAGCAGCTGTACGATTTGTGCGCTTGTTTCGGGGTCGAGATTGCCGGTAGGTTCGTCGGCCAGGATAATGTCGGGCGTGTTCAACAGGGCGCGGGCGATAACGACGCGTTGCTGTTCGCCTCCGGAGAGTTCATGCGGCATCTTATAGCCCTTGTTCTGCATGCCTACCTGTTCCAATACATCTTCGATGCGTCTTTTTATTGCACGCCTGCTGCGCCAGCCGGTCGCTTTAAGTACAAATTCAAGATTTTTAATGACAGAACGGTCGATAAGCAATTGGAAGTCTTGGAAAACAATGCCTAACTTGCGCCGGAGATATGGTATCTCTCGCCGTTTGATTTTCAGCAGGTTGTAACCGGCCACGTAGGCATTCCCCGTGTGAACGGGCACTTCGCAGTAAAGCGCTTTTAACAGACTGCTTTTCCCGGATCCCACCTTGCCGATGATATATACAAATTCGCCTTTGTACAGGGTAAGTGAAGCACTGTTCAATACAATGTTTTCTTCCTGACAGACGTCAATGTTTTCCAGATGAACCAATAGCGCACTTTCCATCAACCAACGTTAATATGTTCGTTTCTCAAATATTGTTTCAATTCGGGTATTTTTATTTCACCGAAATGAAATACGCTTGCAGCCAGCGCCGCATCGGCTTTACCGGTCAGGAATGCGTCACGGAAATGTTCGGGTTTACCGGCGCCTCCCGAAGCGATTACCGGGATGTGCAGCCGGTCGGCCAGCATGGCTAACGCTTCATTGGGATAGCCTTCTTTCATGCCGTCGTGCAGGATGCTTGTAAACAGAATCTCGCCTGCCCCCCGTTCTTCGGCTTCCGCCGCCCAGTCGAAAAGGTTTTTGTCTGTGGGGATACGTCCTCCGTTCAGGAAACAGATCCATTGATTTTCAATGATGTCGGCGTCGATTGCGATCACGCATACCTGACTGCCGAAATTTTTTGCTATCCCGTCAATCAGTTCGGGACATCGGAGAGCAGCCGAGTTGATGGATATCTTATCGGCGCCGGCTTTCAACAGGCGTTCAACATCCGCCAGTTCACTTATACCGCCGCCTACGGTGAAAGGGATACGAATTTTGTCCGCGACTTTTTTTACCAGGTCCGTAAATGTTTTTCGTCCTTCGTGTGTTGCGGTGATGTCAAGAATAACCAGTTCGTCCGCTCCCTGGCGGCTGTATTCGGCGCCCATTTCCGCCGGATCGCCGGCGTGACGGAAATCGACGAAATTGACGCCTTTGACCGTCGCCCCGTCTTTTACATCCAAACATGGAATGATACGTTTTTTTTCCATAATCGTTATATATATATGATTAACTGTTCAATTTTTCCAATTCCTGCGGTTTGATACGTCCTTCATAGATGGCTTTCCCGAAAATTACGGCTTCAATACCGGCGTTTTCCAGCGTTTCAATATCTTTAATCGAGCTGACGCCGCCGCTTGCAATCAGATAGACTTCGGGGATGGCCTGGCGTATTTTAACATACAGTCCGGTTGAAGGCCCTTCCAGCATACCGTCGCACGCGATATCGGTGCAAATCACTTTTTTGACGCCGTGCCGGTGAAATTCTTCGATAAAGGGGATTAATTCCTGTTTTGTCGTTTCCTGCCAGCCGCTGACGGCAATTTTTTCATCTTTGGCATCAGCGCCGAGAATAATACGTTCAGCGCCAAAGCGATGCAGCCATTGACAAAACAATTCGGGTGCTTTTACGGCTATGCTGCCTCCGGTGATCATTTGCGCCCCGTTCTCGAACGCTATTTCCAGGTCTTTGCCGGACTTCAGTCCTCCGCCAAAGTCAATAACTAACGAAGTCCGGGATGCTATCAGGTTCAGTGTCTTATAGTTAATGATTCTACTTTCGCGTGCGCCGTCCAAATCGACGACGTGCAGGCGTTTTAATCCGCAACCTTCGAGCATTTTAGCGATTTCGAGCGGGTCGTCGCCATATACTTTTTTAGTCCCGTAGTCACCCTGTGTCAGACGAACACATTTACCATCAATAATGTCTATCGCAGGAATAAGCTCAATCATCAGCTTGCATTATTTTTTTACCGGCTGCAAAGATAAAAAAAGTAATTGAAATTTGAAAATTTTCCTTCTCCGTTCTCCGTATTCCGTAGGGAGCAATTCAAATTGTTGTCTTGCCTTTTTGAACATTCCGTCAGGAATGTATCGCCCGGTAGAACCATGTCCGTACCCCATTCCCTGCATGCAGGTATGCATCCACCTGCCGGTCGCATACCTGCGGCATGCGGTTTTCAGCATCCAATGCCGATTCTACCGGGCGATAATCCCGTAGGGATTTTGTCCCATTAGGGACATTATATCGGTAGAAAACCGGATTTAAACATCTATTAGCGTGCCGTCAGGTACGCAATAAATAACGTTTCAAACGTGTTCTGCCAAATATTTCGTCCCGACGGGACAATGAATGGAGGAAAATACGCCTTTTCTACCGATATTTTGCTCCTATGGAGCAAAAGAAAAGTGCGAAACTTGAGTATCTTATTCCGAATTTGGAATAAGTATGAGTATTTGTAACACGAAATAAGGATTATTTAAGATGGACGGAGGAACGGAGCAATTTTCTCGCTTGCTCCAAGTCTTCGGGGGTATCTATTCCGATTGTTTCCTGACAGGTTATCGCCGTTTTTATTTTATATCCGTTTTGTAACCAGCGCAGCTGTTCAAGACTTTCGGCTATCTCAAGCGGCGAACGGGGCAGGGCAGTGATCTCTTTTAGAATATCCTGTCTGAAAGCATACAATCCGATATGTTTATAAAAGGTATGCATTTTTAACCATGCAGTTTGTTCCTTTCCACGAATGTAAGGGATGACGGAACGGCTGAAATATAAGGCTTCGCCATGGTTATTAAGCACAACCTTAGGTGTGTTCGGATTCGAGAGTGTCTGCTCGAAATCATCGTCCATATCAAAAGGCTTGACTAAAGTGGCTATTTGCGTATCCGTTTCGAAAAAGCAGTTTTTCAACAGCTTGATCTGATCCGGTTGGATAAACGGCTCATCTCCCTGAATGTTTACAACGATATCGAACGTGTCTCCCACTTTGAGAAATGCTTCGTAACAACGGTCTGTTCCGCTTTGATGTTCAGTGGAGGTAAGAACGACGCGACCGCCAAAGTGTCGAACGGCATCAGCGATACGTTCGTCATCGGTTGCTACAGCCAGCTCATCGACTGTCGCCCGAACCTGTTCATAAACACGTTGAATCAAAGGCTTTCCGCACAGATCGGCCAACGGTTTGCCCGGAAACCGTGTTGAAGCATAACGGGCAGGGATAATTCCAAGAAACTTCATAAAATCATTTCAAATCCGGTATAGGGAATGAGTGCTTTCGGGATGTGGATACCGTCGGGAGTCTGATTGTTTTCAAGGAGGGCGGCAACGATTCGCGGCAAGGCTAATGCACTACCGTTCAGTGTATGACACAATTGTATCTTTTTATTCTCATCGCGGTAACGGCATTTGAGGCGGTTTGCCTGAAAACTTTCGAAGTTCGATACCGAACTGACCTCCAACCAGCGTTTTTGAGCGGCAGAAAAGACTTCAAAATCGAATGTGAGCGAGGAAGTAAAACTCATATCGCCGCCGCAAAGTCGCAGAATACGCCAGGGCAGTTCGAGTTTTTTGAGCAGTGATTCCACATAATCGACCATTTCCTGCAGCGATTGATAGGAGTGTTCGGGCGTATCAATCCGTACGATTTCGACTTTGTCGAACTGATGCAGACGGTTCAACCCGCGTACATCTTTTCCATAAGAGCCGGCTTCGCGACGGAAACAGGCAGAGTAGGCCGTATTTTTGACCGGCAAAGATGCTTTATCGAGTATCATATCGCGGTACAGATTCGTCACCGGCACTTCTGCCGTCGGAATAAGGTATAAATCATCCAACCCGCAGTGATACATTTGTCCCTCTTTATCAGGCAGGTTTCCTGTTCCGTAGCCTGAATCGGCGTTTATCAGGTAGGGAGGTTGAATTTCCAGGTAACCGGCTTCGCGTGCATTGTCCAAAAAGAAACCGATCAGTGCGCGCTGGAGACGGGCGCCAAAGCCGGTGTAGACAGGGAATCCCGATCCGGCTATTTTAACGCCCAGTTCGAAATCAATCAGATTGTACTTTCGGGCAAGCTCCCAGTGGGGAAGCGCCTGGTCGGAAAGCGCCGGGATGACTCCCCCTGTCTTTTCACATATATTATCTTCGGCGCTATGGCCTTTTGGGACGGACGGATGCGGTATATTCGGGATGAGTATTAAGAGCTCCTGAATCCTGTTTTCGGCATCTGCTTTTGACTCGTCCATTTTTTTACAGCGCTCTTTCAAATTGGAGACCGTTGTTTTAGTTGCTTCGGCTTCTGCCTTTTTGCCTTCTTTCATCAATGCTCCGATCATTTTTGAAAGACTGTTAATTTCCGACAGACAGGCGTCCAATCCGGTTTGCATCCGGCGTCGTACAGTATCAAGCGCTATCACGCGGTCTATTTTTTCGGTCGCATCGAAGTGCTTGACAGCCAGACGATCGATCACTTCGTCACGTTGTTCTGTAATTGTTTTAAGCGTAAGCATAATTTAATCGTTTAGGGTTCATAATTAATTGAAATACCGGTAAGATATCTTTTAACCCTTCCTCCGGTGATCCATGTCCGTACATAGTAAGGTTCGGACAGGCTGCTGACGATGACCCCGTTTGAAGTGCTTGCATGGATGAATTTTCCGTTTTTCAGATAGATTCCCACATGGGTGGGTATGCGGGATTGAGCGGAGCCTAATGTTCTGAAAAACACGAGATCGCCCTCACGAAGGTTGTTCCGGTTGACAGGAACGCAGTTTTTTTGAAGAATAGCTGCCGAATTCCTTTCCAGTGGAATGCCATAAACCTGTCTGTACAGGATGGAAACCAGGCCGGAACAGTCGACACCTTTTTTTGTATTACCCCCATTGCGGTATCTTACCCCCAACCAGCCGCTACTTGCATCATACAGCGACAAGTTATCCGCCGATGTCAAACGCAATCCAAATTGATTCGACAAACGGGCAATGGTACGACTGTCGTATTTTGATGAGGTTCTACCTGTTTTATGCGTTCCACATGCGACGAAGCCCAGAACGGTAATACATATTAATGATATGTATATTATTTTCTTCATATCATGCGATACAGTAGAAACCTGAACCCCTTCAAAATCGTCGTTACAGGGGGGGCGTTATGCTTGTTTATCAATGGCCGTTTCAACGGCCGGTTCTGCAACGGCCTCAACAACCGGTTCTGCAACGGCTTCAACGGTCGGTTCTGCAACGGCCTCAACGGCCTGTTCTGCAACGGCCTCAACAACCGGTTCTGCAACGGCCTCCATCGTTTCGACTGCCGTTTCAACTACTTGTCCATTGTCCATTGCAGGCGCCGCGACCATGCTTTTGACGGAGATATAGGAACGGTTATTTTTTGTTTTACGAAAAATAACGATACCGTCTGTCAATGCATAAATCGTATGGTCTTTGCCGATACCGACATTTTCGCCGGGGTGGTGTGTTGTACCGCGTTGACGGACAATAATATTTCACGCTTTAGCGAACTCGCCGCCAAAGAGCTTTACGCCAAGTCGTTTACTTTCGGATTCGCGACCGTTTTTCGAACTGCCAACTCCTTTTTTATGTGCCATTTTCTCGTTCTCCTTATTCTTTTATGCAACAATGTCTGTAATGTTCACTTCCGTAAACTGCTGACGGTGACCGTTCAATTTACGGTATCCCTTTCTTCTTTTCTTATGGAAGATCAGGACTTTTTCTCCCTTAACAAGCGGTGAAACAATCTCACACACTACTTTTGCTCCTTCTACCGTCGGTGTTCCCACGGTAATTGCGCCGTCCGCGTCGACTAACAGCACTCTTTCAAATTCAATTGTTTGGCCGCTTTCCGAATTTTGGATGTGGTGCACAAACATTTTTTTTCCTTTTTCGACCTTAAATTGCTGGCCGTTCATTTCTACAATTGCGTACATCTGTCTTATATTTAACAGGTTAAATCCCGAAGGCGGGCATCACTCCGACACCGCTTTTCTACCCTCTGAGGAAAAATCAGGGCGCAAAAGTAGTTCTTTTTTTTCACTTACACAATAAGTACCGGTGTTTTTTTTAATTTTTTCATTGAACATAATTTGAAAAATTCATTTTTTAATGTACTTTTGCCGTCTCAATTCATTAAAATGTAAAGCCTATGTCTAATGTAAATGAACTTTATCAAAAGCGATTACGCCGTTTTGTGACGGCATTAAACAATCGCAAACCGGATATGATACCTATCCGCCCGTTTGCTGCCGAATTTACCGGGACACATGCCGGTTATAACTGCCAGCAGCTAACCCAGCATTACCCTGATGCCTTTGAGGCGATGATTCAATGCTGTAAGGATTATGACTGGGACGCGGTGCCTGCAAACATGATTTATGTGTGGCCATGCATCACCGATGCCGCCTCCATTCGTTATTACGGTGTTCCGGGAGTCAATGTGCCGCCCGATAGCGGATTCCAGTATATCGAACCGCATGAGGATCAGTCGTTCATGCGTTCGGATGAGTACGACCGTCTCATTGATGATCCAACCGCTTTTTTATACGAAGTATGGTTACCGCGCGCTTCACGGCGTATTGCCGCTGCCGGCACACAAAACACTTTCCGCAGTGATATAGCATTGGTCACGTCAGCCATGGCGATGGTTCAGTATTTCAGCGCCTACGGCCCTCATTGCGGACGCCTTGTGAATGAAGTCGGGA
>Ga0099364_10010552_pt1 | contig 12696 bp, 13 predicted proteins | sample TergutTh196P3_FD_73070 | JGI IMG/M metagenome (GOLD analysis project Ga0099364, IMG submission 73070) | Microcerotermes parvus P3 segment gut microbial communities from Pointe-Noire, Republic of the Congo - Th196 P3 | ecosystem: Host-associated > Arthropoda: Insects > Digestive system > Gut ... | reverse complement strand
CCCGTGTTGACGTTCCATAAAAACCCTTTTTGATGAATTGTTCAAGCGCAATTTGCATGATTTGCAACCGTCTTTGTTCTTTTTTTTCTTTTTGCTCTTTTCGTTTCTCCATAGCAACCACCTTATTAAGCACATGCTCTAAGCACTTGCTTAATAATAACGCTTTTCATCCGTATTGTCAACGGCATTTCCAAAAGATTGTATATCAAATCGTTTCCATGTATAATTGATGGGTGCGATGGAACTGTTTATGACGAAACAATTTAGCATCACAGGGAGCAATCTTGATATGGCTGACTTCAACACAAAATCGAAAACAGCATACAACAAAAAAGCCGATAACTATGACAACACACATGACGGCAAATTTACTCGAAAGTTCAAGCAGTTATTAGTTTCTAGAGTTGTGCTTCATGAAAACGCAAACGTATTAGATGTTGCCTGCGGTAACGGTTCTTTACTTGCGGCGATAAACAAAAAAGCACCGATAAACGGATTCGGGATTGATATTGCAGACCGTATGATAGAAAACGCCGCTGCTAATAACCCTGATATGGAGTTTCATGTAGCAGGGTGTGAATCAATCCCTTTCGGCGAAGGCTCAATGGACATAATAACCGTTTGCGCTGCGTATCACCATTTTCCAGACACGGCGGCGTTTGCACGGGAGGCTTTGAGGGTGCTGAAGTCAAAAGGTGTAATCTATATCGCTGATGTTTATCTATCGTCTATATTGCGTTTAATTGTAAATCCGTTCGTACCGCTGTCGAGAGCAGGTGATGTCAAATTTTACTCACCAAAAGAGATTGCCCAAACTTTCGAGCAATGTGGATTTGAAACGATTGATACAAGTATTATGGGTCATGTGCAACTCGCAGCTTTGCGTAAACCATAAATATTTTCAAGCAATAAAAGGAATTGAAGTTTTCATTCGTATTAGTTTTGAAACCAATAGGGTGCTAAGGCGGTCTGCGGTCTACTACTGCTCGGATGGCGCACCCCTGACCTTCACAAACCAAGAGGACATGGCAGCGCAGGGGCTTCACATATTGCCCGTCGATCAGTCTTACGAGGGGAGCGCGTTTTTTGTCGCTCATGTAGGGGGACGCGGCGACATTATCCCGGATGTTACCACTATAGAGGGACGCCGATAACAAGTTTATTTACCGATGAATTTTTGGATATTCTCGGCCCCCCTGACGGCATAAGCGAGCCGTACCATTTTTATGATGGCGTGGAAATCCTTTTGGACGGGAATGTGGTCAATCAGCTTAATGGCACGGATCTGAGCCTTTTTACTATAGCCGGGGCGACTTTGGATAGAAACTGGCCCGGGTTGATTTCAGTTCTTGGTGAGCCAATGGACACCGTTGAAGAGCCTGAAAATGATAACTTCCTGCTGATATATGAAATTGGCGCTGACAATCCGAATTATCAAATAACTTTTTCTATGGATAATCAAAATGACGATGCGTAAATCATGAGTATTTGGATATACCATTAACGCAGTCTTCTAAGATACGTTGTACTGCTGTGCTAAAGGCTCGCTGTCGAGCCAAAGTAGATTGGCTCATTTTGGGCTAATCTACTTTCTTGAGCAAACTGATTGTTTGTGCCTTGGATTTTCTTCTCCGCGTTATTATGCCATCCTCGCCGATTAAACAGTCAAAGAGGTAATGGGAATCACATGCACGCCTTCAGGGGTGGTCCTTGCGAATGAGGTTCGCCCCACCAAAACTGCCAGAAATTCGGGCGGCTTAGTTTTCATAACCTCGTTTTCTGCAATCCTTTCTCGGAAAGCAATGAGGTGCTTAACCCCGTCAGCTACTTTTTCTTCACTTAACTTGATTTCAAAGCAACCCCATCTGCCATCTTTTAGTTCAACTATTACATCCACCTCAAGACCTGAATCATCGCTGTAGTACCTGAGCTGCACACCCTCGAACATTGCGCCGACCGAGGCGTACACGCGCAAGTCTCTAAGACATAGGCTTTCGAACATCAATCCGAATATTTGCAAATCCGATAAGAGCGAATTTTCATTCATACCCAAAGCCGATATGGCAAGCGATGGGTCAACAATGTAACGCTTTGGCTTTGTGCGCATACGCTTTTTGGAGCGAATAGGCGCATCCCATCCGAATAGTTCCTCCAGCAAATATATGTCGCGGAAGAAATCAAGATATGACTCTATGGTTGAACGCGCAGGCTTAGCCAATGAATCATCGTACTCTCCATATGCCATATCCGAGGCAATTGTATTGACCTTCACCGCCGTTCCGTTATTCCTAGCGAGCGATGAAAAGGCCCTGCGAGCAAATGTGGGTGTCCTGCCCATCTGAGGGGCGCTGTCTTCAAACACAGCGTTCAGGTACTGCCCTGCGATCAACTGAGCTACATTAGCGGATTTACCGAGCGCAGCCGGCCACCCTCCTGCGCACACGTACGATGCCAGCGTATCGAGCGCGGATTCGACTTGAAAGGCTTCTATCGGCTTTCCCTCGAATAAGGCCTTAAGTGAAATCCGTCCGTCTGACAACCCCATCTCATAAAGAGACATGGGGCGCATATGGACTCGTGCGATACGTCCGGCTCCGCTGTGGACGTATGAGCCGCGCGGCGGAACAGATGAGCCGGTAAGCATGAACTGCCCGGGCGCGTTCGCCGATTCGTCGATGGTTCTCCTTATGTCATCCCTTATGGAGGGAACCTCTTGCCATTCGTCAACCAGACGCGGGGACTCACCCTTGAGTGCAACATTTGGGTCTGCGTTCGCAAGCGCTCGATTTTCTTTGCTGTCAAGTCGAATTTCGCTGTTTGAATGCGCTTTTGCCGTCCATGTCTTCCCGCAGTATTTTGGACCATCAATCTGCACAGCGCCAAACACGCTCAAAAGCAAATCTATTACGCCGTCAATAAGACGGGGTTTATAATCATCATATTTCAGTTTTGACACTAGTTTTAAACCCCCTGCAAACGCAGTAAAATACATTTCCCGCTCATATTATACTACATTTCCCGCATTTTTCAAGATACATTTGCCGGACGGTGTCAGCCGGTGTCAGCCGGTGTCAGCCACCATTTCTCCACACCGCTTGTTATCGGCAGTTTACCCGGACTGTATCCATTTATCTTCATGTTCAGATTATTCAGTATAGTCTAAACCTTTATCATATAGCGTATGCGGGCAATAGTCCTGCCCTGTAGCCCATTCAATTTCTCCGTCAGTCACCATCACTTTACGAAATAATGCATTGTCCCGTAGTCCTCTATAGAAAGGATGGCTTAAGTTTGGGGCAAAGTCGAAAATTTTCTTTTCACCGTTTGAGAATAACAACAAAAGATTGTAATCGTTCAATGCGGTAGCTTCTATAAGCTTGGGATAGCTTTTCATTACTCCAGCCCCTTTATTTTGAAATACTGATCATCTGTCTGCATAACATCCCATAACGCTGATAGTTCATCTCTATACCACTGCTTCTGGGACAGCAGAACCGTCCCCCTGTCCCAAAAGCCGCGGGTTCACCACGATGGTATGACGGGGTGGGGGCAGGGCGGCGCGGATGGTCTGCTCCGTATCGTATTTTGTTTTTTATGCGATTGCCCTGCAATCAGCAAGATTCCTGTGGTAATCCGGCTAGGTTTGTGATAAAATAGCTTTGCGCCGTTAATACACGGAAACACCTATATTCTACATGGGTTTCGTGGCCAGTTCGCTCTACGAAATCTGAGTTTGGTATTAAATAAGAGGTTTATATGGGCAACGAATCTGACAAAAAAACAACAAGGCAAAAGATACTGGACAATGCCATCGAGCTCTTTGCCGCAAAAGGCTATACAGAAACAACGGTCCGTGAACTGGCTGCTGCGTCGGGGATAAATGAAGCCTCGATATATAACCATTTCCCGTCAAAAAAACATATCTTAGAGGAAATTCTGGACGAATACTCTCAATTTACCCAGTCAACCTTTAATAAAGAAAAGCTATTCTCAGCAATCAAACAGAAACCGAATGCCGAGGGCATACTCTCCTCAATGACCATGGTTTTCCCGAAAGGTAAAGAAAAATACTATTTACATATGCTTTATGTAATGTTTCAGGAGCAGCATAGGAATCCCACCATTGGAGAATTCATGTCTCGACACTACATACTTGGCAATGAACAGATAATCAGAAACGTGATTGAAAGCTTAAAAGAACTGGGCATAATCCGACAGGATACTGACCCGGATTTCTGGGTTAAAGTGCATTCAAGCCTATTATATGCCTACGCAAGCCGCCATATGCTTGGTATTGGGGATGGTGTTGGGGATGTTGAGACGGAATATTCAGGAATGTCCATGCCCGAGATTCTGCGATATATGTACGATATGCTGCTAAAATTGCATGGAACCGCAAGTTGAGAGGCAAGACAGGGGGACGGTTCTCTTGTCTTCTCGCGAGAAGACAAGAGAACCGTCCCCCTGTCTTGCCATCTACGGTATTGACAATTTTCCACAGGCAAATTACAATGTACCCAGCAAGCAACGGGTTAAATTTGAAATTGAAAGAGGAGGAATTGATTCATGGCAACGAAAATGACACAGGGCGCGCCCATTATGTTTGGTACGGGCGCGTTGGCGATACTGGGGGAAGAACTCAAGGCACGCGGTTTGCAAAAGCCGATCATAGTCACGGACAAAGGGGTAACGTCCGTGGGCGTCACCGAAAAGGTAGTGCAAGCGGCAAAATCAGCAGGCATAGAATGCGCGATTTATGACGATTGCCAGTCTGACCCGCCTTCTGACAGCGTCACCGTGGCCGCGGACGCGATCAGGGCGGCAAAAGCCGACTGCATCATAGCGCTTGGCGGCGGGAGCAGCATGGACACAGCGAAAGCGGCTTCCTTGATTATCAACGACCCAAGGCCGATCATGGAGATAATAGGCCCACCGCCCAGAAAGCCTGATCTCCCGATTTTCACCATCCCCACCACGTCCGGCACAGGGAGCGAAGTCACAATAGTCGGGGTTATTTCCGACTCTAAGACCTCGAAAAAGTACGGAGCGATCATTAGCGGCATTGAGCTTGCGATCGTGGACCCGGAACTGACGGTCGGAATGCCGCCCTCCATCACCGCCGCGACAGGCATGGACGTTGCGGCCCACTGCGTTGAAGCGCTCACCGGCCAGCGCCGCAACCCCATGTCAGACATCAGGGGCTTTGAATCGTTGCGCTTGGTCGTCGCCCATCTGCCGGCTGCCGTCGCTGACGGGACAAACATTGAGGCCCGCTCGGGAATGAGCTTTGCCAGCACGTTGGCAGGGTTGGCTTTCGTAGACTCCACCACTTCACTCGGGCACGCCACCGCCCAAGCCCTGGCTTCCGTGTTCCACCTCCATCACGGGCTTCTGTGCGGCCTTGCGACGCCTCCGCAGCTTGAGCTCTTTGCCGCTGCCGTGCCGGAGCGCATCCGAAAGATAGCTGAAATCTTTGGCGCCGACGTCCCCTACGATGCGACTTCCGAGCAGATCGGCAAGATCGCCGCAAAAAAAATGCGGGAATTCATGAGCCTGGTCGGGCTGCCGTCCTTAGAGAAGCTTGGGTATACCAAGGAGCAGGTCGTCGCGCACGCCGATACCCTCATGGAAGAAAAGATGAAGGATGTTTCGCCAATCGAGGTTGACCGCGCCACCGCCGAAAAGAACTTGAGCCTCATATTCGAATATAAAGGATAAGATGTGCCGCCATGTTCCGCATTAGGACAATATTTATCATTATCCTCATCACCCTGTTGATAATCGCTTTTAGCGTTTTTTCCGGCATTATCATTATGAGAAGCCGCATAGAAAATTCTCAGATAACGGACTTGACGATCATTTCCGGCATAGCGGACAAGTTTATCAACGGCGAGATGGAGGGCTTGGAATTGAAGGCCGCGGTAATGGTCAAAGGCTTGGCTGCGGAAGAGGAATCGGAATGGCCGGCATTTTTGGACAGTGTCGAGCATTACGATTTCATCGGGATGTCCATATTATTCGCCGACGGGAGGGTTGCCGCCTCCCTCGGCGAAGCCCCGGCATCTGCCGAGGCAATAAACGATCAGTACGTAATGCAGGCTTTTCAGGGGAAGAGCGTATTATCATCCACGGTATCGGCCCCGGGTTCTGAGACCGTGTTTTATTTGGCGGCCCCCATACCTGAGCAGCAAGGCGCCATTTTGGCGTTGACGCTGCCGGGAACGTATTTCTCTGACTTGCTTTCCAGCATTGTCATATGGGAGTCCGGTCATGTTTTCATGCTCGATTCCGAAGGTTACTTTGTGGCCAACCCGCGGCCGTTATGGGTGAGCGAGCGTTACAATACCTTGGAAATGGGGCGGGCCGACGAGCAGTTCGAGAAGATGTCCGCTATGGCGCTGCGCATGACGTTGGGCGAGAAAGGCCTCGGGTATTACTCGATTTACGGCGTGCCGCGCATCTGCGCGTTCGGACCGATATCCGGTTTTGCTCAGGGCTGGTCCCTGGGCGCGGTCGCACCGCTTCCGGAAAGTCCTTTCCTTGACGCGGACAGAGGGTTGTTCATAGTCGGGGTGATAGCTTTTTTCCTCAGCGTGATTGCAGCGGTCGCAGCATCCGGCTTCATTAATAAACCGTACAAAGAAATAGCGGCCCTGAAGGAAGAAGCTCTTATTGTTTCTAAGTACAAAAGCGACTTTCTGGCCAGCATGAGCCACGAAATCAGAACTCCAATGAACGCAATACTGGGAATTACCAAGATACTTCTGCGCAACGAGTCACTTGAACAGAGCGCGCAAGAGGGTTTATACAGGATATACAACTCCGGCGATTTGCTGCTTGACATCATCAACGACATTCTTGATCTGTCAAAAATCGAAGCGGGCAAGATGGACATCCTGCATGTCAAATACGAAGTCGCAAGCCTCATAAACGACACGGCCGCGCTCAACATGATGCGGGCAAACGCCGAAAGCAAACCCATCGAGTTCGTGCTTCACGTGGATGAGAATATCCCCTCGGCATTGCTTGGCGACGAGCTTCGAATCAGGCAGGTCTTGAATAACCTGCTGTCAAATTCATTTAAATATTCGGACAGCGGCACGGTCACGCTGTCCGTTTCTTGCGAGAAAGGGGGCGCGGACGAATCGGCCCCCACGCTTGTTTTCAAAGTGACCGATACGGGCATGGGCATGACGAAAGAACAGGTAGACGCGCTGTTCGACGAATACACCCGTTTCAATACGGAGGCAAACCGTTCAATCGGCGGAACGGGGCTTGGCATGAACATTACCAAAAACTTGATAAACCTAATGGGTGGCACGATTGCCGTAGAGAGCGAATTTGGCAAGGGATCCGCGTTCACGGTGCGCTTGCCGCAGGGGGATGCCGAATCGGATGCGATAGGACATGAGTTGGCGGAAAGCCTTATGGATTTTAGGGCACTAGGGGCAAAGCCGGTAAAGATGTCGATGACGCTGGTTGAGCCGATGCCATATGGCAAAGTTCTGATCGTAGATGATTCCGAGTCCAATCTATACGTCGCAAGGGGCTTGATGGAGCCTTACGGACTGTCTATCGATGTCGCCACAAGCGGTTTTGAGGCCGTGGACAAGATTATGAACGGGAATGTGTACGATATAGTATTCATGGATCACATGATGCCGAAAATGGACGGCATCGAGGCATTGAAAATCATTCGCAAGAATGGATATGGCGCCCCGGTCGTGGCTTTGACCGCCAACGCCGTGATCGGCCAGGAAGCTCTTTTTCTGGACAAAGGCTTTGACGCCTTTATTTCCAAACCCATCGATATGCGCCGGCTAAACGCCGTTTTGCTTGAGTACGTGCGGGACAAACAGCCCATCGAAATCATCGAAGACGCGCGCCGCAAATCTGCGTCACATAAAGCTCCCGCCCCCGCCCCCCCGGTACAGGCTGATGCACAGCTTATCAGGGCATTTTTGCGGGACTCGGCAAAAACAATCGCTACGCTGGAAGCATTGAATGAAAAACGCGGCGCTCTCATGGAGGAGGATATCAGGTCGTATACCATATGTTCCCACACAATGAAAAGCGTCCTGCGCACCGTGGGCGAAACGGACCTCTCCTCTTTCGCCGCCACTTTGGAAAAAGCGGGACATGAGGGCAATGCCGCCATGATAACGGACAATATGCCGGCTTTCCTTGACAGGCTGCGGGAGGTTTTTGAAAAGTTATCGCCTAATGATGAGGAAGGCACGGACCGGGAATTGACAGAAGAAGAGCATTCCCATTTATGTGAGCGGATGCAGTTTTTCAAAGAGGCGTGCATTGATTACGACAGGGAAACCGCCCGAAATGTGATAAACGGGCTGATGGAAGTTGAGTGGCCGGCCAGGGTTCGCAGGCTGCTCTACGACGCGGCCGACGATTTGCTGTCAGGCGATTTTATCGCGGCTTCGCAAAACGCGGACCGGATTGCGGAATTATGAGCTGTTTATAGGCAATTGCGAAACTCACGGACGCGCAATGCGCGCCCCTACGGGTTCTGGTCATTTTTGTGTTTTCGTCAATATCTTGTAGGGGCGGCCAATGGCCGTCCGCCTAAACAGGGTTTCACAATGTAGGAGGTTTTTCATGTCAACAGTTGCTTTGATCCGCTGTGAAAGCTATGAATTCTCTGAAGTAAAGGCTTCGGTGAAAAGAGGGATGGACCTATTGGGGGGCGCGGGAGCATTCGCCCGGCCCGGAGAAAAAATACTGCTCAAACCAAATTGGATCATGGCGGTGCCGCCGGAGCGGTGCGCCACGACCCACCCCAGTGTTTTCAAGGCCGTATGCGAGATTTTTTCGGCAACGGGCGCCGACCTTTGCTACGGCGACTCTCCCGGGCGCGGCACGACGGAGGATGAGGCACTGGAAGCGGCCAAAGCCACGGGCTGTTGGGATGTTGCCGCAAGCCTCAACGTACCTCTTGCGGATTTTCTTCAAGGCCGTAAAATGAAAACGGAAACGCAAGAGTTTTACATCGCCAACGGAGCGCTTGACTGTGATGGCATCATTAGCCTCCCTAAACTGAAATCGCACGGTTTTTTGAAGCTGACCGGCGCCGTCAAGAACCAAATGGGCTGCATCCCTGGCAAGCGGAAGCGCGATTATCACATGGAGATTCAAAAGCCGGCGGATTTCGCGCGCATGCTCATTGATTTGAATATGTTCCTCAAGCCCAGGCTTTACATTATGGACGGTATAATGGCCATGGAAGGAAATGGGCCGATGAGCGGCGACCCAAAGGAAATGAACGTGCTGCTTTTTTCGACAGACCCAATCGCTTTGGATGCCACGGTATGTCGGCTGTTAGATGTGAACCCTGAATATTCCTTCACCGTTTCCCTCGGCATGCAGGCAGGGCACGGCACTTATTTGAGTTCAGAAATCACATTGACGGGCGACCCTTTGGACAGCTTCATATCGCATGATTTCAAAATCAACCGAAATCTGGTAGGCAATCTTCGCATGGAAGGCCACGTCCCATTTGACAACGCCGCACCGGTCCCCGATCCGTACATTGTCGATGAAAAATGCCTGCTCTGCGGGGTGTGCATCGATATGTGCCCCATCTCGCCGAAAGCCATAGTTTGGCAGGGAGGCGACGAGACGCGGCCTCCGGCATATGATTACGGCCGGTGCATCCGCTGTTTCTGCTGCCAGGAGTTTTGCCCCCACGGAGCTATTTTCATTAATGAGTAACGTGAAATGGAACAAAATGGCATGCGGATGCGTCTAAATGTAGCGATGTAATCAGGTAATGTCAAATAATACGCGAAAACCGTAGGGGTCGATGGCAATCGACCCGCTGTGAACGGCAATCCGAATCGGGCTGATTGCCATCAGCCCCTACGAACGACGGAAGGAAAGGGTGATTAAGATGAAAAGAACCACGGCTATCCTGCTTGCCGCCATTTTGGCGGCCTCCCTGCTGACCGCCTGCGGCAGCAGCAGCGATTCATATTTCGGTGCCAGCGAGTCCGTCAACATGTCCATGTCCATCGCGCCTCAAGCCGCGCCGATGCCTTCTGCTTCCTCCGGCGCAGCATACGATTTCGCCGAACCTGAGGTATTGTATGCTGCTATGTCAGAAGGCGGGACAGGTGCGGCGCCGCAGATGCAGGGCGAAATGTTTGACGAGGATAGTTCTTCAGACCCGTACGGCACATTGCCGGATGCAGGTTCAGGCGGGCTTGCGGAAAAAATCATTTACACCGCCTACGCCGACATCGAGACAGTGGATTTCGACGAGACGATAGAGATGGTCAATGAATTGATCAGCTTTAATAACGCATTCATCGAAACCTCGTATCAGGGCGGAAGAAATCTTACGCAGTCACATTACGGCTATCAGACATATCGAACGGCAAATTTCACGCTGCGCGTGCCAAAAGAGCGCTTCAGGGCAGTTACGGACGACCTCGACATTCTCGGCAACGTCACTTCCCTGAGCACGAATGCGGAGAACATCTCGTCGCAGTTCCGCGACGTTGAGTCGCGCCTGTCGTCTTACAGGATTCAGGAAGAGCGCCTTCTTGCCATGCTTGAAAAAAGCGACACCGTGGCTGATATGATCACCATCGAGTCGCGTTTGGCGGATGTGCGCTACAGCATCGAATCCTTCACTTCGACCTTGAACAACTGGCAGAATCAAGTCGATTACAGCACGTTGACGCTGTTTATCCGCGAGGTCGAAAAACTTTCGGAAACAGTGCCGATACAGCAGACATACTGGCAGCAGGTCGGCTCCGGGCTCCAGTCAACGACGAGGGGCGTGGGCGAGTTTTTCACGGAAATCTTCAAATGGCTGATCGTCAATTTGCCCGTGTTTGCGATTCTGGCAATAATCGCAATTGTCATTGTGATCGTCGTAAAGAAAAAAATAAAAAAGCGTCGCATGCTTTATAATTACGGCAACAACATCAACAACAACTATCAGGGCAATACAGCCAACCCCGCCATAACTGACAACAGCGCGGAAAACGACGAGTGACCATGACAAATCATTGTCATTCCCCGCAAAACAAACGTCGATAATGTAGGGGCAACCCTTGCGGTTGCCCGAAATGCGGTTTTTGAAGACGCAAGGGCAGGGGCAAGCCCTGCCCTCTTTAGAAAAGAAGAAGGCCCCGCAGGGCCAGGTGCTTTGTCTGCGCCGCAGACTTAGGGCCGCATAATTCTCAGTTATTGCTCCGTTTGTGAGCAGATAGGCTGAAAAACAAACATTGCCGCAGACAAATCCTCAGTCAGCTTCGCTGAAAGCTTTGCTTTGCTAAAGGAGCCTTTGGACGGGGACGGGCGGGATGTTTCCGTAATTTCCCTTACAATTTCACTTTTCGAGCCATAATGCTTGAAATATTCAAAGTTTTGCAGTAGTATTGAATCAAGCCGCTGAATGCTGTACAAAACACCGAACTAAAGTGCGGAAGGGGCGATTAAAGTGACAATTGAACTTAAAAACAAAAGCTATTTAGAACTCGATCATAAGGAACCAATACCAGTTGAGAATATAAACAATTTGTACCGCGGCTACTGGGTGTATGTCGTTAAGGCGGAATTTGACGACAGGGGAAACCTCATAAGGGGGATTCCGGTTGTAATAGCTGAAGCGGCTTATGCGGGGTCAGAGAATGGCATTTATAAAAAATACCATAATCCCCAATACGGCGAGCATTGCGAACATATTCTGTGGCAGCCGGACGGGTTCATATCTGCCCTTCATTTCGTGGGGAACGCGCATGGGTAGTTTTAATTTTGAGTACAGGGACAAGATATATCTTGTTTTCGGAGAGGACGCGCATTATTACATAGATTTGCTTGTGATATACAACGCCGAATTGAATCTCAGCAAAAAGATACGCTTTATGGTTGATACCGGCGCATACTTGACTGTTATTAACAACTTTACCGCCAACGAACTGGAGCATACACTATGGAAATCAATAACGACTTCAATACCATTGGCAGGGTTTGCCGGCAGCACTACCGCGACCTTGAAAGAAATGCCAAAAATCGTCATAGGCGACCGGACGCTGATTGGGGCGAAAGTAGCAATTCCTCACGATGACACGAAACAAAATATATTAGGAATGAACATATTGGAGCATTTTGCATTTTTCATGGACACCGACAATATGTACATGTATTTTGTTGACAACCAGAATTACAAGCTGCCCGAAGAACTCAAGTGCTTGGACGTGCTTAGTATCCGGAATTAAGCAAGGATGTTCAAGATGACAGTTTAGGTTGAAATGTACGTTGTTCTTTTTCATCTTGCGTCGTTTTGGTAGCGGGGCGGTTAAATGCTTCACTCATGCCTGTAGCGTGATAAGCCGATGCTCCACTATTAGCTTTTCTGAGCAGATTTACCATTTCCAACGTATTAAGCACAAGTTCCCCGAACCCTGCCATAAGCAGACATGATACCCATGCCAATAAGCTACCAATAATCACGATGCCTAGCCCAAGCAAAACAGATTCTTGCATTGTTATAATCCCGCCAATAACGGATGCGGCAATTCCAATGCCTGCAATAACATTCGCCATTGTCAGTATTTTGTTCCCTGTGTCCTTATACATACTTTCTTCTCCTTTTGTCACTAACTAGTAGTCGATTGTGAAACCCAAAAAAGTTAGTAATCATGCGCTTTTCCGGGCTTGCTTACTACT
>Ga0099364_10010551_pt1 | contig 12696 bp, 5 predicted proteins | sample TergutTh196P3_FD_73070 | JGI IMG/M metagenome (GOLD analysis project Ga0099364, IMG submission 73070) | Microcerotermes parvus P3 segment gut microbial communities from Pointe-Noire, Republic of the Congo - Th196 P3 | ecosystem: Host-associated > Arthropoda: Insects > Digestive system > Gut ... | reverse complement strand
CTGCGTTTAGAAGACGCAGAAAAAATAACGATAGAGGAGGTAAAAATATGATATTTGCGCTGGCGGGAAACCAAAACAGCGGAAAAACCACGTTGTTTAACCAACTTACAGGTTCAAACCAGCGTGTTGGAAATTTCCCCGGCGTTACGGTTGAGCAAAAAACAGGCTCAATTATCGGAAATAAAGATATAACATTAGTTGATTTGCCGGGTATTTATTCCTTATCGCCCTACACAAGCGAAGAAATAATTACCCGCGATTTTTTGTTGAAACAAAAGCCTGACGTTATCATTAATATAGTTGACGCTACCAATATTGAGCGAAATATGTATTTAACAATGCAATTAATCGAACTTCAAATCCCGATGATGATGGCACTTAATATGATGGATGAGGTTTTGGCAAACAGCGGAAGTATTGAATTGTTAGAACTTGTGGAAACGCTTGGCATACTTGTTGTGCCCATATCAGCAAAAAAAAATCAGGGCTTGGCAGACCTTGTAGAACAAGCAATAAATACGGCGCGCAACAAGATAAAACCACGCCGCTATGATTTCTGTCCCCGCACAATGGAGCCTGACGGTGCGATACACAGAGCAATTCACGCTATCTCGCATCTTATTGAAGACCATGCCGGCAAACAGGGAATACCGATACGCTTCGCAGCTTCAAAATTAGTTGAAGGAGATGACCCCATACTTGAGAATTTGCGGCTTTCCGAAAATGAAAATGAAATAATAGAACATGTTGTCAAAGAAATGGAAACGGAATTGGATACCGATAGGGAAGCGGCAATGGCAGATATGCGATATCGATTCATCGAAGATGTTTGCCGAAGGTGTGTTGTAAAGGTAAGAGAAAGTCGAGAATATCGTCGTAGCGTCAACCTTGATGCAGTGCTGACCCACAAAATATGGGCTTTCCCTACTTTTTTGGGGATAATGTTCACGGTATTTTGGCTTACTTTCGGTGTTATTGGAATACCGCTGAGCGGATTGCTGGACAGCGCAATAGGAAAATTCGGAAAAGCCGTTGAAGGCGCCTTAGAGAACTATGGACTAAATCCGGTACTTTTATCGCTGATCATTGACGGCATATTCGCTGGGGTCGGCGTGGTTTTAAGCTTTGTACCAATCATAGTTACATTGTTCTTTTTTCTTGCAATGCTGGAAGATAGCGGTTACATGGCACGTATAGCATTTGTTATGGACAAGCCATTGCGAAAAATAGGACTTTCCGGACGTAGTTTTGTTCCAATGCTTATAGGATTCGGATGCACCGTGCCGGCGGTTATGGCTGCAAGGACTTTGGCAAGCGAACGCGACAAAAAACTTACAATTTTCCTTACGCCTTTTATGAGCTGCAGCGCTAAACTGCCTATATATGCCTTATTTACCGCTGCATTCTTTCCACAAAATAGCGCGCTTGTAATGATTGGAATTTATATGCTTGGGATTATTCTGGGTATACTTTCAGTTTTTTTGGTAAAAAAGACCGTATACAAGGGTGCACCCGTTCCGTTTGTAATGGAACTTCCGAACTATCGTTTCCCATCTATAAAAACTGTTTTGCTATTACTGTGGCACAAAGCCAAAGACTTTATACAAAGAGCGTTTACAATTATTTTTATTGCTACAATAGTGATATGGTTTTTACAGTCTTTCGATATACGATTCAATAATGTAGCCGATAGCGCAGACAGCATGTTAGCCGCCATAGGACAGACCATCAGCGTAATATTTGCACCTATGGGATTTTCCGACTGGCGTATTACTACGGGACTTATCACAGGTTTTATGGCAAAAGAAACGGTAATAAGTACATTGGCCGTATTAACCGGCGCAAGCGGCACAGAACTTGGCGAAGCGCTGCACTCATTATTTTCGCCGCTCTCCGCATTCTGTTTTTTAGTCTTCACAATGCTGTATACGCCGTGCGTAGCAGCCGTTACCACAGTAAAACGTGAACTTGGCAGCTTGAAGGGTACATTTTTTATCATCATTTATCAAACAGGGGTTGCCTGGTTAGTTGCCTTTGTTATATATCAAATAGGCAAATTATTAATACTATGAGACGACAGATATTGTTAATGTAACAATATTCCTCAAAACTTATGTTTATTCCACTTCAATAATTGGCGCTTCATCTACCGGCGTATTTATAGGTTGTTGCGGTTGTACGGGTACGTTTGTATCCTGAATCATATCTGATGGTTCTTGTATTGCAAATTGTTGGTATTTTCGTTGAAAGCTGTTTAATCTTTCGGTTGATGCACTCATATATGTAAATCTAAATCCGGGACGTCTTTCCGATGAACGGCGTTGTTTTTGCGGAAGCTTTGCAAGGCGGTCGTTAAAATCCCTGTCTGACGTTATTACTTGCATATTCTCGCGTGTATAACTAAAATAGACCCAGTTGTCATCATCCATTTTCAAGTAAATATCAAATGAATCATTATTTGGTCGTTTGGTTATTTCAACCATACCATCTACAAGACGATTTACCTGATAACCGAAAAGATTGCCAACACCTATTTTTCCTATCGAACGATATAAACGGTTGTCATGGTCCCAATATAATTTTAGTTGTGTTAATACTATTGTTTTATCGCTTAATTCCTTTGGAAAATTATCTACATTTCCCAATAATGCCGCCCTACGGTATGCTTCAGACCTTGTTACTCCCAACCATTCATTCATTCCTCTGATAAATATAGGTCTCTGAATGTTCACGCCGGAAAGTCCTTCAAAATTTTCTATATTGCTTGCTATAATTGAAGCCAGAATATTATCGAAATGAAATTCGAATGACATCATAACGTCTAATCGTGTTTCGTGATTGTTGAGGTTGTACTGTAATTTTCCTGTTACATCTGTTTTTATGCTGCCGAAATCAGTTCCTAAAGACATAAATCGTCCTTCGGCGCTCATTATGCACTTGTCGCGATTTAAGGAAAGCAAATTACCTATTGTATCTCTATTCCACAATTTTTCTTTGGTGGCAAGAAAGTACATCATCGAATCCTTATTATATGTCAATACGCCCGATGTATTTATTAATTGTCTATCTCCGGGAGTTTTTGACATAGAAAACAGCGTCGGATATATCGAATCATAATTGATGAAAAAGCCATTATATATTCTGTTGCCGCTAATATTCAAAGGTTCATCACCAATAGGAAGATAGATGCTATCAGAATTTATAGATGATTCAAATCTAAACCAGTCGGGCTGAATTAAATCACATTCATGAACAATTTGTGCAGAACCTTCAAATATAGGATATGGCTCGTCGGAGGCAAGCAACATATTGCCCTGATAACGAAAATATGGGCTGAGTTTAAATTCACTTGCTGCAGGAATTACTCCATTTGCTGTCGTCTTTCCGGTTCTGCCGCTTGTTCCTATATATGGAATTTCTACCGTTGATATGGTACCTGTTTCGTCAACATAATCATATTTGCCGTAACCTATATATTGTTTTCTGCCCTGCATTTTTAAATCGGCATCGTAAACCGTAAACTGTTTCTGTTTATCATTGAATACAATTTTTGACCTGTCAAGTTCTATTTCGCCCTCAGTATTTACTGTCAATTTTCCTTCATTGGGGTAGACTATCGCATCGTGTGCTTTTATCAGATTTACTCCTTCTGCTTTCAAGTCGCCTCTTGTAAGGTCGAGAGTTGCTCTTGGCGATACAAAGCTAAGAGAATCCGCGCCTCTCGTTGTTGAATAATATCTCGATCCCTTACTTTCTCCCGGATATGCATATTTAAAATCTACAGGTTTAATAATAGTATCTATAGAGTTTATATTCAACAGTGCATTATCTATTTCCCAAATCATTTCCTCTACGTATCCTGCAAATTTGTTAGATGGGAAATCAACATGAGTATAATGTTTACTGCCATTTGCAACAAATCGTCCTCTTCGTGTATCGTAATTGATTTCGGAACGCAAACTATCAACCGTCAGCACTCTGTATGGACCTTCTTTTACAGGTCGCATTTTAAGATTAGATTGTTCCGCATTGAATTTATTTGCTCCAAACTTAAATTCTCCTGAAAATATTTCGGCTGTTTCGCCTAAAATATCAATAAGTCCTTTGCCCGACAGTCCGCGTGGAGTTAGCAGAAGCATCCCATCAAGTTTTGTATTTAGGTTATACATACTAAATTCATTATCCATAATGAACATTTGTTCTTTCTTAGGAAGCCAGTGGATTTGACTGCCTTGTGCATTTATGTTGGGAAATTCTACGCCTGATGTTTGTTTGCGCATAATAAAATCCTTTGCATTAATAACATTCATTGAGTCTGGATATAGTTTAAACTCTTCCGCATGTATTGATGTTGTCAAATAATCTAACTTACCGCTTGCCTCAAGACCGCGATTACTCAATCTAACTTCAGCATACAGGTTAGATTGATTATAAGCAACCAGCGCAGTATCGGCATTATGAACAAAGCCAAGAGAATAATCGGGCTGTACAATCAATGTTTGTCGCATATTTTCAAAAATTCCCGCAGAGTGAAACGTGCCTTTGAACGCTATTAATCTTTTAACTAAATTATCAATACTATCAAGCACAAACGGGTCTAATTCAAAAAAGAACTCCTCATTGTCATATGCGCCGCCTTCAATTTTTCCTCCACCGTATCGCGTGTGTGCACGGCTGTGGCTGTCGTTAAAAAATATCGGATACTGTTTAAGGCTTTTACGTCCTGATTTATTATCAGGCTGGTCAATTAAAAGTCGTCCGGAAAGATCTGTTATCGCCGTTGTAAGTCTACGTAATACGGGTCTTCCAGAATAACTTATTTCTCCAGTAGGAATATGTATATAAAGGGAATCTACTTTTTCGAGGTCTACTTTAAAGCCTTCATAATTAAAACGCATTAAATCTCCGTATATCTCAATTCGTCCCGCATCAATTCGTCCATCTATTTCCATTCCTCTATTCTTTTGCATGGCAACACGTCCGCCTCTTGGGGTGATAATAACCTTTTGAGAATCGCTAACCATAAAACTGTTAATACCGTTAATTACCATATTATGAGTTCTTACGTCAAATGTTGCGTTTCGTGTAGGATGATTAACTCTCGATTGCATATCAATAACATCAAAATCTATCCTTTGTGTGGCAGCATTGATTGTTTCAAACAGGATAGGTAATACTGTAGCCCTATCCATTTCGTTATCGAATAGAATAAAACCTTCACGTGCAATATTAATTAATTGTATCCGTGCTTCGCTTAAAGTCGTTTTAATATGATTTGCATATACGGAAGACGAAAAAACTCTACCTCTGTTTGCAGCAAGTTGTCTGATTGCTACTAAAGGATTAATGTTATCCATGTATTGAAGACGGTCATAATATCTCTGGTCGAAATAATTTTGCGATTTAAACTGCCCGCGTCCAGTAGATGAACCTCGTGCCATTGAAAAACTCATCAATGGTTCGTCAGTCTTCCATATTAATTGCTCAAAATTCATATTCATTCTATGATATGTATTGATATACGGAGCCTGAGATGTTGCAGATTCGGAACGAAATAGATTTACCTCATGCTCATCTACTACATAAGAAAACGCCAAATTTGTATGATAGATGGAATCATCCGAAAAATGTATCACAAGATTAACACTACGAGAACTCAAACGTTCTTTTCTAAATTCAAAACTCTTTGCTCTTAAGTTCATTATAAGACTATCATTATAGCTTCGCAAAATCATTATAGCATTTCTATCATCACTGCCCGAACCTATTACTTGAGCGCCACGTATCCATATACCGCCAATATAATCAACATTTGGATATAGATTATTGAAAACATTTTGTACGCTATATGTAATAAATTCAGGATACCTTGAATCCAACGGATTAGACACACGACGTACCTTATCTATCAATTTTCCCATAACAGGCGTCGGAAAATATGTATTATGAGTAAACATAACAGAATCTACCTCATACTCCGGTCTTTTCATATTTATACTATAATTATTCAATCGCGCAGACATATCGTCCTTAGTAAATCCCGCGCCTTCCCAGTATACAACTCCCCCCGTACCTTTCCATTCCTGCTCAGCAACAGAGTAGCGTCCGGATGTTTGCGAAATATAGATACTGTCCGTTTGTCCTACAATACAGATAAGGTCGCAGTTATCCACTGTAATAGTCAGCATCTCATCAACATAATTATATCTATGATTATGATTAGACGCTTTCCATACATGTCCTGCTGATGAATAAATATGACGCTTTTCAAGCAATTCAAACGTTGCACTCATCATTGTTTGCAATGTTGCAGGCTGCGAACGCCTATCCTCAACAGTGGCGCGCATAGCCTGCATCCATGCATCGTATCCCTTACCGATATTTTCAGGTTTTTTGAACGACAGCAAACATCGCCAAAGCATCCAATAATTAATATTACGCGCTCTCTTTTCAAGAAAACCGTTGGATAAAACAATGATTTCAAGTCGTTCATTGTTTGTAAACGTATTATCGTTCCAAGCAGTTGAAAATTGAAATATAAATGCTCGGTCTTCTTCCGAAAGATTAGCCGAAAACATACTTGCTACCGTCTCAGGATAATTTTCAACATAATCATTAAACGACCTTATGTTTTGTGAAAATACATTAATGGTTAAACAAAAAATAAGAAAAAAGAAAAAGCCTCGCATAACACAACAATTTAATTATCATTTATTGAATCATCAATAGGAATAATCGGTTCTTCCGTTTCTGCCGACTGTTTTGTCTTCCGTCTTGTGGCTCGTGCTGCAAGGCGCTGCTTATAGTACGAGTTCAATTCGTTAATGGTATTTACAAGCGTTATGTACTTTTCAGCGCCATATTGACTTATACACATCTCTATTGAGTTCCACAAAAAAGTAATTGCCTTATCACATTCTAAACGAACGTTTCTAATATCAAGCCTTTCAGTCTCACCACGTCTATACTTGCGTTCCATAAAAAGAGCGTCAAACTCCCTGTTAATAGAACTCATTTGTTCAAACATAGTCAAAAGCGAAAGTTCCTTCAAAGAGTTCAAAATATCAGGCTGACTTGTAATATCTGCTATCAAATCACCCATACGCTTACTTTGAGCCGTGTAGTTTGTTGTGGGAATATTATTTCCATGCTTTTTAAACACAGAAATTATCTTACTCGCATGGCTGCTGATGTCGCCCGATGGAGCGCGTTGAAATGCTTTTGCAGCAGAATAGATAACATTGAATAGCGTATCGCGTTGATGATCTAAATCATTTAACTGAGGACTTTCGCTATCGGTGCGTTCTAAAACAGTTATATTTTCCAACTGCTGACGAAACGCTGAAAGGCGGTCAAAACTGAACCCCAAATGAATAGTATGAGGATTATGGCGATCCAAAATCTCCAACAAACGAATGACTACTAAGGGATACTCACTATTCCAAAGCCCCTGAAACCTAAATTTTACTATTTTCAACATAAAAATATTTTTAACATTAAACTTACTATTTTTTGATATAATTATCAGGGCGCAAAGATATGAAAAAATTTAATATAATACAAACAAAAAAAAATAATTTTTTTTTGATATAAATATATGCCAATCGTTATTTTTTCAAATTCCTATTAGCATAAACATCTACAGACTATTTTTCTATTAAAAAATATATCAACATAAATGTATGCCGACCATTCTTTTTTCAAATTCATATTAGCATAAATATATGCCGACAATTCTTTTTTCAAATTTAAATAAACATAAACGTATGTTTATAATTCTTTTTTCAAAATATAATTTATATACATATATGCAGATAATTCTTTTTTCAAAATATAATTTGCATATATATATACAGATGTTTCTTTTTTTCAAAATATAATTTGCATATATATATATTGACAGTATTTTTTTCAAAATATAGTTTGTATATATATATGCAGATGATATTTTTTTCAAAATATAATTTGCATATTAATTTATTGGTAGATATTTTTTATATATAATATTTGATAATGATAATATAAAATCCTGTTATAGATTTTATCTCGGTAAGAATAATAAAACACCTCTACTATCTGCATTTTGTTATGAATGCAACTAAACATAATAAAAAAAAATATTTTTTTTTGTTTGCGATATAAAAAAAATACGTATCTTTGTGCCCATGAAATTAATTGTAAATATAATAAAATGTATATACATTATATGTATATGTATTCTGTCTGTTCAATGTAAAGCGCAAACACAGACGCAGGGCAAGGAGTATATTCGTTTGATGTTCTATAATGTAGAAAATTATTTCGATACAAAAGACGACCCTAATACCAATGATAACGCATTTTTACCCGAAGGCTCGATGCGTTGGACACAAAAACGGTATATCGAAAAACGAAATAACATATTTCGCGTTATAGCCAACGTTGGAGAATGGGACCCACCTGCTCTTGTAGCGCTTTGCGAAATAGAAAACAGAGACGTACTTATAGACCTTATCAAAAACACACCATTGGAGAAGTATCCTTACTCAATTGTTCACAAGGATTCTCCAGACCAGCGCGGTATTGACGTCGCATTGCTGTATCGTAGCGATTATATTAAATGTATAGCACAACAATTCATCTGCGTCCGTTTTCCCGACAACATTAGAAGAACACGCGATATTCTGTATGCCACATTCATAACAACCAGCAACGAGACGCTACACGTATTTGTCAATCATTGGCCCTCGCGCTTTGGCGGTCAGCGCGATTCTGAACCAAGTCGAATACTTGCCGCTTCACTTATGCGCGAAAAGGTTGATTCCATATTTAGTCGCAATTCTATGGCAAATATTGTCATAACAGGTGATTTTAACGATGACCCTATTGATAAAAGCCTTATTTCAGGTCTGAAAGCGCTGACAGATACAGCGCAATCAAAACCATCCTCGCTGTTTAATCTATCGGCATATAAAATGAAAGAATCTACCGGAACTATTAAATATCAAGGCAAATGGTCGATATTTGACCAAATGATAGTGTCTGGCGGATTGTTGCGTGGTACATTTCGTACAGACGTTACTCAATGCCACATATTTAGAGTATATTATCTCTTTGAACCCGACAAGAGATATCAAGGCGTAAAACCATTCCGAACATATATCGGACTTAGATACAATAACGGATTTTCAGACCATTTACCGGTCTATTTAGATATTTTAATTAATAATTAATAGTTGATAATTTTATTATGAGTAAGAAAGTAGTTTTAGTCGGATTATTAATAATCCTTGCAATCAATTGGACGGCAACCTCTCAGGAAACGCCGTCGTGGGCAAAAGAAAGTAAAGAACAAAAAGAGAAGCGCATGGCTTGGTGGACAAACGACCGTTTCGGAATGTTTATCCATTGGGGAATCTATGCCGTTGCCGCCCGCCATGAGTGGGTTAAGCAAAGAGAGCGCATTTCGGACGCCGATTATCAAAAGTATTTCGACCATTTTTTTCCCGACATGTACGACCCCAAAGAATGGGCGGCAAAAGCAAAGGCTGCGGGAATGAAGTATGTGGTGCTTACTACCAAACATCATGACGGTTTTTGCTTGTGGGACACCAAGTATACCGATTTTAAGGTAACGAAAACGCCTTACAAAAAGGACCTTCTTAAACCTTTTGTGGATGCATTTCGTGCTGAAGGTATTCGCGTAGGGTTTTATTATTCGCTAATAGATTGGCATCACCCTGATTTTACGTTTGACAGGCTTCATCCCAACTCGCCAACAGACATTGAAGAACGTAAACTCGCCAATCAAACGCGAGACATGAATAAATACAGGCAATTCATGAAAAATCAGATAACCGAACTATTAACGCAATTCGGACAAATTGACCTGATATGGCTTGATTTTTCATATCCCGGCGAGAATGGTAAAGGTTATCAAGACTGGGATTCAGAAGAGTTGTTGAGATTAGTTCGCCGACTGCAGCCAAATATTCTTGTTAATAATCGTTTAGATTTAGGAAATACCAACTGGGGCTGGGATTTCATAACGCCCGAACAGTTTATGCCTCAAGAATGGCCCTCTATAAACGGGCATCGTGTTCCATGGGAAACTTGCCAGACGTTTTCCGGCTCGTGGGGATATTTTCGCGATGAGTATACATGGAAAAGCGTGCGCCAATTGACGGTGATGCTTATCGAAACAGTAAGTAAGGGCGGGAATCTTCTGCTAAATGTCGGTCCCACTGCTCGCGGCGTATTCGACCATCGCGCCAATGAACGTATAGACGGGCTTGCACAATGGATGAAATTTCACGACCGCTCCATATACGGCTGTACACAAGCGCCCGAAGAGTTTGCTGTTCCTCAAAATTGCTTTTTGACGTACAATCCAGAAACAAATCGATTGTATGTTCACGTAATAGAATGGCCCTTCAGAACCCTACATCTGCCCGGCTACAGAGGTAAGGTGAAATACGCGCAATTACTTAATGACGGCTCGGAAATAAGATACCGAACCTACACGCAAACCGGTAGTCACACCACCGAAACTTCAGGCGAAAATGACATTATGCTAACTCTTCCTGTTGAAAGACCTGATGTAGCAATTCCTGTAATTGAACTGTTTTTAGAATAGATAGTGAACCGTTATTTCATAGAATTAGCATATAAGGGAACGGCTTTCAGCGGTTGGCAATTGCAGAACAACGCACCCACTGTTCAGGGGGAATTAGAGCGCGTACTTTGGACACTGTTTCGTGAACCTGTGCGATTAACGGGAGCAGGACGAACAGATTCGGGAGTGCACGCATTGTTTTTTATAGCGCATTTTGATACATTAAGAGAAGATTTAGATAAGGATACTTCATTGATAATTAAGATTAACGGGATGTTGCCCCGCGAAATAGTTGTTTTTCGTATTATTTCCGTTACTCCCGATACACATGCAAGATTTAGCGCTATTTCACGCACATATCACTATCGTATCGCTACCAAAAAGAACCCCTTTACAGTCGATTTGGCTTTCCATTTTTACCGACCGTTAGATGTTGCAAAGATGAACGAGGCATCATCCATTTTAATGGAATATAAAGATTTTACAAGTTTCGCCAAATTGCATGGCGAATCTAAAACCAATCTCTGCGACATGTTAAACGCTCAATGGATTGATGACAACAACGGAGAATTACGTTTTGAAATAACAGCAAACAGATTTCTTCGTAACATGGTGCGGGCTATTGTAGGAACAATGATTGATGTAGGACTCGAAAAATACCCGCCCGAAGATATTCACAGGATTATTCAGGAAAAAGACCGAAGCGTTGCCGGGGCTTCGGCTCCGCCACAGGGACTTTATCTTGTAAATATTAAATATCCGATTTGATTATCTGCGTAATTATACATAAATTTTGTTTATTACAAAAAAAAATGATTATTTTTGCGGCATGAAAAAATATCTTTCACTTTTCATTAAGAGCCTGTTTATTAATATATGGGTTTTGTTGACGTTCTCGTCTGATTTTGTTTCAGCGCAGGAAGGAGATGCAGATTTTGTGTATGGAATAGAGCAAGAGCATGTGTCGAATGTCAGAGTAGAGCAATCTGAAGGCTTACTTGTTATAATGTACGATTTGTCTGAAAAAGCAAATGTAGAAGTTTATGTTTCTTTTGATAATGGAGTAACCTTTACAGGACCTCTGCAACATGTTTTAGGTTCGGTTGGCAATGATATAGAGCCTGAGAAAGATAAAACTATTGTGTGGAACGTGGTTGATGAGATAGGTTATGTTGATTATCCAAACACGGTTATAAAAATAGTCGCTACTGTAGCAGACACTGTTCCCCTTGACGATGATAGTTTGATTTCTCATACGGATACAATATCCCAAATACTTCCCGATTCCATTTCGTCTTTATTGCTAACAGGCAATATGCCGCCGCTTGACCTTGACAGTATTCCTGCTCTGCCCGATTCGTTGAAACGTCGGTTTGTGGTCAGGCTTTCCGATCCGTTGGATACTTTATCAAACCGTCTTTTCGCCTACAATGTTTTGAGCCGAAGGTCATATTCGCGCAGGCAGGTAGTAATTGATACGACATTGACACGTTTTGATATTAACAATCCGGTGATGCGAAAATATCATACAGGCGCTTATATCGGCAATTTGGGCTTGTCGTATTTTCCTGTCAGTTTTGGCGAGCGCAGGCGTCCGTCGGATTATCCGTTCCTCGACAATGTTGCTATCTTTCTGCATAATCCGGAAGAAACAACGTATTATAACACGCAGTTTCCATGGACGCAGATTAATTACTCGTCGGCAGGTCCAAAAAGATTTAACGAAACGATTTTTAACCTTATTCATACTCAAAATGTCAATAAAAACTGGAACGTGGGGCTGTATTACGATACATATTCATCAGTGGGGGAGTATCTCAATCAAAATGCATCGGTTAATGGCTTTTCGCTTTTTTCGGCATACAGGGGCAGCCAGTATGCCATGTATACAAATTTCAACTGGAATAATGCGCGAATGAGAGAAAACGGCGGCTTGGCAGACATCGATGGATATGAGAACAGCAGCGTGGAGGATGATGCTTCCGGTCATGATGTTCGTTCAATGACAGGAAAAACAATCATGCTTAATCGCAGTTTTTACATGATGCATTCATATTCGCCTGCAAAGATTTATCTGGGCGGAAAGAAAGCCGATAACGACA